>ERZ807291.5794-NODE-5794-length-15301-cov-6.328676_pt1 | contig 15301 bp, 14 predicted proteins | sample MGYA00521257_ERZ807291 | MGnify/ENA primary metagenome ERZ807291 (study PRJEB31413, sample SAMN03169783) | marine metagenome | biome: Marine; feature: Water; material: Subsurface seawater | place: North Sea | collected 2011-04-28 | depth 1 m m ...
TGAAAATCATACCTTATGGGAGACAGTATATTGACAATATAGATATATTATCAGTATGGATATACTTCGTCTTTCATTGAGAAAGGCACCAAAAGAATCAAAAATTATTTTAAAAAATATTGATGCCTGTGATAGTAAAATTTCAAAATTACTTAAAAAGCTTAATTAAGATTATAACTGTAAGTATTTTTATTTTAATTTTTATTTTATTAAAAGGAGTATTAGCAAAAGTGGAAATTAAAAATTCTATTAATAATAACATTCAAGTTACCAACATAGGTCCATTCGAAGCAATATATGGTGTTGAAGTTGATAATGAATTAATTTATGTACCAGAATTTCCATCTGGAAATATCTACACCATTGATAAAAGACAAAAAATAAAGCTTTATAATATCGAAGAGGGAAAGTTAAAATCTAAATTTTATAATAAATTTATAAATAAGATAATTACAATCAATTCCAAAAAAAAAATTAAAAAAATACATGATATTTATCTGAGTGAAAATAAAAATTTTTACTTTACCTCAAGTGATGGGTTTATTTTTATTTTTGACTCAAAATGGAAATTAAAAAATAAAATTGGTTTTGATGAAAAATTAAAATTTCCAGTAATGACACATGTTAGTAAAGATCTACTTTTTATAACAGAATTCGAAACACACAAAATATTAATTTATTCACTTAAGACAAAAAAATTAGTTGATTGGATTGGTGCAAATTTTTTTTCAGAGAATGAAAAAATAAGATTTAAAAACAATTTATGGAACACCAAAAGTAAATATGAAAACATTAAATTAAATAAACCCCATGCCATTAAAAATGATGATAATTTTTATTTTATTGTAGATACACACCATCACAGAATTTTAAGATTTAATAAAAAGAACAAAAATTTTGCAGGCTGGATTGGAAAAAAAGATGATGGAAAAATAATGAATAGATGGACAATGGAATTAAGTGAAACATCTTCATCGGGAGAATTAGGAGCATTCAATATTCCAGTCGATTTACAAATATATGATAATTACCTGTATGTATCTGATCACTCTGGAAGAATAATAAAGATTAATAAAAATACAGGCGCGTCTTTAGAATGGTTTGGAGAGATTAGCAAAGGAAAGCTTGGTTGGCATAAAGAGAAAAATAATTACTTTTCAGATGGGCCCAATGGGCTTACTTTACCCTATGGATTTAGAATATTCGACAATAGTTTTTATGTAAGTGATAGAAGAACCAATACGATAAAAATTTTTCATAATGTGCTATATTAAACACTTCAATCTTCTCTCTACTGAATAAATATAATAAAAAATTATTTTCTATAAATATAAACAATAAAGTATAAATAAGATTTATGAAAATAGCTTTTGATTATCAAATTTTTTATTTACAAAAGTTTGGTGGTATATCCAAATATTATTACAATCTTGCACTAAATTTAATCGAAAATAACCCAGAAACCAAAATTTTTGCGCCAATATTTAAAAATTTTTATGGAAAAGATTTAGCCAAAAAAAATATTTTAAAAGGAAAGTATATTAGTGATTATCCAAGATTTACCAGTAAATTAATAAATAAATTAAATTTTCATTTATCTGATTTCTATTTAAAAAAATTTAATCCAGATATTTTTCACATAACATACTTTAATCAAGCATATAGAAATAAATTAAATACAAAAAATATTTTAACAGTATATGATCTAATTCATGAAAAGTATTCTCACTATTATGACTATTCTTATCCCAAAAAAAAGGCATTAGAATATGCAGACCATATTATATGCATTTCAGAGAATACCAAAAGTGATCTGTTGAAATACTATAATGTAGATGAAAAAAAAATAAGTACGATATATTTAGGTGTAGATAATAATCACTTTGGAATCAATAAAATTAAAAGAAATAAAAAATACATATTATATGTTGGTGAAAGAAGTAAATACAAAAATTTTAAAAACTTTATAGTAGCATTTTCAAAATCAAAAATGTTATTAGAAAATTTTGATATAATTTGTTTTGGTGGTGGCCAATTTAACTCTAATGAAATTAAATATTTCAAAGATTTGAAGATTCCTGAAAATAGTATTTTTTATTTTTCTGGAGATGATCAATATCTAAAATCTTTTTATTTAGGTGCAGAATTTTTAATAATTCCCTCTTTTTATGAAGGCTTTGGGCTTCCTCTTATAGAGGCTATGTCTTTTAATTGCCCAGTACTTTGTAGTAAAACAAGCTCATTAGAAGAAATAAGCGGTGATGCAGCTATATTTTTTGATCCAAATAAATATGAAGATATGAAAGTTACAATGGAAAATTTTATTATTAAAACGGATAAAGAGGACATAATTAAAAAAGGTAGAATAAACTCGCTTAAATACACATGGAAAAAATGCACCAATGAAACATTAAAAATCTATAAGAACATAGCGAACATATGATTAAAGAAATAAAAAATAGCTCTATGGTTAAATCAAATCAAAAAATTTATAATAATGAACCAATTATTTCCATAATAACTGTAGTAAAAAATGATGAAAAAAATTTAGATAAAACAATCCAAAGTGTTGTTAATCAGAAGTATAAAAATATAGATTATATAATCATTGATGGTAAATCCGACGATAATACAGTTGAAATTATTCGAAAATACCAAAATAAATTAAGTTTTTGGAAATCTGAAAATGATAATGGTATTTACGACGCTTTTAATAAAGGTTTAGATCACGCCAGAGGAGATTTTATTGGCTTTGTTAATTCTGGTGATATTTTAATGCCTGATGCACTAAATATTTTAAATTTATATATTAAAAAAAACCCTGATATTGATTTTATTTTTGGATCCGTCAAAAAACACTGGGGTATTTTGCATGGGTATAAACCATGGAAAATTTACTATACTTGGAATTTTTACTCTAGTCACTCAACTGGTTTTTTTATTAAAAATAAAGCTGCAAAAATCCTAGGTAAATACAACACAAAATATAAATATTCAGCTGATTATGATTATTTCTATAGAATGATTGTAAAGCATAAATTTAAAGGATTAGGTACAAAAAAAAATGAATTATTTGGCATCTTTCAAAGAGGTGGCTATTCTAGTCAAGTCAATTTCTTTAATCATTTAATAGAATGTACAAAAATAAGGTTAGACAATAATCAAAATAAAATCATGGTTCTTTTTACATTTATTATAAAATATATCTTTAATTATAAAAGAATCTAAAACTTATCTAATAGTTTTAGATTTACATGAATACATTTTTTATAAGGTTTTACAAATTGATCTTTTGGTGAATCTTCACAAAGTATCTCTTCATATAAACCCTTGTGAAAAGATTTATATATTCCCGAATATGAAAATATTTTATCATTATCTACAACTTCAGTAGATGAGGATAGAATGTGATATTTTTTTGATCTACATAAGTGAATATTATTTAAAGTAGAGGCTTTTTCAGTAATAAGAGTATCACAGTATTTTAACGTTGATAATAATTTTAGGATACTCTCATCCTGTGGATATAATATTTTAAAATTTTTTTTTAATAAAAAATTTTCTACCTCTTTTATATTTGCAATCCTTGAATTTCGTCCAGAGGTTAAAAATATTTTTTTACTTAATGATAAATTCTTATTTAAGAAGCTTGTAAAAATATTGTTAGAAAGTATGTAGTTTTGTATTACATTCATTCTAGGTAAAATGTAGCAATTACGAAAAACAATATTCTTTTCCAAAATATCTTTAGGATTTAAAATATAAATCTTATCAGCAAAGTTTTCTTTGAAAAAGTGATTCCATTTTTCAGAAGGTGTGTAAATAAATAGTTTTTCATTTTTAATTATTTCTTTTAAGTAGAATAGAATTGAGCCAAGAACATCTCCTGTAAAATGGCCAAATACACTTGTATAGTAAGGCAAGACATATAATGTTTCAGTAATGATTAACTTTTCTTTATTTAAATTTTTATTAATCAGTTTTTTTTGACTATCCAAATGATATCCATTAGGAGATAGAGTTCTGTTATTAACTGCAAACCAACTTTCAATTAAAGGAAACAAGTCATTATTAATCTTAAAATTACCATCATATGAAATTAAGCATCCAGTAGTTTTAATTCTTTTCCAGCTATTGATATTTTCTAAATTAATTATGGGTATATTATTATAAGATATACTATTGTTATCAACACAGAGGTCTTTTATTAGATGTTTGTTTCTAGTTAATTTATTTTTTAGTATTTTATAAATTTTATTAAACATTCTTATTTTGGTGAATAAAATTAAACCCTTCTTCACACGATATAATAGGAAGTCTTAAAAAATATTTTTTATAAAAATCATTAAAATTTTGATTATGCAGTTCTGAGTTTTTAATATATTTATAATTCTTTTTTGGTTTTACCACACCAATTCCTCTATCGATATTTATTATCTTGAAGTCTATATTCAATGAAGAATTTAATTCAACGGCAACTTTCCAAATATCACCAGACCAAGTTCGCTGTTTTTGAGGAACTTCTGCTTCAAGATTTGTTCTGGGTAGTAAATCGTGTAATAAAATTATTCCATCCGAATTAAGAACATTTAATGAATTTATCAAATCTTTTTGACATTGCTCATATGTATGAAGTCCATCAATAAAAATAACATCAAATTTTCTTTTATTATTTTCAAAATATTCATCACTAGTCATTCTGTGTGTGCCTCCCAAAAAAGGATCAACCCCAATTTTATTTTGCATTGGGAGTGGCAATGCATCAAATACTGTATTGGTATTTACACCAATTTCTAGGTATGAACATATATTACTATCAAATTGATTTATAGCTTTCTGAATAAAGGCAATTCTATTATAAAAATTATTTTCGTAATCAAATAACAGCTCTTCTCCTCTATTTTGTAAAAAAATTTTTTTAATGATTATCCCAATGATGGGTGGAACTAGTAGTGGAAAAAGTTTTTTAATTTTATACATTGGAGTTAAAAATATTATATCAATATTAATTAAATATAATACTTATATTATGAAATGTTTTTAAATCAAAAAAAATTTTTTAAAAAAATTAAGACTTTTTTCTTTTTCATAATAGCATTATATAGATTTTACAGATTTAAAGACATTTTAGATTTTGAAACATTTGAATTTATATCTATTAAAAAAATATTTAAAAATTTAAAGAATGTTAAAAATGTAGTAAAAAAAGAAAATTCTTGGACACAGCTATTTAAGAATTATAAAATAAAAATTTCTTCCCCGAAATTTTTATACAAGAGCAAATTTAATCAAGGCTTTTTAAATGAAAAAAATAATGGTCTATCAATAACCAACCTTAGAAAAGAAACAAATATAAGTGGCTCAATTTTTTCTCATATAAAAAATTGTAGAATAGTAAATGATACTCTATTGGTTTTGATAGATAAAAATCTCTCTTTAACAGAAGGATACGCTGATGAAAGATGGGCAAAATTTCAACTTAACAAGTGGCCTAAGTCACATCACAATTCAAAATCACTCATTAATTTAAATGGAAAAAAATATATCCACAAAAGAGTAAAAGTTTACAAGAAAAATATTCAAGTAAAAAAGATAAAACAAAAAGCATTATATCTCTCTACAAGAGAAGATGATCAAGTTTTTCACTGGACTTTTGACAATTTACCAAGACTTTATTGTCTAGAAAAATTTTCAAAATTACAATCTTTGCCGCTCATATTAAAAAACCCATTAAGTAAATTTCAAAAAGAGACTTTAAAACTACTAAACATTAAAAATAAACTTATTTTTCTGAATGAAAAAGATGCATTGATGGACAATTTATATTTTTCATCAATACCATCTCCACCCGTACTTAATAAACATTTGATTTTATGGTTAAGAAAAAAATTTTTAAACAATATTAGTAAAAAACACTATTTTGATAAAAAAAAATTTGCAAAAAAGATATTTATTTCAAGAAATGACACAGGTCACAGAAAAATTCTAAATGAAGACGACCTTACTTCAAGGCTCAAAAAAGAAGGTTATGTTGTCTATGAATTAAGTAAATTAAAATTATATGAACAAATTATATTGTTTAGCCGGTGTGAAGAAGTGGTCATGCCTCATGGTGCGGGAGGTGTTCATTTAATGTTTGTAAGTAAAAAAGCCAAAATTATTGAGATACACTCTCCAACTCAACCAAATAACTCAATGTATTGTATCTCTCAGTGTTTAAATAACCGACATTTAATCGCAATGGGCAACAATGCTATTAATGATCATAAAAAAAACTATTATATCGAGGTTGATAAGTTCATGAATAGTTATAAAAAAGATTTTTAAAATTAATAAATATTTGAATGAAATCAAACTTAAAACAAAATGAAATTTATGAAATTATTGATATTTATTTTAAGAAAAAAAGTAATTTGTTGCTTAAAGAAAAAATTTTAAAATCAAAAATTCAAAATGATTACCATGAAAAAATTGCTGACGTTTTAGATATTGTAAGCAATGAACCATTAAAAGATTATGAAAAAATTGTTAACGAACTTTCTTTAAATAAAGAGTGTTTTGAATTAATTATAGAAGTAATTAGATCAGACGAGAAATTTCAAGATTATATTATAAATAATGGCCTTGGAACCAAGTATTGGAAAAATATGATAATTCCTTTAATTAAATCTAAATCAATTAATAAATTTGTAAATAAAGAATATGCCTATCCTTTTCGAGTAGGCCTATACCCAGGCTTATCTTGCATGTTTGAGTGTTCGTTTTGTGGAAGAAACTATAAAGCCAAATATGAAAGATCTGCTTTGGATCGAGGCATTGACATGTATAAAGAGCTAATATCTGATGCTCCTAAAGATGATAAGAATAGATTTTATATTAGTGGAGGACTTGAACCCTTAACAAATCCTAAATTAGGAGAAATTATTAGTACTTTAAAAAAATATAATTTCAATACCTCCATGTATACTAACGCTTATATGTTAACAAAAAAATATTTAGACAAGAATAATGAAATATTTGATTTAAATAGTTTAAGAGTTTCTTTCTATGGCATAAATTCAAAAAATACCCTTGAGGTTACAAAAAAAAATAAAGCTTTTGAGACTGTTACCCAAAATATCAAGAGCTACCTAATAGAAAAAGAAAAAATTAATAGCAAAACATCATTTGGATTAAATTTTGTAATTTTAAAAAATAGAGAAAGAGATGTTATTGAATTATTAAACTTAATTTCGAAAATAAACGAAGATATTAATTTAAAAAAAAATAATAGTTTTGATTTTTTAACATTAAGAGAAGATTTTAGTATTGATGGAAACAGAATGACAAGTAATGAGAGAAAAGTTTTATCAGATAGCCTAATTGAAATCGATGAAATGTTAAAAAATAAGAAATACTTAAAAGATTTATTAATTGACTATGGGTTTGCGTTAGAGCCATTAAAAAAAGGGATTACTAGTGAAAAATTTGAAAATATATTTGTAGAAAAAGAAGACCTTTTTTCTATGGGTGTACCACAATCTAGCGTTGCGGTTGACCTTTATGGCGATGTTTACTTATATAGAGAAGCGGCTTTTCTGGATAGACCTGGAGCCAAAAGATATATAATTGGTAACTTACTGGAAAAAAAGACCATGAAGAAAGTAATAGAAGAATTTATTGATAAAGAAAGAGATTTTGAAATAATGGATAGTGACAGAAATTACCTAGATGTTTGGGATCACATTTCAATAAAACTGTCCAAACAATATAAAAATAATGCTGACTATGGATTTTCAGAGAACAATGGTGTGCTAAACTTAAATATTATCTCAAAAATACTTAATTATAATCACGAAGTTCATTTTGCAAAAAAAAAATAATTATGATTAAAAAAAATTATTTAATAATTGGTGGTTCATCAGATGTAGGCCAATGTTTAATTAATTTACTGTCAAAAGAAAAAAAAAAAATTTTAGCCACATATTTCAAAAAGAAGGTTAATATAAAAAATGTCAATTTTTTTAACTTAGATTTAACAAGCGATATTAGTATTGATAATTTTCAAAAAACATTAATCCAAGAAAAAATCAAATTTGATTATATAGTTTTTTTAAACGGTCAATTACATGGAAAAGATATAAAAAAATTCAATTCTAGTGAAATTCTTGAAAATTATCAGATTAATGCTTTAGGTATTATTAAGTTATATAAAAAAATAGAAAATTTATTAAATAAAAATTGTTTAGTTTTATTTATTTCATCAATATCTGCTATTGCGGGTAGTTTTGATCCTATTTATGCATCCAGTAAAGCTGCGGGATTAGCTTTTTTTAAATCTCTTTCAAAGTGGAAAGCACCTAAAAAAAAATTTATTTGTATTTGTCCTGGACCTATAATGGGTACTGATATGTTTGGTAGATTTTCAAATAAAAGAAAAAAAATCCACATATCTACCAACCCGAATAAAGAAATTTTAAATATAAAGGATTTTTGTTTAATCTTAAAAGATTTGTTAAATCCACATTGGAGGCATGCCAATGGTTCAATAATCAATATTAATGGCGGAATTGTTTAATTACTTTTTTTTTAAAAAGATAAAAAAAATAATTAATAAAGTTAAGCTTTCTAACTTTTATATCCTCGTTTTTATCTAATTTGTTATTAACCAGTATTTTAGTAGGATGAATAAGAGGAAACGATATTCTTTTTTTAATAATTTCTGGAAAAGTGTCAGGACCCTTTCCTCTTGTGGCGTCTGATCCCCACCCAATATGTTTACAAAGATTTTTGTGAGGTTTAATTATTAAACCATTGTTTTTAATTATACTGTAAAAAAATTGATAATCCCATGTGTCTATTTTATTATTATAGGTTAGGTCAAATTTTTTATAAAAATAATGAGACCTTGATAAATTAAATTTAAAGTATTTTAATGTTGAAATAAATTTATTGTCATAGGTCCAGTCTTTCATATTTATGTCTATATCATTCCAAGCCCTTTTCCATGTTGCCCATCCATGAGTTGCAGGGGTTTGAGAAAAATAATAACTTTCTTTTATTAAGTTCTCTTTTTCCAGATAGTAATTTCCAGAAATCATCTTAACATTTTTTGTATCTTTATACTTTAACAGTAGTTTTTCACAAAAGTGAAAAAAACTTAGATCTGGGTCAATATCATCTTCTAAGATGATACCCATTTTTACATTATCAAAAAACCAACTTATTGCATCATACACTGCTTTTTTTGTACCAAGGTTTTTTTTTTCAATTTTTTTTTCTATTTTACATTTCCAGTTTATTTTAGTGTTAATTATTTTGATTACTTCTTCACACAAGCCCATGTCATTAAAATTATCTTTTCTAGGACCATCAACAGCTATAAAAACTCTCTCTGGAGAAAAAAATCTAAGTGTTTTAATTAAATTATCTAAGTATTTGGGTCTATTAAATGCAATTATTAAAATAGGAATTTTATTATAACCAATATTTGAAAAATTATTCATATATAAATATATAGTGTAAACTATTTCTTATGAAATTTATTATTTTTTTTTCTAAACTTTTTTTAGATGCAATTAGAGACACATATAAAATTATTAAATACTTTGATTTAGTTAAAATAAACGGTCATGTGGTAATTTTAAAATTATTTATGATAAGGTTTTTTTATGCTTTTCCAATAATTAGAAATCTCAAAAAAAAAAACCTTAATCTTTCAAATATCGAAGTTGATGCAAATAAATCATTAAACGATCTGTGTAATAGGGGCTATACAGAAATTGCACAGCTTAAAAAAGAGATCTTTATAGATATAAAAAATGAGGTTTTGGCAAATGAATCTAATATAGTCTTAAAAAAAAAAACTTTTGATGGCCTGATCTATAAACAAAAAAATGAGACATTGAGCCAATATTTAGATAGACTGAAAAAGAATAACGTGAGTAGAATCTCAGGCAGTTTAAATATAGAAAAATGCAGTGCCTTAAAAAGATTAATTATTTCTAAAGATATAATTGATATTGCATCCAAATACATAAATTCAAAGAGACTCTCTATAAATGTCTCGTACTTCATTTCCCTTCCGGTTAAAACCTCAGAGTCTGAAAAATATAAAAATGCACAATATTTTCATTGGGACAATGATTTTACTAAATTTTTAAAACTATATATTTATTTAAGCGATGTTGATGAAGGGTCTGGACCTCATGTTTACATTGAAGGAACACACAAAAGTAAAAGATTTGAACATAGTTTGACCAGACTATATTCAGATGAAGAAATATACGAATCATATCCAAATATTAAAAAATTTTATGGAGAAAGTGGTTCATTTTTCTTTACAGATAGTTATGGGCTTCATAAGGGTGAAGTTCCAGTAACGTCACCAAGAATAATGTTAAATATTCATTTTGGATCAAACAAAATCAAATATCATGCAAATGATAAAATTTTGATTTTATGAAAAAAATTTTTAAAAAGATATTAAGATTTACAGGATGGGATTTAAAAAAAATCTTATCAATAAGAAATTATAGTAATGAAAAACCTTCTTTAGAACTTGTGAAAACAATAATGAATTGTAGTGGAGTTCTACATTTAGGAGCTCATCGTGGTGGAGAGGCAGCTATATATGATTGGTTCCAAAAAGATGTTATTTGGGTTGAGGCAAATCCATTAATATTTGATGATTTAGAGATAAATCTAAAGCAATATTATAATCAATCTGCATACAATTGTCTAATAACTGATTTAGATAATAAAATGATAAATTTTAATTTATCAAGTAATGATTATGCTTCATCATCAATATTTAATTTTGGTGATTATAGTGTTGGAAAGAATAAAATTTGGGTTGATAGAATTCTCAAGATGATTAAAAATATTAATCTAAAATCTATATCAATAGATACTTTTGTTAGCAAAAATAATATTGATATATCAAAATTTGATCATTGGGTGATTGATATTCAAGGTGCTGAATTATTAGCTTTAAAAGGAGCAAAATCCTCATTAAAAAAATGTAACTCTATATATCTAGAAGTGAGCACAGAAGAAGTTTATGAAAAAGCTCCTAGATGGAAAGAAATTAAGTATTATTTAAATGAAAATAATTTTAGTGAATGTTGGGAACCTGAAAGTATTCATACCAGCGTTCTTTTTAAAAGAATTAATTAAACCCACCAAAAAATCTTGGGATGTTATTTTTAATTATCCATAAAAACTGTGCAATTAATAGATTATTAGAATTAAAACCATTGTCAATTATATGCATTTTATTTTTTAATTTTTTATTAAAATAAAGAGATGCCTCAGATAAATGAGATTTTGAACAAATAACTCTATCAGAATCTTTTAATAACAGCATGTCAATTAAATTTTCTTCACCCAATCTTGCTCTATGATTAAAACGATTACTCTTAAATATATCTGTTTTATTTGATTTAAAAGAATTGTAGTGAATGATTTTATTTCCATATAGTTTTTTTAAAATTTTTAAATATTTAAGCTCTTCAGTAACTAAATAAATTTTTTGATAATTATATTTATTTAAAAAAAAATTTATTTTTTGAGTAATCTGTTTTACAGTTGGTGGAAAAGGGTGACGTTCTTGGAATTTCATATCACTGCCCCTAAAATGAACACCCAGATATTTAATATTTTTAAGGTGTATATTTTTAAATAGTTTTTTTTTAATTAATATCTTACTGTTAATTTTTATATATTTATTGAAGAGAGATTTATGGGCCGCAGTAAGAGAAAAAAAATTATCAAAAAATTTGATTTTTCTTGTTTTTCCGTCAGTAATAATAACATTCTTACTTTTGTATACTTCATTAAGTTTATATTTAGATAGGGGTTTAAAATAGTATTCCCAAGAATTGTATGTGTTATAAAATTTTTTTTTTATATTATACTTTGTTGTAAAATTTTGCATATCCACAACAGGGACAAAACCCATATCTATGCTGATTTTTAAATGATGCAAAACATAATTAAGGTTTGAGAATAATCCACCCCCGGGCGACCTTTGTATTATATAAAAAATTTTATTTTTATTTAAGTTTCCAAATGATTTTAAATAATACTTGAGTTCATTTATTTTAAAAATAAAATTTGTACTATTGTTAAATTTAACTCCAGTTCGCTTAGAATAAATAATATTTCTAATTTTATTTTTTAAAATTTTTATAATCATTTAAAAAGTTTTTTTTATAGCTAAATAATATTTTTCACAATTATTTTTAAAATCAAATCTATAAAGACTTTTGTAAGCTTTTATAATTTTATTTTTAAATTTTTTATTATTATAGAAAAAATTAGTGATTTTTTTTGCAAGTTCTTTATGATCTCCAACTTCAAATAAGTCTCCATATTGACCGTCTTTTAAAATCTCAGAGGGCCCTGTATCGCAATTAGATGAAATAATAAATTTTTTTAGAGCTAATGTTTCAATTAAAACATTTGGCAGCCCTTCAAACTTTGAACTTAATACAAATAAGTCAGATTTTTTTATATAGTTATAAGGATTATTTCTATAACCAATTAGTTTAATGTTGTCTTGAAGGTTTAGAGCATTGATTAAGTTTTCTAACTCAGCTTTTAGCTTTCCCTGACCTAAAATAATCAATTTTATAGGAATTTTATTTTTCAATATAAAAATTGATTTTATCAATGTTGTATGATCTTTTTGATCTACAAGACGACCAACTGTTACGACTTTAAGAAATTTTTTAGATTTAAAAAAAGGAATATTAATATTAATTTTACTTTTTTTAATTATATTATGCAAGTCCAAAGGATTGTAAATGCAGTTAACATTTATATTAAACTTTTTTTCTAACTGGTTTTTAAATAATTCACTATTAGATATAATCATGTCTGCTTTTTGAAAAAAAAATTTAAATATTATATTTTTTAGAATACTTTTATTCCATCCTGAGGGTGATGTATTTGATCTTATTATAATCTTAACATTAAATAACATGCATATTATAATGCAGTAAATATTGGCTTGAAATGAAAAAACAAGCATTTTGTTTTTTTTATTTTTTATCAATTCTATGATTAGCAAAACTAAACAAATGAAATATTTGTAATATCTCGGTTTGTGATGCCAAAACTTATTTGTTGGACTAATAAAACGAATTTTCTTGTTAAATTTAATTTTTTTTTCAGGATTAGAATTAATAATAGAGATATTTTTGAATTTTTGAGTTAAATAGTTTCCAATTATGTATAGGTTTTTTTCAACACCACCATCTTCTATTGATGGATTAAATAATATTAATTTTTTATTATTAATTTTCATATGCGGCTGTATTATTTATATATATTAATTTTTAATCTAAAAGAGATCTTTTGAAAAAAATAAAAGTTATTTATTGGTCCCCATTTATTTCAAAAATAGCTACTGTAAAAGCAGTTTTAGACTCTGCTATTTCATTAAAGAAATATTCAAATGATTTGTTTAAACCAGAAATTCTTAATGTCTTTGGGGAATTCAATGATTATAAAAAAAAAAATTTATTTATTAGGGATTTAAGTAAAATATCAATAAGTAATTTTTTATCAGATAAAGGATATTTTTCGAGCAGATTGTCCTTTATTATAATTGCAATATATTCTTTTTTTCCATTATTAAATTTTTTAAAAAAAGAAAAACCAGATTATTTAATAATTCATTTAATTACAATAGTACCATTGCTAATAAATTATTTTTTTAAAATTGATACTAAGATTATTTTAAGAATTTCTGGATTACCTAAAATAACCGGACTAAGAAAATTTATGTGGAAATTTTTATTATCAAAAATATTTTTTATTACCTGTCCCACAAAACAAACAAAACAATATTTGATAGATAATAAGATTATTAATAAAAATAAAATTTTTTTATTATCAGATCCTATTCTAAATATAAACAAATCACGCATGAAACTTAAAGAAAATTTTCCAAAAAATTATGGTAATTATATTTTTTCTGCTGGAAGATTAACAAAACAAAAAAATTTTTCTTTTTTGATTAAGTCTTTTTCAATTATTTCAAAAAAATTTAAAAATTTAAACTTAATAATTGCTGGTGATGGTGAAGAATATCTAAAATTAATATCAATAATAAAAAAGTATAAATTAGAGGAAAAAGTTAAGTTAATTGGCTATACTAAAAATGTATTCCATTATATGAAAAACTCCTATTGTTTTATAATGCCATCACTATGGGAAGATCCAGGTTTCGTTTTGGTGGAAGCAATATTTTCCAGGTGCCCAGTAATATCCTCAAATTGTCCAAATGGTCCACAAGAAATTTTATCAAGGGGTAAAGGTGGGTATCTTTTTCAATCAAATGATGTAAATAGCCTAATAAAAATATTTGATAATTTTGTTTACGAAAGAAACAATAGAACAAATGAGTTAAAATGGAAAAAAAATACAGCATTTAAAAATATAAAAAAATTCACTTTATTTAATCATTATATGAATTTATCAAAATTAATTTTAATTAATGATAGTGTAAAAAATTCTGAGAAATCATGAAATTAAAAAAAGCCTTAATATTTGGTATCTCTGGACAAGATGGCTCTTATTTAGCTAAATTATTACTTTCCAAAAAATACTTGGTCCACGGGGTATCTAGAAAAAAAAAAAATATTAATTTAAAAAAATTAAATATTAACAATAAAGTTAAAATATCAATTTTGAAATTAAATAATGAAAAAAAAATATTTTCTATTTTAAATAAAGGCTTTGATGAAATTTATTTTTGTGGTGGTCAATCTAATATTATTGATTCCTTTAATGATAAAGAACAAGAAACATATGAAAGTCAAATTATACCAGTAAGTCACATACTTGAGTATATAAGATTAAGAAATAATAAAATTAAATTTATATTTTCCTGTTCAAGCGAAATTTTTGGTAAATTAAAAAAAAAAATATCAGAGTTAGATGAAAAAAAACCGCTGAGTCCTTATGGGCTCTCAAAACTAGCAGCATTTGAGATTATCAAATCTTATAGGGAAATGTTTCAGCTAGAGGTATCTAGTGCTATTTTATTCAACCATGAGTCTCTCCTGCGTAGAAATGAATATGTTATAAAAAAAATTATTGAAACTGTTAAATTAATTAAATTAAAAAAAGTAAACAAAATTGAAATGGGTGATATTAATATTCAAAGGGATTGGGGATATGCTCCAGAATATATGAAAATCATGCACGCAATTATGCAATCAAAAAATAACTCTGATTTTATAATTGCTACAGGTAAATCAACTTCACTTAAAAAAATTTTAAAAATAGTGTTTAATTTTGAAAATTTAGA
>ERZ807291.5800-NODE-5800-length-15281-cov-55.941744_pt1 | contig 15281 bp, 13 predicted proteins | sample MGYA00521257_ERZ807291 | MGnify/ENA primary metagenome ERZ807291 (study PRJEB31413, sample SAMN03169783) | marine metagenome | biome: Marine; feature: Water; material: Subsurface seawater | place: North Sea | collected 2011-04-28 | depth 1 m m ...
CAAAATCATGCTGGAAAAATAGAGGTCAAAAGCACCCAGGGTGAAGGTACGAGCTTCCGTGTATTACTCCCTTACAAGGACATAAAGAACATGAAGCGCATATGACTCTGCTATCACAGCATCAAAAGCCACTACTCATAGCGTGTTAAAACAAGATTAAGCTTATTTCAATGCAGCCACTCATCAGTGCTTATTCACTCGACAGCAACCTCTCGCTTAGGTTAAAGTTTGTCATGTAACAAGGCCCTGAAGATGGCCTCTGTTGCTCTTAATTTACTCATTGATTACCGCACCACAAAGGATTTCATATGCGCTGGTTACTACCTGCTGCCTTCACTATTGTTGGCTTGGTTTGGCTGGGATTCTATCTGGCGGGAACTTTTGATCTATAAAGGACGTTACCGATGAAACCTTGGCAAAGAAACCGATTCGCATTAGTCGCTATAATAATAGCCGCTGTTGCGACCATGAATTACCCCAACCTGAGCGTAGGGCAGATGGTTTCTTTAATCGCGCTTTATGGCTTGGTTTTCTTTCTCTTTGTGCGCTACTTCAACTCCTATCGCAGTTAAATCAGCTCAACACTTTATTCATAGCGCTTATGATACTTGCGTCGCGCACCTGCACGCTGCGTAACCACGCCTCGAATAACACTCTTACTCTCTATATCTTGTCGCGGATAGCCAGGGTTAATCGCCTGTAAAAATCCTTGGCTCGCCTCTTCCATATACTGGCGGAAAATGTAGTCGCCATCGATCTCTGCAACCACATAATTTCCATTCTCGGCAACCCCATCAGGGTCAATAATAATAACGCAGCCATCTTTAAATTCTGGCTCCATGCTATCGCCAAGCACACGCAGAGCAAACGGCTCGCTACTCGCACAACCGCTACCGTCCATATCCATGAGCTCTTCTTCAATCTTTATTTTTTGAGTATCTTCAGTCGCCATTAGCCTTCCTTATGCTCTTGTTTTGATTGCTGCAAATTCCATAGCCGCGAGTATAACCCAGCCATAGCCAATAGTTGCGCATGACTGCCTTGCTCGACCACACGCCCAGCTTCTAAAACATAGATGCAATCTGCATCGACAATGGTCGATAGGCGATGAGCAATAATCAGTGAAGTGACACCACTAGCGGCTTCACGTATCGACTGCATCAATGCAACCTCTGTATCAGAATCTAAACTGGATGTAGCCTCATCAAAGATAAGGATTTTTGGTTTTTTCAGGATAGCGCGTGCAATCGCTACCCGCTGTAATTCACCGCCAGACAGCTTCAGTCCTCGCTCGCCGACGATGGTATCCATTCCCTCTGGTAACTGAGTAATGAGTTGATCAAGTTGTGCGATCCGTATCGCCGCTTGAATCTCGGCTTCAGTCGCACCCGGTCTCGCATATTCAATATTAAAGTGAATACTGTTGTTAAACAGCACCGTCTCCTGCGGCACCATACCAATCTGTTGACGCAGGCTATCTTGGGTGGCTTCGGCGATATCTTGACCATCTACTAGCACCCGTCCACCGGTCGGTTCGTAAAAACGAAACAATAAGCGCGCAATAGTCGATTTACCGGCACCCGATGGGCCAACAACAGCAATCTTCTGTCCAGGCGCTATGCGCATGGAAATATCACGCAAGATTACTCGATCCGGGTTATAGGAAAAGGCAACATGCTCAAACTCCACTGCGCCCTGCTCCAGCTGAAGCGCCTGCGCACCCTCCTTATCCTTTATCTCTGGCTTCTCATTTAATAATTTCGTCAGTAGATCCATATCGGCCAGGGCATAGGTAATCTGGCGATATACAATGCCCAACATATTCATCGGCACAAACAATTGCAGCATCAAGGCATTCACTAGAACAAGGTCACCAATTGTCATCTCACCACTGACCACACCATCCGCTGCAAACACCATAATAAGCGTCACACCAATAGCGATAATCGATGCTTGACCAAAATTCAGCAAAGACATGGTTACCGTACTTTTGACTAAGGCCTGCTCCCAACGAAATAGGGTATTGGCATAACGGTTGACCTCATACTCCTCGTTATTGAAGTATTTCACTGTCTCGTAATTCATCAGACTATCGACCGCCTGAGAATGGGCTTCTGAATCGAGTTGATTTGCTGTATGCCGATAATGCATACGCCAGTTCGTCACCAATGCCGTAAATAATATGTAGAACATCACGGTAACTAGCGTGATCACAGCAAAGTGGACGGCATAGGAGCTAAATAGAATAGCCATGACTAAAGTGATCTCAAATATCGTTGGAATCACAATAAAGATGAAGTAATTCGATAAGGAACTGAGACTTTGAGTGCCTCGTTCTAAATCCCTCGAGATGGACCCGGTGCGACGATCCAAGTGGAAGCGCATGGACAACCTGTGCAAATGGGCCAAAACGTCTGCCGACATCGTACGCACCGCATGGAAACGGGCCCGGGCAAACAAGACATCGCGCAATTCATTAAACAAGGCCGTCGATAGGCGCAAAGCGCCGTATGCCAGTAATAAGGCCAAGGGTAGCTTGAGCATGACATCTTCGACATCAAACTGATCCACAATCTGCTTCAGGACTAGCGGCACCGCCACGGTTGCCACTTTAGCCAGCATCAAACAGGCCAATGCGAGCAAAATACGCCCCCGATAAGCCCATAAATAGGGGAATAATCGACGTAAATTAGCCCAATCTGTTCGTTTTTTGTGCGGTTCGCTCACGCGAGCCTGTGCTCTACTGATCATAAGATCCTGTTTTATAATTGTCGGCGAGAAAAAGGTCTCGCATTAAATAAATTTAATAGATTAAACGCCAGAAAAATAAATTAATTTGGCCATTTTTAATGCCTCCATATTGGGCACTAATCCTTAAGTCTCGGATACTTAAAAAGTTTTTTTGGGGCAACGTCCTGTACACAAGTTATCCACAGGCTACGCCCAGCTCTTCAAGGGTCATATCCACAACATATTGGGGTTGACGCCTCATTTGACCTCAACTTATAGTGTACTACCGGTACGGCGGGTTCATAATACTCGTATCGAAAATACTATAATAATTAAAAATGTCACCCACTGAAGAGAGTCTGCATGGAAACCGAAAGCTCAAACCACAAGATTGAGAGCGCAGCTGCTACACACGTACAGAACATGCCATCAACACCAGAAATTCAGGCGACTGCGCCAGGCCAATATCGTGTAATCCGCCGTAATGGCAAAGTCACTTCCTACGACCGTGACAAGATCAAAATCGCCGTTACTAAGGCCTTCCTAGCCGTTGAAGGTGGCGAAGCAGCTGCCTCTGGCCGCATCCGTGAGACGGCAGAAGAGATTACTAGCCAAGTTGAAGGCGCGCTAACCCGAAATATCCCAGATGGCGGCACCTTCCATATCGAAAACGTGCAGGATCAAGTCGAGCTCGCTCTAATGCGCGAAGGCCACCATAAAGTAGCGCGTGATTATGTATTGTACCGCGAACGCCGCTCTCAGGAACGCGCCGCTAAGCTCGCTGACAGTACAGGCAGTGAGGGCATTGAAGAAATCAGCGGCCTGCAAGTCACCAGCCTCGATGGTACGACCAAGCCACTAGACAGTGCGCGCATGCAATCAGTCGTCAATGACGCCTGTAAAAACCTAGACTCAGTCGATGCAACGCCGATTATCACGGAAACACTACGCAATCTTTATGATGGTGTGCCAGAGATTGAAGTCTCTACGGCATTAGCCATGAGTGCGCGCACCCTGATTGAAAAAGAACCAAATTATAGCTACGTCGCCGCCAGACTTTTACTCGATAGCCTGCGTCGCGAAGCCCTGACCTTCTTAGCTGGCCGTCCCGCTGAGGCAACTCAAGAAGAAATAAGAGAAGGCTATGGCCAGTATTTTAGAGACTACATTCAAAGAGCAGCAGATCTTGAGCTAGTAGATGCGCGCCTAGCGAATGAATACGACTTAGATAAGCTGACCGCAGCCCTGCTACCTGATCGTGATTACCAATTCACCTACTTAGGTCTACAGACCTTATATGACCGCTATTTCATCCATAGTGATGACATCCGCTTTGAATTGCCACAGGCCTTTTTCATGCGTGTCGCCATGGGTCTTGCCATCAATGAAGTTGAGCGCGAAGACCGTACCATTGAGTTCTACCGTCTGTTGTCTTCATTCGACTTCATGAGCTCGACACCAACCCTATTCAACTCGGGCACTTTGCGTCCACAGCTCTCTTCTTGCTACCTCACTACGGTACCAGATGATCTCTATGGCATCTTTGATGCAATTAAAGATGATGCGATGCTCTCAAAGTTTGCCGGTGGCTTAGGTAACGACTGGACCCCTGTGCGCTCTATGGGCTCACACATTAAGGGTACTAACGGTAAGTCACAGGGTATCGTGCCATTCCTTAAGGTCGCAAATGACACTGCTGTTGCGGTTAACCAAGGTGGTAAGCGTAAGGGTGCCATGTGTGCCTATCTAGAGACTTGGCACTTAGATGTCGAAGAGTTCCTAGACCTACGCAAAAACACCGGTGATGACCGTCGTCGTACACACGATATGAACACTGCCAACTGGATCCCTGATCTATTCATGAAGCGTGTCAGCGAAGAAGGTGATTGGACACTGTTCTCACCAAACGACTGCCCAGACCTACACGATTTATACGGTAATGCGTTTGAACAGCGTTACGCGCATTACGAAGCCAAGGCAGCTGCCGGTGAGATCAAAAATTTCAAGCAAATGCCAGCGACCGATTTATGGCGCAAAATGCTAGGCATGTTGTTCGAGACTGGACATCCTTGGATCACCTTCAAGGATCCGTGCAATATCCGATCGCCACAAGGCCATGTCGGTACCGTGCACTCTTCTAACCTCTGTACTGAGATCACACTGAATACTTCGGATACCGAAATTGCAGTATGTAACTTAGGCTCAGTCAACCTAGCTGCTCATACTAATGAGGACGGGATAGACCATGAGAAGTTAGAGCAGACCATCACCACTGCCATGCGCATGTTAGATAACGTCATCGACTACAACTATTACAGTGTCGGTAAGGCTCGCACCTCCAACCTAAAGCACCGCCCAGTTGGCTTGGGTCTAATGGGCTTTCAGGACGCGCTTTATAAGTTACGTGTTGCCTATGCCAGTGAGCAGGCGGTTGAATTTGCTGATCGCTCAATGGAAGCGATTAGCTACTACTCTATCAAAGCGTCTTCAGACCTTGCAGCAGAACGTGGAAGCTATGCTAGCTACCCTGGCTCTTACTGGTCACAGGGCATCCTACCTATCGATTCGATCGATAGATTAGAACAAGAGCGTGGTGGCTTCTTAACCGTCGATCGCTCTAGCACTATGGACTGGGATAGCCTACGTCAACAGGTACAAACGGTTGGTATGCGCAACTCCAATACCATGGCCATTGCGCCAACAGCGACCATCTCGAATATCTGTGGTGTGACCCAAAGTATCGAGCCGACTTACCAAAACCTATTCGTAAAATCGAATTTGTCAGGTGAGTTTACTGTCTCTAACTGGCACCTGATTAACGATCTTAAACAGGCCAACCTATGGGACAACGTCATGGTCAATGACCTGAAATATTATGACGGTAGTGTGCAAAATATTGATCGCATCCCGGATGATCTAAAGCAGCTTTATGCAACGGCATTTGAAGTAGATCCACGCTGGTTAGTAGAAGCTGCATCGCGTCGCCAAAAATGGATTGACCAAGGACAGTCACTCAACCTCTATATGGCTGAGCCATCTGGTTCAAAGATGGATAACCTATATAAGTTGGCTTGGGTTCGTGGATTGAAGACTACTTACTACCTACGCTCTATTGGCGCGACACACGTAGAAAAAAGCACCATGGATAACCATCAGGAAAGCAAACTGAATGCCGTACAAAGCTCGGCTAGTGCGCCTGCCGCACCAACAGCTTGCTCATTATTAGACCCAGACTGTGATGCGTGCCAATAAGCACGCCGAACAATCAAGGCAAAAATTAAGCAACATCACGCATAAGTTGCGTGTAACCATATAAGGAACACTGAAATGCAAAATTGGGATGATCCACTCGCAAGTAACCTAGGTACTAGCCCAGCGCAGCATACAATTGCAGCACAACCCTTTGACCTAGAAGCGACAGCGACAGACGTAGCTCCGGCTCAAAATGCAGACAACTCAGCAGAAGTCGATACCGGCGCCACTGGTCTTGAAGATATCGAGATGGGTGCTGCACGTATCCGCGTTGATGACAAAAAAATCATTAATTGCCATGCCGACCTCAATCAACTGGTGCCTTTCAAATACGAATGGGCTTGGACTAAGTACCTAGATGGTTGTGCTAACCACTGGATGCCACAAGAGGTCAACATGACCGCTGACATCGCATTATGGAAAGACCCTCAAGGTTTGACCGATGATGAGCGTACCGTGATCAAACGTAACCTAGGCTTCTTCTCAACTGCTGATTCACTGGTAGCCAATAACTTAGTACTGGCTGTCTATAAGCACATCACCAACCCTGAGTGTCGCCAATACCTACTGCGTCAGGCTTTTGAAGAAGCCCTGCATACGCATGCTTATCAATATTGCATCGAGTCACTAGGTCTAGACGAAGGTGAAGTCTTCAACATGTACCGTGAAGTCCCTTCAGTTGCACGTAAGGCGGAGTGGGCACTACCCTTCACGCAGAGCTTAGGTGACCCTGATTTCGCAACCGGCACACCTGAAACTGACCAACGCCTACTACGTGACTTAATCGCGTTCTACGTGATCTTTGAAGGCATTTTCTTCTATGTTGGATTTGTCCAAATCTTATCTATGGGCCGTCGCAATAAGATGACTGGTGTTGCTGAGCAGTTCCAATACATTATGCGTGATGAGTCTATGCATATGAACTTTGGTATTGATGTCATCAACCAAATCAAGTTGGAAAATCCTCATCTTTGGACAGACGAATTCCAACAAGAAATCATCACTTTGATTATGGATGCAGTAAAACTTGAGACGCAGTATGCACAGGACACTATGCCACGTGGCATTCTCGGCCTGAATGCAAATATGTTTGCTGAATACCTACAATACATCGCAAACCGTCGCTGCTCACAGATTGGTATCACTCCACAATATGAAGGGGTAAGCAATCCATTCCCTTGGATGTCTGAACTTCTAGACTTGAAGAAAGAAAAGAACTTCTTTGAAACTCGAGTAACAGAATATCAAACAGGTGGCGCACTACAGTGGTAGTCCATTAACTGTTAGACATATAGTGTTATGGGGCCACTGCAAAGTGGCACAAGCTTAGGCGGCAATCTATTTGCCGCCTTTTTTATGCGCAGACTCTTTTTACATTTTTTGGAAATATGACATATGACTGATCTAAGCAATCAATTCGTACTTATCACAGGTGCCACCGGTGCTTTAGGCCAGGCCTGTGTAGAGACCTTCGCCAAGGCTAACGCAAAGCTTATCTTAAGCTCACGCTCAGCAGAAAAATTAGAGCAACTGGCCGAGCAGTACGGCGAACAGGTCGCACTCACACTAGCCTGTGATTTAAGTCAGATGCAGAACGTACAACAGCTATTCAAAGACATCATCCAGCATACTGGACGCATCGATGCAGTACTCAATGTTGCTGGTGGTTTCAGCATGGGTACGCCAGTTCATGAATTAAGTGACAGCGATTTTAACGCCATGTTCGATATGAATTTTAAGGCCGTTATGCACACCTGTAAGGCAGCCATCCCTAGCATGCTAAAACAGGGGAATGGTCGGATTATTAATGTGTCTGCCCGTGCCGCTGAGCAGGGCAAGGCCAACATGGCACCTTACTGCATTTCTAAAAGTGCTGTAGTGACCTTGAGTGAATGTTTAGCGGCAGAACATAAGATGAATAACATCACCGTGAACAGTATCTTGCCAGGCACTATTGATACCCCTACAAATCGGGCAGACATGCCAAATGCAGACTTCAGCGACTGGGTGCCTTGTGCAGACATTGCGGCGACCATGGCCTTCTTATGCAGCGATCAAGCTAAGTCCATCTCAGGCGCTTCTATTCCAATCTATGGGCGTAGTTAAGGCATCCTCACGACCTTATATGCCGAATAAAAAAGCCCGCTAAGAGCGCATCTCCTAGCGGGCTTTTTCTATCGCACTACTCGGTCTTTATAGGTCTTGCTTACTAACCGTATAGCCATCTTTTTCCATCAAGGCCAAGACGCCTTTATCACCGTATAGATGGATCGCACCAATCGCTATAAAGGTATTTCGCTCGCGCATGGCCTTGCGCATGTAATGCTCCATCACAATATTACGATTCAACACCACATGCTTTAGATAGACATCACGCCACTGTTTATTTTCTGGCTGATCAGGAATAAAACGCGTACCGATCCGAAACATCTCTTTTAGATCTTGCTCCAAATATGAATCCAACATGTCATCAATAATCTGATGCATATCGTCATAACTCGCCACTGTGAACTCCAGTAACGCCACCTGTGCATCTAATGGCATTTCTTGTAGTGTGACAATAAACTCTTCAATCGATTCTACTTGATAGAGCTCTTTATCTTGTGATGCAGCACGATCTAGCAGTGCATAATCTAAGATCACCTTATTGCTTTTAGCGCGTACAGCAAAACTACGCATGGCCGCCCAAGGACGTAGGGTCTTCACCAATTCTGGCTTCATGCCGAGTAGGCCACTCAACACTGTTTCAACTCGTTTATATGTTTCCGGCCCGATCAATTGATCTAGCGTCTCACCCTTCGGCAATACCATATCGCTCTTAATTAATTGACTACCTTGGTACGGATTCCAGTAGTGATCACTAGGGAATGACTCCATCGCAAAACTTACAGCATTATCTAGATAGGGAATAATTTTGTCGTGAATCTTAGCGATACGCTCATCATTCATATGCAAGGTACCAAAGATGTAGCCAACAAATTCACCTTCTTTTTCTATCTTCCAGAAAACGCCCTCAGTGAAACGTCCACTGTCTTGATCTGCCGATACCGCATTAATACTGATGAATAACATCACCAATAGACTGATTATTTTTCGCATAGATAGATTCCTTTTCATTATTTTAATAGCGAAAAAAAAGCCACTCCAGTTGCCTAGAGTAGCTTTTTAAAGCAAAGATTATTTTTGCGGATACAAACTAGTACTGCCGCAGGGTCTTAGGAACTGCATCATAGTTTGGAGAAATCGCCTCATGAGGACAGGCCTCAATACAGGCATAACAGCGAATACACTCTGCCTCATCAATAAATAATGCATTGTAATAAAGACCTGAGGTATGACCTGGGCGTACACGCTCAAATGACACAATCTGACCTTCTGCATTCTTTTCGAAGTTAGTCGCTTCAGTGATACATTTTTCAGTCGCCTTCACCATCAAGCATTCATCACACAACACACATTTTTCATTATCAATAACTGGTGCTGGTGAACGCATATCTTCAAACTTATCGTAGTAGATATCATCATTTGATAGGCCCGCTTCTAGCAAGACTTTGACACCATGATCAATCATCGGTGGTGGACCACAGAAGAATGCCTTCAGGTTATCTCCGGATACAATACCCGCATCCAAGTAAGCTTCTTTCACATGCTGCGTTACAAAGCCACGTGGACCTTGCCAGTCACTACCTTCAGGTTCTTCTGACAGCACTGGAATGAATTCAAACTTACTACCAGCTGGCCACTTTTCTGCTAACGCCTTCAGTTCATCTTGCAGGTATAAATCTTTTTGCTCACGTGCACCGTAGAAGAAGTAACAATCTCTTGCAATCCCATGTGCTTCAACCTGCTGCACTAAGGCGTTAATCGCACTCATGCCACTACCACCGGCGATACAAACCATAGGCTTTGCCGAGTCATCCAGGCCAAACTTACCCATAGGACCAGACAAGACAACTTTTTCACCTTCACGATTTTTCTCAGCCAACCATGCCGACAATTCACCACCCGGTACTAGACGAATGAAAAATGTATATTCATTTTCATTCTCTCGTTCTGGTGTTTGCGCAAAGGAATAAGAGCGTGGCTTTTGAATGCCTTCTACTTTAATCGTACCGTACTGGCCAGCACGGGCACACAATTTATGTGAGCCCTCTGGGCAGGTAATGACCACTTCATAAGTATCTGCTGTTAGATTCTTAAACTTAGTGATAACCCCTTCATTACTCTGGACTCTTAAAGTCTGAATGTTTGGGTTCGGCTCAGGTAATTTCCTTATAAACTGATCAAAGGGATCATTAAAGGTCTCAAGTTTTGCCATTACTTAAATACTCCTGGATGAATTTTTTCAGCTTCAGCAAGGATCTCCTCATCGCTTGCTGTTAGACCCTGGTTCCTTGGATCTTCATGCCATTTCTTAATGTAGCCTTTTTTACCACCCCATTCTTTCAGCAGGGCTTCCTTACGCATGCCTTCATCGGCTTTTTCAACTTCTACTAAACATGAGTAGAACGTTGGGCTCTTACCAAAGTCTGTCAGCATCTCTGAGTTCAAGGCATTAATGTTCACACCACCTGGTGTGTTACTACCCTTAAATTGCTTCTGCGTAGAACACATACCGCTGAGCATGCCTTCAATAATAACGGCATAGGCAAAGGTATCACCACGGTCGTTATATAAACGACAGAGATCACCATCTTTCAGCTGACGTCTAGCCGCTTCTTCAGGGCTTAACTCAACTGTTGGACGTGACATCATTGCTTGTAGTCTAGGGACCGACTGGAATGAATCACCAATGAAGTAATGTGATGCACTGCTGAGTACTTGTAGTGGGTACTTAGAACGCAACTCGTCTTCTTGGCCTTCAATCTCCGGCACATAGCTTGGTAATGGATCAACACCCTCTTCCGCTAATGCAGCAGAGAAGATTTCAATCTTGCCACTAGGTGTTGGCCAGCCATTCTTCTGGAAATTACGACGATCGGTCTCTGTGTTAGCACGTGCCCAACCATTCTTTTTCAGATCTTCGTAGGTAATGCCTTCCATCAAAGGGTTTACTTCGTCTTGCACTAGGATGTCACGGATAATCTCTTCATCGGTTTGCGTGAAGGCATTATCGTTTTCATCTTCGTAACCCATCTTCTTCGCCAACATGCGGAACAATTCAGAGTTACGCACGCTCTCGCCTAATGGCTCAATGATTGGCTCGTTCATAACGTAGTACCAGTTACCATAAGTGGCGACTAAGTCCTGACGTTCTAATTGTGTATCTGCAGGCAGCACGATATCGGCGTACTCACAGGTATCGGTCCAGAAGGTCTCGTGCACAGCAACAAACAAATCATCACGCGCCATTCCTTCACGCACTGCATTTGAATTTGGTGCACAGTTTGCTGGATCTGAGTTATAGACAAACATAGATTTGATCGGTGGATCTAGCGGTACTTCATCATAGCCAACGTTGTCACGCAGAGCGCGACCAATCTGTACCATGCTAACCATACGCTTAGAGGCACGATCACCTAAATCTGGGCGATGTAGTTTGGCTAAATCATGACGTAGCCACATCTCTTCGAGGTTACCAAAGCTAGCACCACCACAACGCTCACGCCATGAACCTGTAATACAAGGCAGCGTTAAAATGGCACGACACATCTGACCGGCATTCTGGTGACGGTTCAGGCCATAGTTAGCGCGGATAACTGCAATCTTGGCCGATGCATATTCAACTGCAAACTGCTCGATATCTGCAGCAGAAACACCGGTAATCTTTTCGACTTTATCCAATGGGTAATCAGGTAGCTTGGTCTCAAGCAACTTTTCCCAACCTAGTGTCTGTTCCTTCAAGAACTCTAGATCATGCATATCTTTATCGACAATCACTTTCATCATGCCGAGGGCTAAGGCCGCATCAGTACCTGGCTTAGGTTGAATATGCCAATCCGCCATCATAGTGGTACGCGTCTTACGCGGATCGATCACAATCAATTTAGCGCCGCGTTGTTTTGCTTCACGGATAAATGGAATTGCATGCACACCGGTACTGACTAAGTTAGCACCCCATAGAATGATCAGGTCAGCTTCTTCTGCCGCCTCATGGATCGATGTGTTGGCATGGGCCATACCATAGGTATGCAAGCCCGCCCACATGGCAGCGTAAATACAAATCGATTGCTCGAGTCTGGCTGCTTCCATCTTATTCCAGAAACGACTATCCATAGTCCAGTAACCGACCATACCCATAGTGCCAGAGTAGGAGTACGGCTGAACCGCTTCCGAACCATACTTATCGATGGTCTCTTTGAAGTTATTAGTAATCGTTTCTAGGGCTTCATCCCATGTAATACGCTCAAACTTCGCGCCAGGGCCCTTAGGACCTACGCGTTTGTGTGGGTATAGGACACGATTATCGTTATAAACAAAATCCAGGTAGTGGTTAACCTTATTACATAAATAGCCGCGTGTAATAGGATGAGTGGGGTCGCCCTGAACACGGACTGCCTTGCCCGTTTTATCATTTCGCGTAACCAGCATTGAACATGAATCTGGGCAATCATGCGGACAAAATGAATGATGTACTGAGTGACCTTCAGGAACAGTAATCCTGCTTGATACTTCAGGAATTTTATTAATATCTGTCATAGGGGGTGAGCTCCACTCTCCTGGATTTCTTTATATTATTTAATTGGCTTTTATCAGCCTTAAATCATTACTGATAACATACTACAAGGCCATTTTCAGGACAACTTAAGGCGCCTATTTTGGCTCACTATTAACACCGCCAAACAGCCAATTACTCCTGAAAGAGGTCAATCTGGTTATTATTTTCAATCTCATCTAAGGCAATCAAGCTAGAAACCCCGACACCTAACAATCTAACAGCCAACGGTTTGATCAGAGCACTCTCCAATAAGGCCGGAAGTTCCACGATAATACTCTCTGCCGAGTGAAAACTCTGGGTCTTTGAAAGCGACCGTGTAACCTGTGAGAAATCACTGAATTTCACTTTAATTGTGAGAGTTTTACCCTTAACTTGGAGCTTAGCCAATTGCCCTTGTAACTGCTCCGCCTGTTCTCGCAAAATGCTCAACATGGCCTCTTGTTCAGACAGGTCTTGATCAAAGGTATCTTCCGTACTGACCGACTTACGAATCCGATTGTGCGTCACCGGACGCTCATCAATGCCACGCGCTACTTGATAGTAATACTCGGCACTACTGCCAAATAGGGCCTGTAATTCAGCTAAATGCCAACGTAATAGATCAGCTCCTGTTTCAATCCCTAGGCCGTGCATGGTCTGCTCAGTGGCCTTACCAACACCATAAAAATCACGAATCTTAAGGCCCTGCACAAAGGCAGGCCCCTGTTCGGGTGAAATATAGAGTAGGCCATCCGGCTTGCATCGATCAGACGCTATTTTGGCTAAAAATTTGTTATAGGAGACGCCGGCAGAGGCAATAAGCCCAGTTTCTTGCTTGATTTGCGCCCTAATGTCTTTAGCAATCAAGACACTAGAGTTCGGCGCACGTGCATGCTCGGTCACATCCAGATAGGCCTCATCCAATGACAGTGGCTCTATACGATCACTAAACCGTGAAAAAATCCGCCGAATATCGCTTGATACCTGACGATAAGCCTCAAATCGTGGCCTTAAGAAAATGGCCTGTGGACATTTTCTTAAGGCGGTCGCACTGGCCATTGCTGAATGAATGCCGAATTTGCGTGCCTCATAGCTACAGGTAGCCACGACGCCACGGCGCAATGGATCTCCCCCTACAATCAAGGGCTTACCTCGATACTGTGGGAAATCACGCTGCTCCACCGAGGCGTAAAAAGCATCCATATCGACATGGATAATGGCGCGATGGTTGGTCTTATCCAGACTCATTTATACTTAATGCCATGCTTATTGCCGCTTAAAAAGGTAAAGGTAACAGACACTCGTCATTGACCCTGAGGGATTAGCCCCGTAGCATTCCGGAATATTATAGAAACAATACAAATTGGCTACTAGCAAACTTCAATCTTCGAGGAGACTTAATCAATATGAGCAATTCAAAATTACCAGGAATCATCGTTTTTGTCGTTGTCGCTGCGGCATTAGTCGCTTTTTATCTTAACGATCGCGGCATAGCCGGCTTTAGCTTTAGTATCGGAGAAGAAGGCATGATGGACCATTCGACAATGGATCACTCGACAATGGAACACGCTGGACATGGCGCAGAGTCACATGATGGCTTCTCTGGTTCATTCGATGATTACAATAAGAAGTACAAGTAATCGCTAGCCGTATTACTGCGGCAACTGCCTAGTTGCCGCAACTAGTGACTTATTCGCTAGTCATCTTAGTTTAATCGTCTAGCTTTACCAGTCCAAGCTTATTGATCGGGCAGTTCTGCGCGTAAGGCATCTCGATCGACCCACCAGCTATTACCAACAATCGCATCGAGCATCTTTGCTAAGCGCTTAAACAACTCATCTAGATCATTCAACTCTAACATCTCGATCCAAATCTTGATCGTTTCTGCATCTTCAATACCGCGATGACGCTTAGCCACTATTGCAATCAATTGCTTAGCCAAGAAAACCAAACTCTCACGATCCGAGCCTTCTGCCCGTGTTTCTGCCAAATATAAGGCAACCACCCCAGCCACTGCAGCACCGTCTGAGTTATCTGGTGTCTCATCAATAATATAAGACAGCATATCGATACTTAATGCAGGCTTCATTGGATAAGTTACGGCCAACCAACAGGCATGGCCTAAAGCAATGATTGAATCCTCTTGCTCAGATAAATATAAAAGCTCGCAGGCCTCAACGGCCAATTCAAACTCACCTGACTGGATAAACACATCCAACAATGGGCGAGCTGTCTGCCAGCAACTTTCCTTATCACCCAAGCCAAGATTAGATCGGGCCATCTGAATCAAGATATAAGCACCATCCAGCGCAGTAGCCTCATCACCGAGGGCACTGAGTTGCTTATTCGCTTGTTTCAACTCATTTTCAAAAAATACACGTGCGTCGCCAAGATCTTGACCACTAATTTGTTCCGCAAGTGATTGCGACAGAATTTTTCTACTCATAGCTAGAGACCTAAACAGCTGCCAAGGCAGGTTTATGTAAGGATTAATTGATATAGACCAGCGAAATCACGCCAGCATAAAGTATATGCGCCAGCTTGCTAAAAAACGCAGACAAAAAAAAGCCCCCAAGAGAGGGGGCTTTTCTTCACTTCAGAGTCAAACTTACGTGTAGTTTGCGATCTTGTTCATCTTACCAGCGATCTTTAATTCGCCTTC
>ERZ807291.5811-NODE-5811-length-15255-cov-5.177105_pt1 | contig 15255 bp, 15 predicted proteins | sample MGYA00521257_ERZ807291 | MGnify/ENA primary metagenome ERZ807291 (study PRJEB31413, sample SAMN03169783) | marine metagenome | biome: Marine; feature: Water; material: Subsurface seawater | place: North Sea | collected 2011-04-28 | depth 1 m m ...
CTTTGAATAATTCGCCCTGGCATTGCACCTATATATGTTTTTCGATGCCCTCTAATTTCGGCTTCATCACGAAGACCTCCTAAAGAGATTCTCACGTATTCCCTTCCCAAGGCTTCTGCAATTGATTTTCCTAAAGAAGTTTTTCCAACTCCTGGAGGTCCATGCAAACACAATATGGGTGATTTCATATCGTTCCTAAGCTTTAGAACAGCCAAGTGTTCAATAATACGTTGTTTGACATCTTCTAGCCCAAAATGATCTCGATTCAATACTTTTTGTGCCTTTTTGAGGTCAAATTTATCTTTTGAAAATTTGTTCCAAGGAAGATCCAAATAGAGATCGAGATAGTTTCTTTGAACGGAATACTCAGCTACTTGCTGATTCATTCGCATCAACTTAGCAAGTTCTTTATCAAAATGCTCTTTAACTTCTTTGTTCCATTTGATTTTGGTAGCTTTGATTCTCATTTCCTCAATCTCAGACTCTTGAGATACGCCTCCCAATTCTTCTTGGATGGTTTTCATCTGTTGATGAAGAAAATATTCACGCTGTTGTTGGTCTAGATCGAAACGAACTTTGGATTGAATGTCATTTTTTATGGACAATTTTTGAAACTCAACATTCATTTTCTCTAAACACAACAAGGCTCTTTCTTTCAAGGCGTTAACCTCCAAAATATGTTGTTTTTCTTTGACAGAAAGGTTCATGTTTGCTGAAACAAAATTCACTAGAAATGAATCGCTCTGGATGTTTTTAATCGCAAAGGAAGCTTCGGAAGGAATGTTTGGATTTTCGTCAATGATTTGAAGCGCTAAGTCTTTGATAGAATCAATAATGGCGGAAAACTCTTCATTTTTATTTGGTTTAATTTCTTTTACTTCCTCAACCTTTGCTTTAAAATACGGTTCGGAACCAACAAACTCCGTAACTTCAAATCGTTTTTTACCCTGAATAATAACCGTAATATTCCCATCGGGCATTTTCAGAATGCGCAAAACCTTAGCCACTACCCCCAGATGATGAATATCATCGTACGATGGATTTTCAATAGAAGCATCTTTTTGAGCAACTACTCCCAACAACTTATCGTTTGAATTCGCATCTTTGATTAATTGAATGGACTTATCTCTGGAGGCGGTAATTGGAATGACTACCCCAGGAAACAACACCGTATTTTTGAGAGGTAGGATTGGAATAATCTCTGGGATTGATTCTTTAGAAATGGCTTCCTCGTCATCCGAAGTCATTAATGGAATCAAATCAGTATCTTCATCCAGTTCTTTGAGTGACAAGGTGTCAATATTTAAAAGTTTTGGCTTTGACATAAACTATATTTACGCCATTTTGTCGCATTTACTGCTTCAAATTGGACTATATTTTTAAAATTAATCACTTAATGCATTGTTAATCATACTAATACAAATACATCATTTTTAATATCAATAAAACAATTGACAATATCCATGCCATATAAAAAAGGGGGTTTGTGAAACAAAAAACAATTTAATTCGTCTTAAACATATGTCCTAAAATCTATTCTTATGAAAACAATGAACATATTTATTTTATCCTTCCTTATTTTCCAAATTTCTTGTGCACAGTATTGGGGAACTCGTATTAAAGGAAACGGAACTATTGAAGCTGAAAACAGAACGACTTCCTCCTACGATGCCGTCAAAATCAGTGGATTTTTTAATGTAGAACTCGTCCAAGGAGACGAGGGCAATATTGTCATTGAGGGAGAAAGCAACCTGATTTCCCATATTGAAACAACTGTACGAAACAAAACACTTTCTGTTAAAGTAAAAAAAGGAGTTCGTTTAAAACCATCCTTCGGTAAAAAAATTCTGATTACAATTCCAATTGAATCCATTCATAAAATTGCTTTGGAAGGATCTGGTCAAGTGGAAGGAAAAACCACAATTACCAACGAAAACTTAGAACTGTCCATAGCAGGTTCTGGGGAAATGAATCTCGACGTTGCGGCCAACAAAATAGAAAGTAGCATTGCTGGATCGGGTGACCTTGAATTGAACGGGAATGCCAAAGTATGGGAAGCCTCCATTTCTGGATCGGGCGATGTATCGGTATACTGCGATGGAACATTAAGCACTTCTGTTTCGGGATCGGGAGACATACGATACAGCGGATCACCTACTATTGAAAAGGTATCCACTTCCGGATCTGGAAGTGTTACAAGGAATTAGGCGTTTCTTTTGTCTATTCTCAACATACGATTGAGAAGAAGTGCCCCTACAAAAAAGAAAACCATGAAAAATAAAATGGAATTTCGCATACTTCCCGTAATCTGGTCCACAAAACCAAACAGAAACATTCCAAAAACAATGGCTACTTTTTCAGAAATGTCATAAAAGCTGAAATAGGAGGTAGTATCTTCTGTAGTGGGTATAAGTTTGGAATACGTAGAACGTGAAAGTGCTTGAATTCCTCCAAAAATCAACCCTAACACACCAGCAGCAATGTAAAACTGAGTGGGTGTTTCAATAAAAAAAGCGTAAACACAGAGTCCAGACCATATAAAATTGAGTGCAATCAAAGTAGTAATATTTCCAATTTTTTTTGAAATTTTAGCTGTCAAAAGAGCCCCTGCTATTCCAACCAATTGAATCAAAATAATACTCACAATCAAGCCAATTGTTTTTTGACCTTCTCCCCAATTAATTTCTTGCTCGCCAAAATAGGTGGCTACTAAAATAACTGTTTGAAGTGCCATACTGTAAACAAAAAATGCTCCCAAATAGCGCTTCAATCGCAAAGTTGAAGCCAACGATCGATATACGGTTTTCAACTCTTTGTAACCATTCATAACCACAGATCGAGTTACTTTATGTCCCGAATTCCCCATAGGGAGATGATAAAAAGCATACTGACTAAAAGTCATCCACCAAATACCTACCGTAATAAATGAATAACGCATTGCCTTTAAGGAGGCTTCTGCTGGGGTACCAGTAATTCCAAAAATTTCTGGTTTTAAAACCATTACAAGATTAAAAACCAACAATATAACACTCCCAAAATACCCAAGAGCATATCCTTTTGCGCTGATACGATCTTGTTGTTCGGGGTGGGCAATATCGGGCAAGTAAGAATTGTAAAAAACCAAGCTTGACCAAAATCCAATCAATGCAAAAAAATAAAACGTTAAGCCGATTTGAAGCGATTCCAACTCAAACCAATACAATCCCATGCAGGATAACGAGCCCAAATAGCAGTAGAATTGCATAAAACGTTTTTTGTTTCCCACATAATCTGCAATTCCCGATAAAATAGGAGACAAGGAAGCAATAACAATAAATGCCAGTGCTGTAACAAAGCTAATAAGTGCCGTATTTTTTATACTCTGACCAAAAATATCCAAATACAATTGATCAGCACAAATAGCACCGTAATAAATCGGAAAAACTGCGGTAGAAATAACTAGGGGATAAACAGAATTTGCCCAATCATAGGAAGCCCAAGCATTTAATAACTTCTTACTTCCTTTTGAAGCGTACACAACTTTCCTACCCATTTCATCCAACGATTGGTTATTAATGGGACTAAAAGTAAGGCTTTTAAATTAAATCAACGAAAAGCGGTAACCCCAAACTTTTTGGCTTCGTCTTTGGCTGCTTGAGACCATTGTGTTAAATTTCGAATACGGGTATCATTGGAAGGGTGCGTACTTAAAAATTCAGGGGGTTGTTTGCCTTCATTGGCTTTTTTCATGCGTTTCCATAGCTCTGGAGCCTCATCGGGATTATAACCTGCAATAGCCATAATTTGCAATCCAATTCGGTCTGCTTCGGTTTCATGACTTCTACTAAAAGGTAACATCCCGCCTACGGTCGATCCAATTCCATAGGCTTGCATCCAAACAGCTTGCGTTTGGGCGTCTTTATTCTGAACGGCTATTTGAGTACCAATAGCTCCCAATTGCTGAGCAATTCCTGCAGTCATTCGTTGCGCTCCATGATCTGCTAAAGCGTGTGCGACTTCATGCCCCATAACCACGGCAACTCCTGTTTCAGTTTGTGTAATGGGCAAAATACCGGTGTAAAAAACGATTTTGCCTCCTGGCATACACCAGGCATTGACGGTAGAATCTTTAACCAATTGGTATTCCCATTTGTATTTGCTCAAATACCCTGGCTGACCATTGGCTTCAAACCAACGCTGTGCGGCTTTTGCTATTTTTTGCCCAACACGTGTAATCATTTCACTTTCTGATGTACCAGTAACTACATCATTTTCTGACAAAAATTTATCGTATTGTTGAAATGAAGAGGCAAACAAATTATCGTTGGAACTGTATATGTTAAAAGTTTTTTTTCCTGTAAAAGGATTCGTTTTACATGCAGTTAAAACGAAAAAAAGAAGAAATAAGGGGGCTAAATTTTTCATTGAAAAAAATTAAATTAATAATTGATTATCAAAGCTAGTATAATTAGTAATTTTACACAAATATTTAAGTTGATTAATGCCTAAAAAAACAAAAGAGCCAGCGTTTGAAATTCCAAAAATAATCATTTGGACTGGGAAAACTATCGCTTTTTTTTCTTCCTACTTGGCCGTTCGATATGCGCTATATTTGTTTGGAAAACCGCAAAGACACACCACTCCAAAAAGAGAGGTTTCTTTTTATGAAGCCGCAAAATCCAACCGTATTTTTGTACCCACTGTTCGAAAGCACATTCAACTATACCAATTGGGGAGCTCTGAAAAAAAAATTCTATTAGTTCATGGATGGAGCGGAAGAGGCACTCAATTGTATAAAATAGCGAAAAAATTAGTTGATGAAGGTTTTGAAATTCTTAGCTTCGACGGTCCTGCTCATGGAGATTCGTCAGGAAATCATACCATTTTTGAGGAGTTTGTAGAAACCGTACTTTATCTAAATCATACCCAAGGAAAATTTCAAGCCGCTATTGGTCATTCCTTTGGAGGAATGATTTTGTTAAACGCAATTCACCGTGGCATGATTTTAGATAAATTCACCATCATTAGCAGTGGAAACAAAGTAGAAGATGTTATCAAAAGTTTTGTGAAAAACATTCATTTATCTGCAAAAATTGAAAGAAAAATGATTCAATACTTAGAACGCAAAACAGGAATGAAGATTGAGCAATTAGCCTCCAGTGAGTTTATAAAAAATTCATTGATTCCTGGGCTCATTATTCACGACAATTCTGACTTTGAAGTTCCTGTTTCCTGTGCTCATCAAATCAAAAGCGCTGTTAAAAATGGAACACTGCTTATCACAGAAAATTTAGGTCATCGAAGAATTTTGAGAGACTCTAAAGTAATTGATAGCATTGTAAATTTTAAAAAACAATCATGAAAAAAATCTTAAACCCCACTTATTTGATGTTGTTAGTAATTAGTTTCGGCTGTGCTCAAAAGCAAAACAACACCCCTATAAAAGTAGTCAAATCAGAAGCCGAATGGAAGTCAGAACTTTCAGAAGAAAGTTACCGTATTTTGCGAAAAGCAGAAACAGAAAGAGCCTTTACAGGTAAATACGACAAGCACTTTGAAGAGGGTGTCTACCGTTGTGCTGGGTGTAACCAAGAGTTATTCATGTCAGAAAACAAATACGACTCCAAATGCGGTTGGCCAGCATTTGACAACGCGGTAAAAGGCAGTTTGAAATTTGACGTAGATTATAAAATTGGAATTCCACGAACTGAAGTTCTGTGTTCGAACTGTGGAGGACATTTGGGTCATGTTTTTAATGACGGACCCAAAGAAACAACCGGATTGCGTCACTGTATTAACTCCGCTGCACTTGAATTTGAACCCTCTAAAAATGAGTGAAAAGTACCCTATACACAAATCAGACAAAGAATGGAAAGAACAACTCGATGAGCAGAGCTTTCATGTATTGCGTAATAAAGGAACTGAATATCCTCGATCTGGAGTTTACAATTTGCACTTTGAAAACGGATCTTACTGTTGCAAAGGGTGCAGTCAACCGCTTTTTATAAGCGACCAAAAATTTGAAAGCGGCTGTGGATGGCCCAGTTTTGACGATGCCGTTGAAGGAGCCATTGAATACATAAAAGACACCTCCCATCATATGCTTCGAACAGAAATTTTATGCACACAATGTGGAGGACATCTAGGACACATCTTTAATGACGGCCCTACTCCTACTGGCGTAAGATATTGTGTGAATTCTGTCAGTTTACAATTCAAACCCTCCTGATTGCGAATTTTTACTTTGCTATTTTTTTGAACAATCTCCTTTTATTAGGGGAAGGTTTTGTAATTTTGCAACCATTAAACTAGAAGAAGTTATGAGCACATATGATGTAATAGTTTTAGGAAGTGGACCCGGAGGATATGTAACCGCCATTCGAGCTTCTCAATTGGGATTCAAAACAGCCGTTGTCGAAAAAGAAAGTTTGGGGGGTGTTTGTCTTAACTGGGGATGTATTCCTACCAAAGCATTGTTAAAGTCGGCTCAAGTTTTTGACTACCTAAAACATGCTTCCGACTATGGGCTCACTGTAAAAGAATACGACAAAGATTTTGATGCTGTTATCAACCGAAGCCGAAACGTTGCTGAGGGCATGAGTAAAGGAGTTCAGTTTTTAATGAAGAAAAACAAAATCGATGTCATTTCTGGATACGGAACTCTAAAAAGAGGAAAAAAAATAAGCGTAAAAGCTGAGGACGGTTCTGAATCAGAGTTGTCTGCCCAGCACATCATTATTGCTACCGGCGCTCGTTCGCGCGAACTTCCAAGCTTGCCGCAAGACGGAAAAAAAGTGATTGGGTACCGAGAAGCCATGACACTGCCTAAACAACCTAAGAAAATGATTGTTGTAGGTTCTGGAGCTATCGGAATTGAATTTGCTTATTTCTTCAACGCCATGGGAACTGAAGTTACCATCGTTGAATATTTACCCAATATTGTTCCTGTAGAAGACATTGATGTCTCGAAACAGCTCGAAAAATCTTTCAAAAAGAGTGGTGTTAAGATTCTTACCAATGCCGAAGTAACCGCTGTTGACACTTCCGGAAAGGGCGTAAAAGCTACTGTTAAAACCAGTAATGGAGAAGAAGTTTTGGAAGCCGACATCGTTCTGTCGGCGGTAGGTATCAAATCCAATATTGAAAACATTGGGTTGGAAGATGTAGGTATTGTTGTCGATCGTGACAAAATTGTAGTAAACGATTTTTACCAAACCAACTTGCCTGGATATTATGCCATTGGAGACGTTACAAGTGGTCAGGCGCTTGCACACGTTGCCTCTGCAGAGGGAATATTGTGTATCGAGAAAATAAAAGGCATGCATGTAGAACCTTTGGATTATGGAAATATTCCAGGTTGCACATATTGTATTCCAGAAGTTGCTTCTGTTGGATTGACAGAACAACAAGCCATAGATCAAGGATATGAAATCAAAGTCGGTAAATTTCCCTTTTCTGCATCAGGAAAAGCACAAGCGAGTGGAAACAGCGATGGATTTGTTAAGGTGATTTTTGATGCAAAATATGGCGAATGGCTCGGATGTCATATGATTGGGACAGGCGTTACCGATATGATTGCAGAAGCTGTTTTGGGTCGTAAATTAGAAACTACAGGACACGAAGTGCTCAAAGCAGTGCATCCACACCCAACCATGAGCGAAGCTGTCATGGAAGCCGTTGCTGCTGCCTACGACGAGGTCATTCACTTATAGTTTATTCCATAAAACTTTGGATAGCTAAGGAATAACTTTGCAAGCCAAAACCCAGAATAAGACCTTTGGCGTGAGGAGTTATAAAAGACTGATGCCTAAAATCTTCCCGTGCAAACGTATTGGATATGTGCACTTCAATTACGGGAGTTTCAATAGCCTTGATAGCATCTCCTATTCCCACTGAAGTATGCGTATAAGCCGCAGCGTTGAGTATAATTCCGTCATAATCAAAACCTACCTTGTGTAGATGATCAATTAGTTTCCCTTCAATATTGGATTGGTAATAGGACAATTCCACTTCGGAAAACTGTTCTTGCAATGATGAAAAATAAGCATCGAAAGACTGATTGCCATAAATTCCAGGTTCACGAGTGCCTAACAAATTTAAATTAGGCCCGTTGATAATGCATATTTTTTTCACACGATTTATTTTTTGTAAAAATAACAAACTTACGCCAACAAAAAAACCGAGGGGAATTCCCTCGGTTTTTTACGTAAAATATAATAATAAACTACCACGCATATCCTAGAGCAAGTCCAATTCTTGGTATAATACCATCTATTTTGACTGATGAGATATCTCCTGAAGTAGATACATTTGCATAATTAGCGCCGAAATTTAAATCAAGTGCAAAACCTGAGTCTTTTCCGCCAAACACCCATTGATATCCAGCTAAAATACCACCACTAAAAGCTGTAGCTTTTCCTGTTAAACTTCTGCTAGTAGCTTTAGCCGAAGAGTAGGAAATTGCTGGTGCGAAAAACCAACCTCTTGGAGCAGATTTTGAACTAGAAACGTAAAAGCGGTATTGTCCCTCAACACCAAAACCTGTAGCTTTTGATGAAACAAGGCCTAGATTTACATTGTAATTTACATAAGCTAAATCAATTTGAAAAGAAGATTTGTCTGACAAAGCATGTTCATAACCTAATTGAAGTGATCCAAAAGCTAATCCAAGTGGATTAACTTTTAATACATTTTCTTGTGCATGTGAGTTAAAAACAAAACCAACAGCGATAAGGGCAATTAAAAGTAATTTTTTCATTGTAAATAAATTTTAGGGTTCATAATTAATTAGTAGCGAAACTAAAACAACTCCACATGAATTACAATACCGAACGTAGAAAAAATCACTGTTTTTTCGAAAAATAACAAAAAAATGCGTTTTTTAAAAATACTTAATTACTATCTTATTTGAAATGTATTTTAATGAAAAATGTTGTTTTTGCTCACTAAAAAAAAACTATTTTTGAGCATGAAGTGGTCAGAATTGTTAGATTCGTTTAAAAATTACCTGTTGCTAGAGCGCGGGCTTTCCAAAAACTCTATCCATAGCTATATTTTGGATGTAAAAAAGCTTGTTGGCTTCCTCGAAAACAATGATATTCAGGAAAGCGCATCTTCTATCGAAGCGGATCATATCAAACAATTTGTATATGAAATCGCCAAAAGTGTAAAGGCGCCCTCGCAGGCACGCATTATTTCGGGATTGCGAAGTTTTTTTGATTTTGTGGTTTTGGAAGAATTCCGAAAAGACAACCCCATGAATCTTATTGAAAGCCCAAGAATTGGAAGACGCTTGCCAGACACCCTTTCGTATGAGGAAGTCGATACCTTGATTCGATCCATTGATTTGAGTACATCAACTGGTGAACGCAATCGAGCTATGTTAGAATTGCTTTACAGTTGCGGATTGCGTGTAAGCGAATTGACTACGCTGCGGATTTCAGATTTGTTTTTTGAGGAGTCGTTGATTAAAGTGCTTGGAAAAGGTAATAAAGAACGTTTTGTCCCCATTGCTTCTATTGCGCAACATTATGTCACTATTTATCTGTCCGAAATACGGGTTTTTACTAAGCCTCAAAAAGGACATGAAGACACCTTATTTCTCAATCAACGCGGAAAAGGATTGACCAGAAACATGTTGTTTGTCATTGTAAAACAATTGTGTGAAAAAGCAGGACTGCGCAAAAACATAAGTCCTCACAGCCTTCGACATTCGTTTGCTACTCACTTGGTCGAAAACGGAGCAGACTTGAGTACGGTTCAACAAATGATGGGACATGAAAGCATAACCACTACCGAGCGTTATTTGCATGTAAGCAAGAAACATTTGATGGAATCCATGCTTCGATTTCATCCCAGAGGAACGTATTGAAATATTTACGATTCCTCGAGACTTAGGCGAAACCCTTCTCCATGAACGTTTATGATTTGAACACGAGGATCTTTTTTGAGATACTTTCGAATTTTGGCGATGTATACATCCATGCTTCGAGAGGTAAAATAATTGTCATCTCTCCAAATTTTTGTTAAAGCCAACTCCCGCGACATCAAATCGTCTTGGTGTAAAAACAACAAACGGAGCAATTCGTTTTCTTTGGGAGAGAGTTTTATATGTGGGTCTTCTTTGTATTGGAGATAACGCAGCTTGGAATTGAGAGTAAAATCACCAATAGCAAACTCAAACTCGGAATTGCTTAAAATGGGGTTGTGTTTCTGGCGATGGAAAAGCGCTTTGATTTTATGCAAAAGGATTTCGGAATCAAAAGGTTTGGTTAAATAATCATCGGCACCAATTTTATACCCTTTGATCATGTCTTCTTTCATGGATTTAGCAGTCAAAAAAACAATGGGAATTTCGGCATTATTGCTTCGAATTTCTTTGGCAAGGGTGAATCCATCTTTATAAGGCATCATAACGTCCAAAATACACAAATCAAAATCGTTTTTCTTAAACTTTTCAAAGCCTTCCATCCCGTTTTTTGCCAACGTAACCTCGTAGCTATTCATGGATAAATAGTCTCTAAGAATGATTCCGAAATTTGGATCATCTTCTACTAACAAAATTTTCTTTTCGTGCTCCATAATATTAATTGTCATTTTTCATAGGAAGTTTTACAGTAAATTGACTTCCTTTTCCTTTTTCGCTATTAACAGAAACCGTGCCATGATGCAGTTCTACAATCTGTTTGACATACGCTAATCCAAGTCCATGGCCTTTTACATTGTGAATATTTCCTGTCGTTTCTCTATAGAATTTATCAAAAACTTTCTTTTTAACAGAATTGATCATCCCCATTCCATGATCTTTAATAGAAACACATAAAAAATCAGAAGTATTGAAAGTGTTTATTTCAATTTCAGGAGTATCCTCAGAGTATTTTACCGCATTTTCAAGCATATTAATCCAAACATTGGTCATATGATTGTTAGAAACCAACAAAGTGCTTTCTTTGGCATCAAAGGAGGTTTTAATGATAGTTTTTCTTTGTTGAGTTAGTAATGAAACGTGCTCGATAGCGCGTTCCAGCTGTTTATGGATATCTTCGGAGGTTTTGGAAAATGAAATTTCTTTTCGATCCAATTGAGAAATTTGAAGCACATTTTCAACTTGGGTGTGCATGCGTTTGTTTTCTTGGCGAATCATGTGCAAATATTGCGACATTTTTTCAGGATTCTCTTGCACACTTGCATTCTGAATTGCATCAAGCGCCAAATGAATAGTCGCTATTGGAGTTTTGAATTCGTGCGTCATATTATTTATAAAGTCGGATTTAATCTCAGAAATTTTCTTTTGTCTGATTATTTGATAAATCGCATTTGAAAAAGCAATGACTATAAAGAGTGTAAACAAAACCGAAAGAATAGCCGTTCCGAGTATAGAATTCCTTAAAAATATTTTTTTGCTAGGGAAAGCAATAACCAAATCAAAATCGCTTTCTCCTTGATCGGACATAAAAAGGGGTGTTTGGTACTGATAATCGCCCTTTGAATTAATAAAATTTTCAGAACCAATTTTTGTAGCCAAAGTTTCATTAAAAACTCGATATTCAAAGGGAATATTTATATCTCTGTTACTTAATTCTCTTTGCAAAAGCAATTCCAATTCGATGTTGGTTACTCGTCTGTGAATGGCTCTATTGGCTGCAATTTCACTAAAAATAGCTGAATATTTAGCGCGATCCATAGAAGATATTCGTTCGATGCGTTGCAAACGCTCAATGGAACTCATTGTACTCATTTCATTTTCAAAGGACTCATCAATTATGGTAGTAAGTTGAATGCTTTTGTATTCTTTGATAGAAATGGTGTCTTGGAACGAATTGTCGATTAAGGAAGGGGTAATATTGTAATCTTCTTCTAAAATACCGTGATTATACACATAGGTTTTGTTGGTATTCGGGTTGCGGTCAACATATTGAAAAACGGCGGTAATTTCGGACTCTTTAGGAGTTGCAATGCTATCCAAAAGTTTTTGATATACGGCCAAATACTCTCTAAGTTCTCGCTCACTAACTTGTTCAGATACTGTTTGTAATGCAGCATTGACATTCAGCGAAAATTGACGTTCTTTATTATCAATAGCCGTTTGAATCCAAAACCATTGGACAGAAATAATTCCAATGAGAGCAATACTCATCAAAGAAACAATCACAAAAAATATCTTTTTATTCACAATTTAAAAATACTACTTAATACAAGCGGGTGAAAAGCTTTAACGAATCATTAACAGGTCGAAATTACTGAAATTCTTCCAAAAGTAACTGATGAATTGTTTCTACCTGAGATTTTGTGTCATCACTATCAATGTTTTGCACAACATAATCCGCCAATTCAACTTTTCTTTTGTCTTTCCATTGACGATTCATTCTATCTTGAACTTCAGAAATTTTAGCACCATCCCTGTTAACGACTCGCTCAATACGAAGCTCTTTGGGCGCAATGACCAAAATTATGCGATCAAATTTTTTATAGGAACCTGTTTCAAACAAAATGGCGGCTTCTTGAATAACATAAGGTCCCGTTTGGTTAAGGATCCAATTCGAAAAATCATCTTGAACGTATGGGTGCACTAAATCATTGAGTTGCTCTAATTTTTGATTGTCTGAAAAAACAATAGAGGCTAAAAACAATCTATTAAGACCCTTTTCATTATAGCTTTCTGGTCCAAACAATTCAATAATAGCTTTTTTTAATTTGAAATTGGAATTCATTAGTTCTTTGGCGTGAAAATCAGAATCGTATACAGCAATTCCTTTTTGCTTAAACACTTTAGAAACAAATGATTTTCCGCTTCCAATCCCACCTGTTAGACCTACAATTTTCATTTCTTAACTAAATAATCTACCGAATTGTCAGACAAAACAAGGCGCGAAATACCGTTTGGCTGATCTTGAATAATTAAAGGTAATTTTGGGTGAGTTCCTATCTGATTATAATCGCAGGTGATTAAAAAATCAGAAGGTTCAATATCTTTAATCATCGAAAAACTGGCATTGAATTTTATCGAAACAGTAGGAGGAAAAAGTTTCACTTTGGTGTCAGCAGGAAGATTACTAATTTGAATCGGGATAATCAATAATTTTTCGGTAAAGCGATCTACCTCAGCATGAATACGAATAGAGGATGTAGAAGATTTTAAGGAAGAATGGCCAAACTCAATACCCAGATCCTCAGTAAAAGAAGCCTCTATTTTTTTTAAGGAAATTGGATGAGTATCCACAAAAGATAGTGTGTCCAATAGCGCTTTAGGACCCGAAACCAAAATGCTATCGGGTGTCAAAGAGTAGGGTTTTACCAAATCATAACCGTTGGAAAAAGTGAGTTTTGAAGTATATTTAACAGGAAGCTTTTTCTGGCTAGCAATTCCCAATTGCAAGTATAAAGTATCTAACAATACCTGACGAATTTGAATTTGTTTGGATACCTGAGATTGAATAGAGCGCCTGAGTGAATTTTGTGTTAAAAAAAAATCAGTTCCATTAAAATATGCCGAAGAGGCGTTGATTTTAATTTTGGGTGGAGCCACTAAATTTTTAGTCAAACGAAACCCAGTGGCCGTAGATTCAGCAAAAACAGTTTGCGGTTGGTTTGAATACAGCAACTGATTGTCTGCCAAATTGTGATACTCTATAGTAAAACCTAACGTAGTTGTATAGGTCTTTGATAATTTGGTAAACAACCAAAAAAGAACAGAAAGTGCCAAAAAAAACAAAACGGCTCTTGGTGTTTTAATTCTAGAAAAAAAGTTTTTCACAACCAGTAATAACCGATTCATTGGCATAATATAATTCTTAACGCCCTAAATTTGGGCGTTAAAGTTATTCTTCTTTGTCTTCAAACAACTCCATAACTTGGTCACTCACGCCCATATTAGAAAACCCTCCATCGTTGAAAAGGTTTTGCAATGTAACCCGTTTTGTAAGGTCAGAAAACAGCGTTAGTGTATAATTAGCGCAGTCGTCTGCTGTAGCATTTCCTAAAGGCGACATTTTATCTGCATAGGCAATAAAACCGTCAAATCCTTTTACTCCTTTTCCAGCAGTTGTTGGTGTAGGAGACTGCGAAATGGTGTTAACACGAACGTTTTTATCCCTTCCAAAAAAGTACCCAAAACTTCGGGCTATAGACTCCAAATAAGCTTTGTTGTCGGCCATATCGTTGTAATCGGGAAAAACTCGTTGAGCTGCCATATAGGTTAGCGCCACAATACTACCCCATTCGCTCATGGCGTCTTTTTTGTAAAGACTTTGCATAAGCTTATGAAAAGAAACCGCAGACACATCCCAACCTTTGGTCATCCAATCATGATTAAGATCTGTATAGTGTTTGCCTTTTCGAACATTGACAGACATTCCAATAGAGTGAAGAACAAAATCAATTTTTCCTCCCAAAATTTCAACAGACTGATCAATTAAATTTTCCAAATCGGCTATTGAGGTTGCGTCGGCAGGAATGACTTGAGAGCCTGTTTTTTCTGCCAATTCATTAATCGTTCCCATTCTTAACGCAATAGGAGCATTCGTTAAAACAAACGTTCCTCCTTCTTCATGAACGCGCTCAGCAGTTTTCCAAGCAATGGAATTGGAATCCAATGCTCCAAAAATAATTCCTCTTTTTCCTTTTAAAAGATTGTATGACATGATAATTTTTTTAATCAATTTAGTGGCGCAAATATACTACTAATTCAACAACTGCTTTGCATGCAATCGCGCAGACTCAGAAACCGATTCTCCACTCAACATTTGAGCAATTTCGACAACTCTTTCGTCATGTGACATTTGTTTTAGGTGAGAAGATGTGGTGCTTTCTTTTTCTTCTTTGTACACTTTAAAATGATGGTGTCCTTTCGCAGCAATTTGTGGAAGATGAGTGATGGCAAAAATCTGACGCTCTTTACTCATTTCTACCATTAAATTGGCTATGGCGTTTGAAATTTCACCCGAAACTCCCGTGTCAATTTCATCAAAAATAAGCGTTGGGAGTTGCGTGTGTTTTGACATTATAGACTTAACTGCCAACATAATACGAGAAAGTTCTCCTCCCGAAGCAACTTTCTTTAAAGGTCCAAAAGCAACGCCCTTGTTGGCCGAAAACAATACTTCCAACTGATCATTTCCGTATGCATAAAAACTCTCTGTTTGAGAGATTTTAAAATCAAATGATGCGCTTTTGATTCCCAAGTGTGACAAAATAGCTTCCAATTCTTTAGACAATGCAGGGGCAACTTTTGTCCGGTTTTGATGCAGCGTTTTTGCCAGTGCTTTTAGTTTTTCAAAG
>ERZ807291.5818-NODE-5818-length-15240-cov-11.086862_pt1 | contig 15240 bp, 16 predicted proteins | sample MGYA00521257_ERZ807291 | MGnify/ENA primary metagenome ERZ807291 (study PRJEB31413, sample SAMN03169783) | marine metagenome | biome: Marine; feature: Water; material: Subsurface seawater | place: North Sea | collected 2011-04-28 | depth 1 m m ...
AGTACTTGGCTACGAACCAAGGGGTCGGGAGTTCGAATCTCTCCGGGCGCACCATATTAATGAATAAATTTATAATAATATTTTTAGCTTCAGTGTGTTCAAATTTAACTTTTTCTGCGGACAAAGTTAAAGGTTTAGGATTGTCAAAATGTACAACTTTCAATAGTGTTGCTATAGAAGAGAAGGTGATTTACATGAGTTGGGTTGCAGGATTCATAACTTCCCAAAATATATTTAAAGATAAACTTCATGCTAAGAATATAACTTACAACATGTCACAATCATGGTTAGAGTCTTTTTGCTACAAAAATCCAAACATAATTTTTGAACGAGCAGTTAATAAATTTATATTCGAATTTACAAAATAAAAACTATTTACTAATTGTTTCTTTCTTATTAGCGCTGACATCAATATTACCATTAGTATTATTACGACTTGCATTTTTATTAGCATTACTATAATTTTTTCCCCTAGAGAACTTATTGCTTCTAGGTCTATAATTCTTGTTAAATTTTTTCCCTTTATAATTTGGATTATAGTTTTTTGTTTTTTTTCTTTGCTCTTGTTGTTTATCTACATTTCCAAATATAATATTCTTTATAAATTTTATAAACTTAATTAATGAATTAGTTTTCTTCATAGGGATTGGTTTTCTTGGCTTAATTCCTTTAACTGTAGGCTCATCAGCTTTAACCTTATTTTCTTCTCTAAACACATATGATGGCTCTGAGTTTTTCTCTATTAGCTCATAACTTGATTTATTTTCTGTTTCGTCGTTATCACTTCTATATCTTGTTAGCTTATATTTTGGGCTTTCTAGATCAGTACTAGGAACTATTATAATGCTTACTTTATTATTTTCATTTATATTATTAACTTCAGTTCTTTTTTCATTCATTAGGTATGCAGCAATTTGTATCGGTAATTCCGCTATAACTTTACTTGTGTTAACTTTTAATGATTCTTCTTCAATTAATCTTAAAATTGATAGAGACATTGATTTTATATTTCTTATTCTCCCAATACCATCGCATAAATGACATATTTCTTCAGAAGAATCTTTAAGAGATGGTCTTAATCTTTGTCTAGACATTTCCAATAGGCCAAATCTTGAAATTTTTCCAAACTGGACTTTTGCCCTATCAACTTTCACCGCTTCTTTTATTTTATCTTCAACTGATTTTTGATTTTTAATTGCAAGCATATCTATAAAATCTATTACTAATAGACCACCAAGATCTCTTATTCTAAGTTGTCTTGCTATTTCCTCAGCTGCCTCAAGATTTGTGTTTAAAGCTGTTTCTTCTATATCGCTTCCTTTTGTAGATCTAGCAGAGTTTATATCAATTGATATTAAAGCTTCAGTGTGATCAATTACAATAGACCCACCAGAAGGTAATGATACTTCTCTACTAAACGCTGTTTCTATTTGATTTTCTATTTGATACTTATTGAAGAGGGGCGTGTTATCACTATATAATTTTAATTTGTTTATTTGCTGAGGCATGGAAAACTCTAAAAATTCTTTTGCCATATCAAAAACTTCTTGATTATCGACTAAAATTTCATCAATTGAATCATCCATATGATCTCTAAGTGTTCTGATAATAATATTACTTTCTCTGTATATTAAAAATGGCCCACTTTTTTCTTTAGATGAATCTACAATATTTTTCCATAGCGTCACTAAGTAATCTTGGTCCCATTGAAGCTCTTCTAAAGTCTTTCCAACTCCAGCAGTTCTAATAATATTGCCGCCATCTTTAATTTCTTTTAGATTATCAAGATTATCTTTAACTTGTCTTCTATCTGACCCTTCTATTCTTCTAGATACACCGCCAGCTTTTGGATTATTCGGCATCAGTACTAAATATTTTCCTGCTAAACTTATAAATGTTGTTAGCGCAGCACCTTTACTTCCTCTTTCTATTCTCTCAATTTGTACTATTAACTCCGTCCCTTCTTTAAGCATTTCTTTAATATTACTTTTTTTATCAAAGGTTTCGTTTTTTAGGTACTCTTTTGAAATTTCTTTTAGTGGGAGAAACCCATGTCTTTCAGCGCCAAAGTTTACAAATGCAGCTTCTAAACTAGGTTCAACTCTAGTTACAACGGCTTTATATATATTACCTTTATTTTGGCTGCGAGATTTGTGCTCTATATCTAAATCGTATAATTTCTGACCACTTACTGAGGCAACTCTCAACTCTTCTTGTTGAGTGCCATTTATTAAGATTCTTTTCATTATTTTTCCTGTTTATCGAGCAAAATTGAGAAAGAGGAAATACTTCTAGCTTAAGAAGAATTTTTATATATATCAAATTTAATAAATTTTTTATTAATTTTACCACTGTTCTACACATCATGCTCTTTGATTGACTATTGTTTTCATTAAAGAGATTGCGATTTTATCGTTATCTCATAATTCATTTGAGGTGTTTTTGCTCGTATATATCTTCTCCTCATTTTGTTAGTATAGCATTCTTACAATAATTCAGCAAAGCGCTTCAATTACTAATGGGTTTTCACGTATGATAGTTAATAATAAGGCTCAAAAAGTTATAGTTAGCTCAGGAAATGATGGGCAAAGATTAGATAACTTTTTAATGGCTGCTATAAAGAATACTCCAAGAAGTCACGTATATAAGCTTATTAGAACAGGTCAGGTTAGAGTTAATAGCTCTAGATCAAAGCCTAGCACCAGATTAAAAGTTAACGATATTGTACGAATACCTCCTTTTAGAGCATCAGAGGAACTTAAGCCTGAAATTTCTGACGAAATGATACAAAAAACACTAGAAGGTATTATTTACGAGGACGAAAGCATTATGGTTTTCAATAAACCAGCTTTCTTAGCAGTGCATTCTGGAACAAATATTGGATATGGCTTAATAGATGTTTTACGTCTTGTTAAAAGTGAATGTGAGAGGATTGATCTTTTACACAGATTAGATAAGGATACTAGTGGATGTATTATAATAACTAAAACATTATTTGCATTAAGAGAACTACAAAAGCAAATGATGAATAATCTATTAGATAAAAAATATATATGCTTGGTTGATGGATTATGGGATAAAAAAATTAAAACAAGTGAAGTTCAGCTAACAAGAAACAATAAAACAAATAATGCTATTTCGAAATTTAAAGTTTTAGATTATTTTGAAAACTCTACTTTATTAGAAGTAAATATTATTACGGGCAGATATCATCAGATAAGAAAGCACTGCTCTATACTTGAGCATCCTATAATTGGTGATGAGAAATACGGAGACTTTGTAATAAATAAAGTTTATAAAAAAAATGGTCTATCAAGAATATTTTTACATGCGTCTTCAGTGAGTTTCAATTTAGATAAAAAAAATAATATTAGTTGCCCAATACCTAAAGATTTAGAAAATTTTTTAAAGTTTCATAAATAAGAAAAACTTTGTAAGTTATAATTCATAATTATCTAAAATTACTTTTAATTTTTTTAAAGGTAGACCAATTAAGCCAGAAATATCGTTTTCTGTATCAATAAATTCTTCTATTAAAATATCTTTTGCAACTTCATATCTAAACGCAGCAGAAGAGTTTATAGGATTATGCTTTTTTACGTAGTCCAAAATATCTTTTGAGCTTAATTTTTTTATTTTTATTTTATATTTAACAATATCTGTTTTGAAATCCATTAGCTCTGAGTTAAAAACACATACACCTGTGTAGAAAACAATAATTTTTCCTGATATATACTCTAAATATTCTACCGCTTTAATTTCACTTAAAGGTTTTCCTAGAATTCTTCCCTCACACGATGCGCAGGAGTCGGAACTAATAATTAGTGAATTATTTTCTGATAATGATATCTTTTTTGCTTTCTCTATTGCGAGTCTGAGCACCATATCTCTAGGCTCTTCTTCTGGAAGTCTTGATTCGTCTATTTCCGGCGATATGCATGCAAATTCAATATCTAGCGTCTTTAGGAGAGATTTCCTGAATTTTGAGCTACTTCCAAGAATTATTTTTTTCTTTTTCATTCGTTTTTCCTGTATAATCATCAAAATTTCTTCAACATAAGTAGATTTTAATTAAAGGACCTTATTATGGCTGTACAAAAAAGTAAAAAAACTAGCTCAAAAAGGGGAATGAGAAGATCTCATGACCATCTTGACCTACCTAAACTTTCTCAAGATCCAACTTCTGGAGAAACTCATATGAGACATCACGTGTCTAAAAATGGTTTCTACAAAGGTAACCAGGTAATTATACCTAAATCTGAAGATAGTTCTAATAACGAAGATAGCTAAATCTAAAGAAATTATTTTTTCTCAAAAATATGATGAAAGAAACAAGAATTGCTGTTGATGCCATGGGTGGTGATGGTGGGCCTGAAATCATAATGCCTTCTGTTAAAGATTTTCTTTCGGAAAACAGGGAAGTTAAAATTGATGTATACGGCGATGAAAAAATTCTATCAAAATATCTAAACCTTTTTGATAGCGATATATCTAGAAATTTAAAAATTATACATACTGATGAAAAAGTATTGAGTGAAGATTCTCCCTCACACGCTTTAAGACATAAAAAAAATTCCTCAATGAGTATGGCAATAAAATCTGTAAAAGATAAAAATGCTCAAGCGTGTGTAAGTGCGGGTAATACCGGCGCACTTATGGCCATATCAAGATTTATTTTAGGAACACTTGATGGTATTGATAGGCCAGCTATAGAAAGTATGCTTCCCTCATTAAATGGGCATACTCATGTATTAGATTTAGGCGCAAATATAGATTCTAAAGCAGAGCATTTATATCAGTTTGCAGTAATGGGATCTGCGCTCTCATCAGTATTAGATGAAAAAGAATATCCAAGTGTAGGATTACTAAATGTTGGTGAAGAAACAATTAAAGGGAGCACACAAGTTAAGGAAGCTCATGATTTATTACTAACTAGTAAATTGAACTATGTTGGTTTTGTTGAAGGTGATGATATATTTTGTGGTAATATCGATGTCATAGTTTGCGACGGTTTTGTAGGTAATATTGCTTTAAAAACTAGTGAAGGTACCGCGAAGTTTATATCCTCAATATTAAAAAATGAGTTTAAAAAAAATATTTTTACAAAAATTGCTGGAATTTTATCAATGAAAGTTTTAAATTCTTTTAAGATAGTTGCTGATCCAAGAAAATATAATGGAGCAAGTTTACTAGGACTCAAAGGAATTATAGTAAAAAGTCATGGTGGTGCTGATTCTTTTGCTTTTAATAATTCTTTAAAAATAGCATTAAAAGAAGTGAATAAAGATGTGCCTTCATGTATAGATAAGAAATTAAAAGAGATATTAGGTTAATTTTATGTACTCTAAAATTATTGGAACTGGCGGCTATTTACCAAAAAAAATTCTTACAAATAAGGATTTGGAATCAATTGTTGATACAACAGATGAGTGGATTTTAGAAAGAACAGGTATAAAACAAAGACACATAGCTGAAGAAAATGAAACTACATCTTCTATGGCAACACAGGCTTCTTTAGATGCTATAAAAAGTGCAGGTATAAAAGAAAGTGATATAGATTTAATTATTGTTGCAACTACTACACCTGATCAGATATTTCCAAGCACAGCATGCATAGTCCAGAATAAATTAAATATTAAGGCACCAGCATTTGATGTTCAGGCAGCCTGTACTGGCTTTATATACGCCCTAAGTATTGCTGATAACTATATAAAAACAGGTATGAATAAGAATGTTTTAGTTATAGGTGCAGAAAAATATTCGAATTTACTAGATTGGAGTGACCGTTCAACATGTGTTTTATTTGGAGATGGTGCAGGCGCAGTAGTACTTTCAGCTCAATCAAAAGAGGGTATTATTTCTTCTCATATCCATGCTGATGGGCAATATAATGATTTATTGTCAGTAGAAAACAGCCATATAAAAATGAAAGGTAACGAAGTTTTTAAAGTAGCTGTTAACACTTTAAGTAAATTGGTTGATGAAACTCTCACCAAAAATAATATGAAAAAATCTGATATAGATTGGTTGGTTCCTCATCAGGCTAATTTAAGAATCATTAAAGCAGCAGCAAGAAAATTATCAATGCCTATAGATAACGTAGTAGTCACTGTAGACAATCATGCGAATACTTCTGCAGCATCAATACCTTTAGCTTTGAATGAGGCAGTTAAAGATGGAAGAATTAAGAGTGATCAAGTAATATTATTAGAGGCCTTTGGAAGTGGCTTCACATGGGGATCAGTATTACTTAGGTATTAAAATTGATAGACATAAAAGATATAAAACATAGTCTTAAAAATATGACATCAAACCCTGGTGTTTATAAGATGTATAATTCTGATAAAGAAGTTATATATGTTGGTAAAGCAAAAAATCTAAAAAAAAGAGTTTCCTCTTATTTTCGAGCTGGTAATCATTCTAATAGAATAAAACGAATGATTAGCCTAATAAAAAATGTTGATTTAATTATTACAAAATCAGAAGCTGATGCTCTACTTTTAGAAAATATTCAAATAAAAAAGTATAGACCTAGATTTAATATTTTACTTAGAGATGATAAGTCTTACCCATATATCTATGTAGATACTCATCATAACTATCCTAGATTAAGTTTTTATAGGGGCAAAAGAAAAAAAGATGGAAAATTTTTTGGTCCTTATTCAAATGTTTACTCTGTGAGAGATGCCTTAAACACTTTGCAAAAACTTTTTAAAGTTAGACAATGCAGTGATTCATTTTTTAAAAATAGGGCTAGGCCTTGCCTTCAGTATCAAATAGAGAGATGTTCAGCACCTTGTGTTGGTTTAATAAAAAAAGATGATTATATTGCAGACATAAATATGTCTATGAAATTTCTTGATGGAAAAAATACAGAAATAATAGATCTATTAATTAAAAAAATGGAGCATGCTTCAGATAGTCAAAATTTTGAATCCGCTGCTAATTTTAGAGATCAAATAGAGTCATTAAGACATACGTGTGAGCAAAGTGTAGTAAGTGGAGAAAAAGGAGATGTTGATATTATATCAGTATTTATTATTTCTGAAACTGCATGTATACAAGTTTTTAATATAAGAAATGGTGTTAGTTTTGGTAATGAAACTTTCTTTCCCGACATTGATGAAAGTATTAATGAGAGTTCGCTATTGAGTATTTTTATAGGTCAGTATTATTTATCTAGACAGATACCAAAAGAAATTATTATAAATAAAATTACAAAAGATAAGAAAATTCTTGAGTATATATTATCTAAGAAAAAAAACTCAAAAGTAGTTATTACTAATAGTGTTAGAGGTATTAGGCAAAGATGGGTAGAGCTAGCAGAGAAAAATACAATGGATTCAATCAACACAAAAATATTAAGTAAGAGAAATATGTTTAATAGATTTCACTCTTTGCAAGATCTTCTGGGCTTAAGTGATATACCTAAGAAACTAGAATGCTTTGATGTGAGTCATACTTTTGGTGAGCAAACAGTAGCGTCATGCGTTTCATTTTCAATTGAAGGAGCGCAAAAAAAAGATTACAGAAAATTTAATATTAAGAGTACATCAATTGGTGATGACTATGCAGCAATGAAAGAGGCCTTAACTAGACACTTTTCTAGATTAAAGAAAAGTGATGTATCATTACCTGATATTTGTTTTATAGATGGAGGCATTGGCCAGGTAAATATAGCTTTAAAAGTTATGGAAGAATTGCAGATTTCGACAGTACAAATTATTGGCGTTTCTAAAGGTAAAGAAAGAAAGCCAGGTGAAGAAACAATTATTATGGATTATGGAAAAACAAAAATTAACCTTGAAAAAAATTCTTTAGCATTACATCTTATTCAGCAAATAAGAGATGAGGCGCATAGATTTGCAATAACAGGGCACAGAAAACGAAGAGATAAAAGTAGATTTAAGTCTCCACTTGAAGAAATTCCCGGATTAGGTCCAAAAAGAAAACAAATGCTTTTAAAGCACTTTGGTGGTTTGCAAGGCTTAGTGAAAGCTGGAGAAGATGAAATAAAAAAAATACCTGGTATTAATAAAACGTTAGCAGAGGCAATCTATTTTAGATTTCATAATAATTAAAATATGACTTACGCAAACCAGATAACTATTTTAAGAATTTTTCTAATACCAGTAATGGTTTTAGTATTTTTTTTAAATCAAGAAAATCCCAGATATTATTTAACATCTATTTTTTTTATTGCTGCGATAACAGATTATCTTGATGGTTATTTAGCAAGGAAAATGAAGCAAGTTTCAAAACTTGGGAAATTTTTAGATCCTGTTGCAGATAAGCTCTTAGTAGTTTCCTCGTTATTATTATTATTAGTTGATAATAATAATGTAATAATTTTTATTCCTATATGTATTATTGTGCTTAGAGAGGTGTTAATATCTGCATTGAGAGAATGGGTAGTAAGAGAAAACTTTAAGAAACCATTGGATGTAAATAATTTTGGAAAACTTAAAACATTATTTCAAATGTTCTCTATAGGTTTTTTGCTTTTTAACGGTACTGTCTTTACAATTAGTACATATATGATTGGTTTATATGGAATTTACATAGCAGCCTTTTTATCATTAATTTCTATGATAATATATCTTGGAAATGTTATTAAGTCATAGGTAAAAGTGCGGGAATAGCTCATCTGGTAGAGCGCGACCTTGCCAAGGTCGAGGTAGCGAGTTCGAGCCTCGTTTCCCGCTCCATTTTTTGATAGTGGCTGAGTGGCAGAGTGGTTATGCTGCGGTCTGCAAAACCGTTTACGCCGGTTCAATTCCGACCTCAGCCTCCATTAACTTTGTTTAAGGATTTATAATTATGAGAAATTTATACAACTATCCTATCGGAGAAAACTCTCCAAATGAATTTAACGTTATTATAGAAGTTCCAACAGGAAGCAATAACAAATATGAGTATAATGCTGAGAATGATATTTTTGAGTTAGATAGGGTGTTATTTAGTTCAGTTCATTATCCCGGTTGTTATGGATTCATACCGCAAACTTTAGGTGGTGATGGAGATCCGCTAGATGTAGTCGTTTTAACAGGAGAGCCTATGATAACTGGATCAGTTCTTAGCGTAAGACCAGTTGGCTATTTAAAAATGACTGACGACAAAGGTCAAGATGAAAAAATATTAGCAGTTCCTGTTAATGACCCAAGATTTAATGAAAGATTAACACTTGGAGATATACGTAAACATGTTTTATTAGAGATAGAGCATTTTTTTAAGATATATAAAGATCTCGAAAAAAAATTTGTTGATATTGATAAATGGTATGACTTAGAAGATACAAAAAAGTTAATTCTAGAAGCGCATAGTAATTTTAAAAAATAATTTTTAATTATCTCTGTATCCAAATTGTAATAAATTTTAATCTTTTGGCGATTTAATAACATGCCTTTTACTTCAAGAACAGAGATACCTGAAAAGGACAGGGCCGATCTAGGTAACATCTTAAAAATGTTCCCATATATATGGGCATTTAAATCAAGAGTAATATTTGCTTTATTATTTTTAATAATTGCAAAATTAGCAACTGTCGCAGTTCCAATATTATTAAAGGAAATAGTAGACTCTCTTAACAGTGAAAAAACTTTATTAATATTACCTCTTAGTCTTCTTATTGCATACGGTACATTAAGACTGACTACAGCTTTTTTTAATGAACTTAGGGATGTTTTATTTGCAAAGGTTAGATACCATGCTGTTTATAGAATTTCGGTTAAAGTTTTAGATCATCTTCATAAAATGTCTTTGCGTTTTCATTTAGAAAAACAAACCGGATCAATTATTAGAGATCTTGAAAGAGGAACTCAAAGTTTATCATCTCTAATTAACTATATGATTTTTATTATTTTACCAACAGTTATCGAAGTCCTTCTTGTTGGAACTATTTTACTTGTAACCTATGATATTAATTTTACGTTAATAACATTTTCAACAATTATTATTTATATATTATTTACTTTAAAGGTAACTAATTGGAGAATGAACTTTAGGCATGATATGAACCGCCTAGATTCAGAAGCAAACTCTATTGCTGTTGACAGTTTATTAAATTACGAAACCGTTAAATATTTTAATAACGAAAAATACGAAATAAAAAGATACAGTGATGTGCTTTTTAAGTGGGAAAATGCAGCAATGCAAAGTATGACAACCATGTCATTATTAAATTTTGGTCAGGCAATAATTATTACAATTGGTGTAACATTTATAATGATTTTTGCATCATCTGGAGTTGTAGATGGGTCAATGACTTTAGGTGACTTAGTTCTTGTGAATGCATTAATGCTGCAGTTATTTGTCCCTTTGAATACCTTGGGTATAGTCTATAGGCAAATTACATATGCTTTAGCAGATATGAATATGTTATTAAAATTACTTGACAAAAATATTGAAATTATTGATAAAAAAGACGCAAAGGATCTAGTTGTAAAATCTGGAAATATAAAGTTTAAGAATGTTTCTTTTTCTTATAATGACAACAGAAGTATTCTAAAAAATATTTCTTTAGATGTTCCAGCTGGTAAAAAAATAGCAATTGTTGGACCTTCTGGAGCAGGAAAATCTACCATAGGAAGACTTCTATTTAGATTTTATAACTCTAATAAAGGCATTATTTCAATTGATGGTCAAAATATTATTAATTGTACGCAATTTAGTCTTCATGAAAATATTGCTGTTGTTCCTCAAGACACCGTTCTTTTTAATGAAAGTATTTTATTTAATATTCAATATGCTAATAATAATTCTAGCAAAGAAGATGTGATAAAAGCTGCAACACTTGCAAATATTCATCATTTTATAGATAGTCTTCCGCAAAAGTATAATACCGTAGTAGGTGAAAGGGGGTTAAAATTATCTGGTGGTGAAAAACAAAGAATAGCTATCGCGAGGGCAGTACTAAAAAAACCTAAAATAATATTATTTGATGAAGCTACTTCAAGTTTAGATTCAAAATCAGAAAGTAAAATTTTAAGCTCAATGAATGAAATTTCAAAAGATATTACGTCTTTGGTGATTGCCCATAGACTTTCAACAATTAAAGATGCGCATAATATTTATGTTTTAGATAATGGTAATATTATCGAGAGTGGTAATCACAACCATCTCCTAAGTATTAAAGGTTTGTATTTTCAGATGTGGAATTTTCAGAAAGAGACAATAGTATAAATTTGTAGATAAAAACCGAAGATTAAGATTATTAATCTTCGGCATTAAATATTTTTTATTTTGTTGCAGTAGCTTTATAAACATTTTCTGGCTCTTGCTCACCTTGCCAAAGTAACTCATAACCCAGTTCTCTAGATTCATCACAAAATTCTACAAGATTACTAAATAGCTCTTTGAACGTTTCATGAGAATGACTTCTTTCATGCTCTTCAAATGAATCCCAATATGTAACTATTGCTATATGATTTCCTTCCTTACCAAAGTCTCCAACGCTTCCTTCGTCACTAATAAATCCTGAGTATTTGAAAACCTGCCCAGCTTTAAATCCTGGATAATTATTCTTAACAACAAAGCACATTTCGCCAATAAGTCCTTCTACATCTTCAATAGTTACATTCTCTTTCAGCTTTACTATATTAAACAACATTACTGATTCGTACGGTATACTAATTTTATCAAACATATTGTTGCTCCATTAATTTTTTATAATTACGTTAACCTTTATACATACTAAAGATTTATTGTTAATTATATATATCTCTTAATCGGTATATAATTATTTACTTATATGGGAATGATTATCGTTCATGATTAGAAAACATAAATAGTAACTGAAACCTAGTTAAAAACAAAATATGCAATTAAAGTAATATTACTTACTATACTAGTTTGTGAAAATGTTTATAATACGGCTTGCATGCCCAGGTGGCGAAATTGGTAGACGCAAGGGACTTAAAATCCCTCGGTAGAAATACCGTGCCGGTTCGACTCCGGCCCCGGGCACCACAAATATTTTTTTTTGTATAATATTGCTATAGATCAATACTTTATAGTTAGTTATTAATAATATTTTTAATACTCTGTAATTTATTTTTAGTAATAGTTTATAAATATACAAAAATTTGTTAGATTGAAGGTTAAGAATTATTTATTTTACTCGAATGAGTATGATAATAATGCACAGGTTATTAATTATATTATAAGGAAGTAAAATGTCAGAGAAAATAAATGTTATGTTAACAACAGAGAATATGGAGCAATTGCAAATGGCAGCTATGGTTGCATCAGTTGGGGCAGTAAGTGGAAATGATGTGAGCGTATTTCTATCTATGAATGCTTTAAAATACTTTGTTAAAGGTAATAATCATAAAGCTCCGCTTGAAGGTGAAATGGGAAAGACTATGCTAGAGAAGAAGGTGCCACCATTTCTTGAGTTATTTGAGCAGGCAGCAGAGTTAGGCGATGCAAAAATTTATCCGTGCTCAATGGCTATGGATATGCTAGAAGTTAAGTCTGAAGATTTATTTGATTACGTAGGTGAGCCTATGGGTCTAACTAAATTTCTCAGTGATGTTAATCAAGGACAAGTTTGGTCTTTTTAAAATAAAGGAAATATTATGTCAGATAGAATATTAGTTGATGCAAAAAATACATTTTGCCCAGGACCATTAATGGAATTAATTTCAAATATGAAAATGGCAGAAGTTGGTGACGAGTTAGAATTATTGTCTACAGACGAAGGTTCTGCTGCAGACATACCTGAATGGGTAAATAAAGTTGGGCATGAGATAGTTGATAGTTTTACAGAAGAAGAAGTTTTACATATAGTTGTAAAAAAAATTAAATAATTTTAAAGACAGGAGTTCAGAGATGCATATATTAGTAGTTGGTGGAGGAATGGGTGGTACAATTCTTGCAAATAACCTTGCTAGAAGATTGTCCGGTGAGTTAGAGCAAGGCTCTTCAAAAATCACAATGTTATCTGCTTCAGATAAACATATGTATCAACCTGGCTTACTTTATGTTGCTGTAGGAAAAATGTCTACAAGTGAACTTTACCGTGATCAAAAAAGTTTATTAGAGTCATCAATTGATTTCCATGTTGATCCTGTAGAAAAGTTCGACTTAGATAATAATTCAGTGACTACAAAAAGTGGTAAAAAAATATCTTATGACATTCTTTGCATTGCAACTGGATCAAGAGGTCATGCAGAAGGTATCCCTGGTTTAGCAGAAAACTCTTGTCAGTTCTATACAGAAGCAGATGCAGTAGCTATGTATAAGAAATTATCAAAATTTGAAGGTGGTAAAGTTGTAGTAGCAACTGGAGTGCCACATAAATGTCCAATGTCTCCTCTTGAGATTACATTTTTCTTAATAGATTACTTTAAGAAAAGAGGTATATGGGACAAAGTAGATCTTCATTACACATATCCGATTGGAAGAGTTCACAGTTTAGCTCCAGTAGCGGAATGGGCAGCTCCTGAATTTGATAAAGAAGGGGTTACATATGAAACTCTTTTCAATATGAAAGAAGTTGTGCCTGGTAAAGTAATTAGTGAAGAAGATAGTTCTGCAGAATTTGATTTATTAGTTACAGTTCCTCCACATAAAGGAATGCAGGTTATTGAAGATAATGAGCTAGGTAAAGGCGGATTTATTCCAACAGATAAGAAAAAATTAAACATGGAAGGTAGAGATAATGTTTTTGTACTTGGTGATACAACTAACTTGCCAATTAGTAAAGCAGGATCTACAGCTCACTTTGAAGCAGAAGCACTTGGTGAGAATATTGCTGCAATAGTTCAAATGGGAGAGCCTGTAAGAGATTATGACGGAAAAGTTTTTTGCTTCATAGAGGCTGGAGATGGAAAAGCTACATATGCTATGTTTGACTATAATAATCCACCAAACCCTCAGGCACCTACATCAGGGTTACATTGGTTTAAAACAGCTTACAATAGAATGTACTGGGCAAGTGCTAGAGGAATTATATAACAATAAAAAAGGGTAAAAATTATGAGCAGTGAAATTACTATACAACAACAAGTTGATAGATTTATGCAAGGTGCAGGGGATGCGCTTACAGATGATACAGTAGCAAGATTAGGTTTTATGATGAATGAGTTATTAATAATAGCTGATAGAGTTACAAGAAATAAAAATATCATGAAGCTTTTAGAAATGTCTGAAACCAAAGATTTTGCGAAGATGTTAGATGCAATGTCAGTTGCTTTTGATTCTTATAAGGAATCTCCAGCAACTTCAGGCGGAATAGGCGGTATGTTAAAAGTTATGAGTGATCCAAACGTTCAGGGCTCATTAAAACTTTTAGGTAACTTTAGTAAAGAACTTAATAAGTAATTATTATTTCTTAAAAAAAATTAAGAGACGCAATGTTTGAGAAAAGTATCAAATTAATAGATATTCAAACAATTGTTGTCTCTTTAATTATTCTTGCAGTTTGCTTACTTAGGGTAGCTCCTCATATAAATAATTTTAGCCCAATAATTGCTTTAGCAATATTCGGTTCTCTGCATTTTAAAAATAAAACTCAAGCATATGTGGTTCCAATTTTGTGTTTATGGATAAGTGATTATTTTATAAATAATTTTATTTATATTTTATTTAATAATCCGGTATGGTTTTATGAGGGATTTTATTGGCAGTACATTTCTTATTTTGTAATTATTTTATTAAGTTTGAGTTTTAAAAATAAAAAAATAAGTTTCAAGAATACCTCTTTTTTAATTCTATCTTCCAGTCTTATTTTTTTTATAATTACAAATTTTGGTTTTTGGATAAGCTCAGGTTTTTATAGTTATGACTTGTATGGCTTATTTGAATGTTATGTTGCGGCAATACCATTTTATAAAGGAACATTATTAGGAACAATATTTTATACTCCTATATTTATTGGTTTTTATTATTATTTGCAAAACAAAGTTACAATTTTAAAAGCAAAACATCTAATGTATTAATATTATTATATTGAAATTTTTTAAATAATAATGTAATTTACATTAGAACTTCATATATAAAATACACACCGGAGATTATTAATGAGTAACGAATTTGATGAAAGTAACATGATAGATGAGGCAATTATTGGTCAAGCTGCACCGGATTTTAAAGCTACAGCTGTTGTAAATGGTCAATTTAAAGACATTAGCCTTTCAGAGTACAAAGGAAAATATGTTGTATTATTTTTCTATCCATTAGACTTTACTTTTGTTTGCCCAACTGAAATTACTGGCTTTAATGACAGATATTCAGATT
>ERZ807291.5823-NODE-5823-length-15232-cov-9.029057_pt1 | contig 15232 bp, 12 predicted proteins | sample MGYA00521257_ERZ807291 | MGnify/ENA primary metagenome ERZ807291 (study PRJEB31413, sample SAMN03169783) | marine metagenome | biome: Marine; feature: Water; material: Subsurface seawater | place: North Sea | collected 2011-04-28 | depth 1 m m ...
CAATCAAATCGATGGAAAACCTCAACGAAGGGTAAATGTTCTTTTCCCCGGGGAAGAAAGTTTTCAATTCGACCTGGGCTTCATGACTGCAAAATCCCCTAAAGCTAATGCTACAATCGCAGTTGAGGATTCCCAAAGAACCGAAGAGGATAAAAAACAAGATAGAGCCGACGCACGCAGCACTTTCATATCTTTTGCAAGGCAGGGTTTTGTCCATGTTCTCCCCCTTGGGCTGGACCATATCCTTTTTGTGATCGGATTATTTTTATTATCCCGGCAATGGAAGCCTATCCTCTATCAGGTCTCAATCTTTACCCTGGCTCATACCATCACTCTTGGGCTTGCTACCTTAGACCTCATCTCTGCACCATCCAATGTGGTTGAACCTATCATCGCTGCAAGTATTGCTGTCGTTGCTCTCGAAAATATATTTTTCCCCGGCTATCGCCATTCCCGCCTCGTGATTATTTTTGTCTTTGGACTCATCCATGGTCTTGGGTTTGCCGGTGCCCTTTCCGCCTTCAACCTACAGCCCACTTCACTGGCGGTCGGTTTGCTCGGTTTTAATCTGGGGGTTGAGTTTGGGCAGCTTGCAGTCATCGCGATCGTCTATATCGCCACATTCTGGATTACTGATAAAGAGCATTATCGGAAATTTATCGTCACCCCTCTTTCCGCTTTGATTGGTTTTGCGGGCATATATTGGACCATAGAGCGCGTCTTTTTTTAACCATAGAATGGTGATTTTCACCTTGAATAACATTTGGGGATATGATGACTAGGGAGCTCATCCTATGATTAAAACTCTACATTTACTTGGCCTCGTGGTTGCGATCACAACCAGTCAGCTCCCGGTTGCATTGCTGCAGATCGGGGTATGGGCCAGTATGTTTGACGACTTTTACAAGGAAACTCAGTCTGTTGTTGCCTCAACCCAGTGGACTTTTGACGGAGACCACAGGTGTCAGGGGTGTGAACTGGTCAGTGATATTGTGTCGGGTGGGCAGAAAGATCTACTCCTCCAGGAGTCTTTGACCAAAGAGGTCAAGCTGACCTGCGTGAAAGTTGAAAATTTAGTCTTTAATCCATCTACCTTTTCCAAGCGCATCATCTTTCAGAGCCAAAGGAATGGACTTTTTTACGATGGGGTTGAATTGCCCCCACCTCGTATCCGAGCCTAAGTAATCTTAGTCGCTAGTATTCACCGTCACCTTCATGACCTGGTGATACATTTCCCGTGTATGCTAAATACACTAAAAACCTGTGACCTTCTTTAAATGTCACCAATAAAACAAATTTCAATTCAACTTATTTTTATGAAAACAACTCTACATATTTTTTTAATCTCTCTGATTCTTTCACTCCCTTCCTATGGGCACGATAAAGCCTGGACTGCTGCCCGCCCTGATGGGCATGCCCCTATTTCGGTAATGGGAGATCATATGCATGCCATGGGTGAATGGATGATTTCGTACCGCTACATGACCATGGAAATGCAGGGGTTATTGGATGGTTCTAAAAATATTACAGCTTCAGATGCGAGTAGCACTTACGGCTACGATAATATGATGCTACCCAGGGACATGACGATGGATATGCATATGTTCGGTGCGATGCACGCAATTTCTGACAAGTGGACATTGATGTGCATGATCAACTACCTTGATAATGAAATGACCATGCAAAGCACAAGTATGGGCACCATGAATTCAAACGGTGCCGGTGACTTAAAGATTGCCGGCTTGTATGACCTTGCACAATGGGACAGCGGGAGAAGAATGCACTTGAACTTAGGATTAAGCCTTCCAACTGGATCGATTGATGAAAAACATACGAATGGAGCTACATTGGGCTACGGAATGCAATTAGGATCAGGAACTTATGATTTTCATCCAGCTATCACTTACCTGGCGCAAACCGAAAACTATTCCTATGGAGCACAACTCGGTGGCATTTTGAGAATTGGCGACAATGATCAGGGTTACACTCTTGGCAACAAGTTTGAGGCAGCCTTCTGGGGAGCCCGTAAAATTTCTGATTCATTCAGTGCTTCCGCTAAATTTGATTATTCGAGCCAGAGAGATGTCGATGGAAAACACAAGGGGTTGACCATGATAAATAAGAGTCCTGCAAAACAAGCAAGCTCTCAAGGTCGCGACCTCGCCTCCTTTGGTCTTGGATTAAATTACTATTTTCAAAACGGCGGATTGAAAGGACACAGGCTTGCTGCTGAATGGGAAACACCCATAGATCAAAAAGTAAATGGGGTGCAGTTGGAACTTGATCCCACTTGGACACTTGGTTGGCAATACGCTTGGTAAAGTAAGAGTTTTCCCGAATAAGTTTTTTAGAAGCCTGACCCTTTGATGGGAGTCAGGCTTCTGTCTTTATTAAAAAATATGAGACAACGATCTTGGATTGATTGCCATCTTCTTTAATCTTCTTTTACTAGTACCGCATATGGTTCCCAGCATAATGGAAGATAACTTATCCTGGATTAGAAAAAGAGGGAGGGAAGGACTTTTATTTTTGGCGTTGGGTCTGACCGCGCAGGAAAAAGATTCCTCCAATAAACAAACTTTAAGCCCTATGGTGATTACCACAAAGGGAGGATTTGAGGAACCCCAGTATTCATCGCCATGGGCACATCAGGTCCTAGACTATAGTGAAAAATTAAAGTTTGCGAGATCCATGCCTGAAGCACTTACCGGGACTCCCTCGGTTATGGTTCAAAAGACGGCACTCGGGCAATCTTCTCCTTATATACGTGGCCTCACCGGTTATCATAATCTTTTACTGGTGGATGGCATCCGGTTAAATCACTCAGCCATGCGGTCAGGACCTAATCAATACTGGAGTACTGTAGAAACCTTTGGAAGCGGCAAACTTGAAGTTGTCCGCGGAATTCATGGCTTCACTTACGGTGCCGATGCCATTGGCGGGGTGGTTAACGCAGTACCGGAAAAGGCTAAATTCCATAGCCGGGGCTGGCAACAGGGTGGTGAACTGCTTGGCCGAATTTCTTCCGCTGAAAACTCGTGGTCCGCTGGGTTAGATTCTTATGTTTCCTCTCCAGAATGGACGGCAATGCTTGCTTATATTGAGCGCTCATTTGGAGACCTTGAGGGAGGAAGGGAGGTCGGGAAACAGCTTAATACCGGGTATGACTCCAGGGCATCCCAGGTCCGCCTTTATCGCAAACTGGGAGATGATGCTCAGCTCATGCTGGGCTTTCAAAATACATGGATGGATGATGTTCCCCGAACCCACAAAACTGTAGACAGCTCAACCTGGAAAGGGCTGCAGCCCGGCTCGGAGCGTTGGCGGAGACTCGATCAGGAACGACAACTTTATTACAGCAAATTATCTTGGGGAAATCATGGTGGGCCGATGGATGAGGGAATTATCACCGTTAGTCTGCATCAACATGGACAGGAAAGGAACCGAATGAAGAAATCAACCCAAGGGGGGGATTACCAATTTTTCGATCTCCATGATTTCGGTCTGTCTGCAAGATTTGAAACGGAAAATTTTGGGAATGGTAAGCTTGCATACGGAGCCGAATGGCACCGCGAGTCCCTTCAGTCCGGGGGTCACTCCTTTGACGACAATCAGGTTAAAATAGCTAATCTTTTGCAAGGCCCTCTAGCTGCTGATGCAAATTACGAGCGGCTCGGGCTTTACCTTAGCCAAACCATGGAAACAGAATTTGGTTGGACTGTTGTTCCCGGTGTTCGCTTTTCATCGGTTCGGGCCGACCTTCTGCGATACTATTTGAGTAATAATGATGTCGCCACCTTGGAGGCACCAAGAACCCAAAAATATGAGGAATTTATTGGCTCACTACGGGCAAGTACAGAAATCTCGGATAAGCTTTTTTTATTCGGCGGATTTTCCCAAGGCTTCCGGCCTCCCAGCCTGTATGATTTAACATCCACAGATGAAACAAGTATCAGTGAAGATCCCAACACAGATATATCTGCTGAAAAATTCCTCCAGGCTGAAATTGGACTTCGGGGGCTGTCCTCTCCACTGAATTGGCAGGTTTTTGCCTATCATACCTGGATTGATGATATGATTACCCGATCCCCATTTACTGCAACCGATGGCACAATCAAGGCGATTAAATCCAACGGTGACGGGTTTCTTCAAGGAGTGGAAGTGGAGCTGAAATATGAATGGTCGGTGTCCTGGCAGTCTGAACTTTCTTTTTCCTGGATGCATGGCAAGGTGGAACAGTTAAAGGAAGACCTATCCGGTTCGGTAAAAAAACTCGTCGATCACGATAATGATCGATCAACGGCTAAGATTCACAAAAGTTTTCAAGCCACTGACCGGGCCACCACCCGACTCATGCCGAAGCAGATCCAAATGATTACCCGGTATGCCCCACCCCAATCGAGTTGGGAAACTGAGTTCTCTGTTTTAGCCCTCGGAAAAGCTGACAGATTATCCCTCAAAGATGCAACCGATACTTCGAGGATACCTACTACGGGGACCCCCTCTTTCTTACTTTGCGGTATGGGCTTAACCAAGACCCTCGGCAACGAAACCGAGCTTTCGTTAAAGATCGAAAATATCACAGATGAGGATTATCGGGTCCATGGCTCCGGCATCAATGGGGCGGGCAGGAATCTTATCTTTTCCATATCGAGTTCATTTTAGGGTAGCGGTAAAGTCCGATTGCTTGCCCGGCAAAAATTCATTTGGGATGAAAATTATCTGTAACTTTTACATTCCTTCGTAGTATTATCCATTATGAAGTTTATTTTTTTGATTTTTGCGTTGGCACATACCTGGTCTCTTGCATACAGCAAACCCATACCAGCACCGGTGATTGACTCGGAAGCTGAAAAAATAAACCACATTCTCAACGCAACCCACAGAGCGAAAAATATTTCCATACCAGAAAAAGTCAGTGAGGCGCAACTAGCTCGCAGGATTTATCTAAAGCTTGCCGGACGGATCCCTTCCTACGAAGAGATTACATCGTACTTGGCCAATGATTCGATCCATAAGAAAAAGGAACTGATCGACAACCTTTCCCAGTCTCCCGCCTATGATAGCCAAATGTTTAATTGGTGGGCCGATTTACTCAGGCTGAAAACCCGCATGAATGGGGGTAACCAAATTGGCGCCGGACAACTTTATGTACACTGGGTAAAAGAGCAGGTTAACAAAAATATTCCCTTTGATGAAATGGCTTTCAACTTGGTCACAGCCGAGGGATACCCCTGGGAAAACGGGGCGGTAGGGTATTACCTTCGGGATGCGGGTATGCCGCTTGATAATATGTCAAACACCACTCAGGTCTTTCTCGGAACCCAAATGGTGTGTGCCCAATGCCACAATCATCCATTCGATCGATGGACCCAAATGGATTACTACCAGATGGCTTCCTACACCTATGGAATTTCCACCAACATGACTGTAGACTTGCAAAGCAGAATCAAAAAGCACTTTGCCCAGAAAACAAAACACTTAAGCCTGAAAGAAAAAAAGGAAATCAAAGAGTCCAAAGAGGCTGGAATATTAAAGCGTTCCATCTCGGAAATGATTCAGCCTCTTCGATATGGCGCTTCTCACACCAAGAGAAAACTTACCCTTCCCCACGACTACCAGTATAAGGATGCGAAACCTAAATCAGGGGTTAGTTCTTCTCCGATCTTTGGGAAAATTGAGGAAATTCCTGTCAATGGCTCTCGGGTGAAATCCTATGGAAGGTGGCTTACATCTCCCGACAATCCGAGATTCAGCAAAGTGATTGCAAACCGTATGTGGAAAAAGGTTTTTGGCCGCGGCTTAGTGGAACCCTTGGATGATTGGCGGGATGGAACCGTTGCCTCCATACCTGAATTGCTTGATCATTTGGCTGATCTTATGATTCGGATGAATTACGACCTTAGGGAATTTCAAAGAGTGTTGCTTCGAGTGACGGCCTTTGATCACTTGGCACCCTCCTATATTCCAGACAGCGAAACTCCCTACTACTTTGAAGCTCCGCTTTTGGAAAGAATGTCAGCGGAACAAATCTGGGATTCACTTGTAAATCTATCCATCCTTGATGCTGATGAAAGAAAAGCCAATACAGAGATCATCGAACAAAGGTTGGATAAGTTTGAGGCCTATGAAAAAACGGTGAACGCCTTGGATGAGGGCGACATCATTGAACTTGCACAAAAAGGGTCGCTGGCAAGTAAATCTTTACATAAGGAAATGGAAAGTTTGCAGAAACAATTACAGGAAGCCCAAGAAGCCGATGACCGGGAAGCCGTTTCCCAGCTAAGAAAGAAATATTTTGCCGCCCGTGCAGAACAAAGATCAGTCTTTGCCCAGGTGATCATGGGCCCGGATTTTGATGCGACTTCCCTCTACAAATATAATATGAAGGCCAAGCCTACAGATGATAGGTGGAAAAAGTTTGGACCCCACTTGTATCGTGCTTCTGAATTGCAAACTCCGGCACCCCCCGGACATTTCCTACAGGAATTTGGCCAGTCGGACCGGGAAGTTGTCGATAATTCCAACCAAGATGCATCAGTTCCGCAGGCTCTTAGCTTTTTAAACGGGACATTTTACGGGGCTCTTTTCAATAAAAACTCCCCTCTGATGATAAATCTTCAGATGGCGAGCAGCCCCCAGGAAAAAATAAAGTGCCTTTTCCTGTCCATTCTCAGCCGAATTCCAACCGACGAAGAAATGAACATGTGCCTTACAACTCTTACAGCAAAGCCAAGGGTGAATCTTCCCCCCATAAAATCCCAGTCGCAGAATATTCCCCCGGCTAAAAAGAAAAAGTTACAGAAAGCTTTGGAGAAGAAAAAAAACTATGCTGCCTTTGAGGCCAAAAAGGAATTTATGGCGATCGCATGGTCCCTGGTTAATACCCGGCAATTTTCGTTCATCCAATAAGAGAAACCCGTCCTATTTACCTATGAATCACTCATCCCTACTCACGAACGAATTGAACCGGCGCCGGTTCGTTACTTTAGCCGCTAAAAGCTTCTTGGGGCTCAGCATCCTGCCATGGGCCTCTTCCCCACGGGCACAAGCTGCAGGGCTTGGGTTAAACCGACCATTGAATCAGGCACCCAAGGCCAAAAATATAATTTATCTCTACATGTCAGGCGGAATGAGTCACTTAGACACATTCGACCCCAAAGCTGGAAGCGAAGTAAGCGGACTGACCACTGCGATTACAACCAAGGTCGATGGTATTCAACTAGCCAACACCCTGCCCCTTCTTGCCAACCATACTGATAAAATTGCCCTGCTTCGGGGTATGACCTCGACCAAGGGAGCCCATCAGCAAGGTAATTATTTTATGCATACAAGTTATGCGCAGAGGGCCACGATCGTTCACCCTAGCATGGGGGCATGGCTGACTATGCTGGATGGACGGTTTAACCCAACCCTCCCCGGAGCGGTTGTTGTGGGAGGGGGAAGCCGTCATCCATTATCTGGATTCCTGCCAACTTCTCACCAACCACTTGCTGTGGGAAACCCCAACGAAGGCCTTAAAAATTGCAAACGGCTCTGGGGGATGACGGAGGAAAAGTTTTCCAAAGGGTTGAGCTTATCCGAAAAACTCGATCAATCCTTCATTCAAAAGTATAATTTTGAGAAGGTGAAGGCTTACTCGGATATGTATGAAGATGCGGTCCGTCTCATGAAGAGTCATGACTTGGAAGCCTTTGACTTAAAGCAGGAATCTGCATCGACAAGAGATGCGTACGGGGAAGACAATTTTGGCCAAGGGGTCCTACTCGCGAGGAGACTTATTGAAAGGCAGGTTCGTTTTGTAGAGGTTCAACTTGGCGGCTGGGATACCCATCAAAACAATTTCACCAGAGTTGCCGAAAGGTCTGCGATCCTGGACCAGGCACTTTCTGCCTTACTTGATGATCTCCAGAAAAGAGGCTTACTGGAAGAAACTTTAGTAGTCTTAGCTACTGAATTTGGGAGAACCCCGACCATTAACATAAACGAAGGTCGGGACCATTATCCCAAAGCTTTTTCATGTATGCTCGCGGGGGGAGGGGTACAGGGCGGTCAAGTTTGGGGGGAAACAGACCCGGAAGGTAGAGAGGTGAATGACCAAAAAGTCGAAATTCCGGATCTTAATGCGACCATAGCATATTCACTTGGGTTGCCCCTCGATAAAATTGTATACTCTCCAACAAGAAGGCCCTTTACTTTGTCTGATAAAGGACAGCCTCTTGTTGAACTTTTCTAAGAGATAAAGTTTTCATTCCCCCTGCTAAATTTTTTTATCGACCTTGGCTTTGGTGTGGATGATACTTTTTATTTTCAACCTATTTACCCACTAAAATTATGAAGAAGTATTTTGCTCACCTATTGCTCATGCTTCCTTTTGCTATGACCGAAGCCAAATCACCTAAGCCTGAAGACACACTCACCATCACCCTCAAAGATGGTCCTGTCGTGATTGAACTCTTTTCAGACAAAGCCCCCAAACACGTGGAGCGGATTAAGAAACTGGCAACATCCGGCAAGTACGATGGGGTTGCCTTCCACCGGGTGATTGAAGGATTCATGGCCCAGACTGGTGATATCCAATACGGTAATAAGAAAGATTTTAATGGGGGCCGTGTAGGCACGGGGGGTTCTGACCTGCCTGACCTCAAGGAAGAATTTAATGATACAAAACATGTCCGGGGGACTTGCTCCATGGCCCGGGCTGCGAGCCCTGACAGCGCCAACAGTCAGTTTTTTATCTGCTTTAAACCTTCTCCTTTTCTCGACCGTCAGTACACCGTCTGGGGCCAAGTCATCCAAGGAATGGAGTTTGTAGACAAAATCAAATTAGGTTCATCCGGCAATAATGGATCGGTCAAAGATCCGGACTTCATGGAAAAAGTTACTGTGGGGTCGAGTAAGTCCGAGAAAAAGCCAAAAGCAGCCAAAAAGTAAAGTCAGCCGGCTTGGGTTCTTATAAAGATGGCCCAGTTATTTCTTCGCAGGTCAAATGATACAAGCCGACGAAGAATTCTTCGTCCCACCTTTCTTCCACTGTCAGTTCTCCTGATACCCGGATAACGCGATCCATAAGTACTTCCACACCTTTCTCTGCACTTACCACGATCCAACCATTGGCTTCAGGGGTTTGACCAAAGCAGCAGCTCAATTGATCAGGTAAAAGTAGGAATTCTTTCACCTCGTTATTCTCATCAACAATGGTCGGAATCATAAAGCCCTCGATGGCTACCTTACCCCCGGACAGCTTCCTCAACTCGGACGGAACTCTCTCGCAGTAAGCAGCAAAATCAAAATCAAGCCCGTCAGTTTCCCACTCAACCTCGTATGTAAACTCGGTCAATCTCGGAAAAAAGACAACTTGGTAGGGGCTATCTTTATCCAAGGGAGGTAGCACACCGTAATCAATGGCTGTGACATTTTGGTCGGTTTCCTCGATGATCTTTCCATTTACAATCAGCCCTTCTGTATCCGAGGTTTGATTGGATTCGGTAATGGAGACATTGCTATCGACGGCTTTTTGGGTAAGGACCAGTGAAGTGTTTGATTCAGGACCAATTTCTGGTTCATTCTCCATAATAATGGGCTGACCCACAATGGTAGAGGCATCTATTTTTTTGGCAGGTACATTGGAATCGCCACAACCCATGACTAAAATGAAAAGTAATACACTGCCAATGGGATGAAAGAGGTAAAAAGCTTTTTTCATAAAAAATCGAGGACAGGGACAATTAGGTATGGTGCTTCAAGTTTTCTGAGAGATCTGCTTTATAAACCTGTCGTGCCGGTAAAATTCCACTGGCCAGACCAACAAATAACACTGCACAAAAAACATACACTCCCATAAAACCAACAGAAAAACCACTCATTAAAACCCCGGTATTTTCCTGAATGATATGGGAAACAAAAATATGAATTAAAAAGTGAACGAAAAAGCCAGCCATTACCCCAAGGCATGCCAAGATCAAGGACTGGGAGATTATAACCGTGCTTACACTTTGTCGGCTTGCCCCTAAGCATCTTAGAATGGCAAATTCTCTTCTCCTTTCATTCATCGAACTTCTTAAGGTGAGCACAATAATTAAGGTACCCACCACAGCAATCATCCCGGCAACCAATTCCAATATTTTCTGAAACCAGGTAAATTTATCAAAAAAACTACTCAAGGTGGATGCCACAGGCCAGGCAAGCGTGGCCACATTGCCCTGCCGATTATATTTCATATCCAATGAAAAACCTGCGGCCCCTTTCAAGGATAAAAGAACGGCACTTAGGGAATGGGACATCGACTTATCATGTCCGTCCATTAATTGAATACCTTTAATCGGCACCCAGATAACCCGGTCAGCCGGAGTGCCAGTCGCCTCTAAAATTCCCACCACCACATAAATGTCTTGATGTTTATTTTCTTCTTTGAAATTCAAGCCATGGTAAGGATGAAACTGGTCTCCCACCTGAAGCCCAACTTTTTGGGCGACCAAAGAACCAACGACCGCCTCCTTGGCTAACGGAGAAAACACCCTTCCTCCTTCTTCGACCTCATAACCCTGCCCCGGCTTCCACTGGTGACTTGTAAGAAGTTCCGGGTCAGTTCCGACCAGACGGTAGCCCAGGTAATTATCTCCCACCGCAATCGGGTAAGCTTCCTTCACTCCTTTGGTATTTTGGATGATTTCATATTGCTCCCATGACAGATTGCCAGGAGAAGACTCTAAGTGAAAAAGAGAATTGAGAATGATCTGCAGTTTGGAACCTCTGGCACCCAAAACAGCATCAAAACCCCCGGCCGAGTGATGAAAGGCAAGGCGGGTATCATCATTTATTTTCCATGTGCTTAAAAATAACCCGACTGCCATGGCGATGGTAAGGATTGCCAAAAAGGAGGAAAACGCGTGCTTTTGCAATCCACGAAGGGCAAGAAAGAAAATAATGCCAAGGCCAGGCCTGATCATTTGCATGGCTCACCCTTGGAGACTTGGTTTAATTCAACCCAGTTAATTTGATGATCAAAGGAATTGATCACATTGGAGTCATGACTTACTACAAGCATACTTGCTCCTGAAGAGATACACAGCTCCTTCATAAGATTCAGGGACGATTCGGCATTCCCAGCATCCAAATTGCCTGTTGGTTCATCGGCCAGCAATAATGTCGGCTTGTTAATTAAAGCACGGGCGAGAGCCACCCGCTGCTGCTGACCCACGGACATCTCCCCAGGCTTGTGATTCATGCGATCTTTTAACCCAACCCGGTCCAGCATTTCTTTGGCCCCATCAACATTCACTTGACCGGCAAAACTCATGGCGATCAATAAATTTTCCAATGCAGTACAACTCTGCAACAGGTGAAAGGATTGAAAAATGTAACCAATGGATGTGGCCCGAAGAAAGTCCCTCCTGCTTTCTTTCAGTTCCTGCAGGTCAACACCCTGCAACTGAATGCTGCCTTCATCTGGCGTTAGCAACCCGGCAATCAAATGCAAAAAAGTCGTTTTCCCGGATCCGCTTGTTCCATGAATGGCAACCATTTGCTTTTTTTCCAAAACAAAATCTTCAATGCTAACCACAGGCAAAAAAATTTCTCCGGTTAGCTGAAAGCTTTTCTTTAAATTGGATATGCTTAACATTTTCGGTGTTCCATGGTTACTCCAATTCCATAGAAGTGCAAGACGTACTCCTTTAAAATATTACTTTTTTCTAACGATTCCAAGTTATTGGACTTTAAATTTTCTTGTTCTTAACCATCGGATTATTATGAATGTACTTGGTGGTGGAATTTAAAAATATGGCATGAAAATTACAAAGAAATGGGGGGTGATTCCTTACAGGGAAAACAGAGATGGAAAGATTGAATTCTTGATTGTATCAACTTCTCGAGGAAAATGGGTTTTTCCCAAAGGTAACTTAATTAAACGCTTAGGACCCAGCCGGACCGCTCAACTTGAAGCTTATGAGGAAGCTGGTATTGCTGGAGAGATTTCCTCTTCTCCATACTCCACGAGAGTCGGTTCCACCAAGTTTTTCTTTTATCCGCTTGAAGTATCGAGAATTTTCAAGGATTGGCCTGAATCCACTTTTAGAGCAAGAAAATGGGTCCTTCCTAAAGAGGCGGGATTATACTTACGAAGAAAACCTTTCAAACAAATGCTCAAGACTGCCACTGCGGAACTTGTTTAGTCTTGGTTATTTTCCTTTCCAAAATTCTTAATCCAAAAATTGAAAGGGTTGACGAATTTAATTTTTGGGAAATGATAAGCGAATGCGTCCGCTTTGGGTTTGTAGTCTATTAACTTTTCACCTGTTTACAGATAAGGTTAACGCTCAGAATGCAGTGCGAACGAAATACCGTGAATGGATTGAGGATGACGACCGGGTTGAAGTAAGGTCATGGTACGCTGAGACTGAAATTGTTTTGCAAAAAGGGTGGTCCCTTGAATTCCTTGGTACAATTGACGCCTGGTCAGGTGCCACGCCAAACGGGTTGCCCCCTGAAAAAAGCAGTCCAAGCAATCCCAAGGAATGGCTCAACGATGTTTCAGAAGAAACCAGAAAGGCAGGATTGTTTACATGCAAAAAGGATGCCGAGCTTTATTCTTTAGGCTTTGAGTATGGCATAAGTGATGAGCCTGACTATCTATCGAGGAGTTACGCTTTGCAATATGCTCATAAATTCGCCGCTGATACTTTCATTATCAATTCGGGGCTTTCCCTGCAGGATGATTCGGTCAAAAATGGAGATGGCCGATTTGTAAGCAAAAGAAATCCCACACTTTCATTGGGCTTCCAGCGCATTTTGGATAAATTCACTTCAATATCCTTAAACTTTTCATACTCTGCTCCCAAAGGATACCTCAGTGACCCTTACAAGAGGATTCCCGTCGACATGGCTCCTATCCCAGTGGTGAATCTAGAGCCTGAAAATCGGCCTGATGAAAGGCAAATTTTTGTCTTTTATTCTGAGATCTCAAGATATGTTAACAGTATAAAGGCGGGTACTCACCTGAGGTACAGGTATTTTGAAGACAACCATGACTTGAAAGGCCATACCCTTGAGCTTGAAGCTGTAAAAAAATGGGGTGATCACTGGGCATACTCAACAAGCTATCGTTTTTACCATCAAAACCAGACTTTCTTTTACAACCCGCAAGTTCAACAATTTGAAACATTTATGCGCAGCCCGAATTCTGCAACTGGGCCATACTACTCAGCCGACCATCGGTTGTCTTCTTTTGATTCTCAGACCTTATCCCTAAAGGTTTCCTATTTCCTTACTGATGATTTGACGGTCGATGCAGGTTTTGATCGATATCTTACTCGGGGAAAAGACGGGATTACCGATCAAAAAGTTTATCCTAACGCCAATATTTTCACCCTCGGATTCCAGTGGCAATACTAGAAAAAAGAAACACTTCCTACAGCTTGCTAAAAGAAAAGCAAAGAGCAAAACTTTGCTTTCAGGCATTTGGTACAACTTGTAATCTAGACCTGCCCTATTCTAAAAACTTTAATGTAGATTTTATCTGCGAGGAAGTCGTTTCATGGGTGAACCATTTCCAGCAACGCTATTCCCGTTACCTTGAAAACAGTTGGGTTTCAGAGGTAAACCGTGCGGCGGGTAAAGAAATGGTCGCCCTGACAAAGGAAGATTATGAAATTTTGCAAGCCGCCACATTTGCTTTTTTTCTAAGCAAGCATGCAATCGACCCTTCCTGCTTGCCCCTTACCAAAATATGGCAAAACGCAACTGCATCCAAGGTGTTACCCGAAGAGAAAAAAGTTCTTCAAGCACGCGATCTTGTGAATTGGAATTATGTGGAATACACACCCAATGAAATTTTTTTACCTAAAGCTGGCATGGGCCTAGACTTTGGAGGCTTTGGCAAAGAATTAGCCATTGATAAAATTACTGGACTCTTAAAGAGCCATGGTGTGGAAAATTTTCTTATCAATTTTGGGGGAGATATTTTTGCCGCCGGTTACGCAGACCATGGGGAGGACTGGAAGGTAGGTATTGAAAACCCGAACCAAGAAGCCAAGCCCGCTTATGTTATAAAGCTAAAAGATCATGCCCTCGCCTCATCCGGAAATTACCGTAAGTTCTTTGATGTAGGTGACAAACGCTACGGGCATACCCTGGATCCCCGTACTGGTTATCCCACGATTCATTCACAGCTCAGTGCTTCTATTGTAAACCCAAGCTGTATGAAGGCGGGTATTCTTTCAACAAGCTGTTTACTTAACGGTCAGGAAAAAGGATTACAAATGATCGAAGCGGAGTGGGGAACGGAAGGATGCATTCAATCCCTTGATTCCTGTAGTACTAGCAATAGATTTTACGATTATATTCTTTATGAAGATAGCATCTAAGACAGCATCTGTGATATTCCTTCTGCTAATGGGCTGTTCACCGAAAATAACGGTCAGCCCATTGGAAAGGTATCATCATGCAGATTTTGTCATGAAAGCGGACCGTGACTCCCTCGTATTAAAAATGAACGATCATGCTTACTTTTCAAGAGAAGGCTCTAGAGGAGGCCGAGGAGCCGGTGGTAGTGGGTGTGGGTGTAATTAAAATGAAAGAAATTAGATTATTTATATCCTTTTTAGTTTTAGTAGAAACCCGATCAATTTTGCCAAAACTGATAAAATTTTCCGGAGTCTTGCTTAAACCTGTGCCCTGCTTAATAAAATCCATCCATGCCTGGGTTCCCGCAACTTCAGGTATGGTAGTGACCCATGCCTTGTCCGGTGCCACAACTGAGGTGCAATCGAGCTTAGGCAGTCAAATTAACTTGAAAGTGGGGGAAACGCTTGATTATCAGTTTTATACATCCAGGTATTCTGCTCAAAGTTTTGCAGTTGAAGGCTTACCCCCGGGTGTTAGCTCCGACCTGAACTATGGGTCTGGCAAATTAACCGGTGTGGTTACCCAGCCCGGAAATTATCAAGTGGAAATTGTGGGATATCGTTACCCTGGCAATACAGGAAGTGCTACCCCCACATTTACAATCAATGTCACGGTTGAGCAAAGCACATCTATCTTATCATACTTTACCCCTAACGAATTAAGTACTTTTTCAAACCTATGGTATGAATCTGCCTGGCTTGGCTTCTTCTATAAACCTGACAGTTTCTCCTGGTTGTACCATCAGCGATTGGGATGGTTATTTGCGGAAGCTACGGCAGTAGATGAGTTGTGGCTCTATGATACTGACCTCGGGTGGCTCTACACATCG
>ERZ807291.5834-NODE-5834-length-15191-cov-6.910214_pt1 | contig 15191 bp, 12 predicted proteins | sample MGYA00521257_ERZ807291 | MGnify/ENA primary metagenome ERZ807291 (study PRJEB31413, sample SAMN03169783) | marine metagenome | biome: Marine; feature: Water; material: Subsurface seawater | place: North Sea | collected 2011-04-28 | depth 1 m m ...
TCGGCTACGACGCGGAGCTCTGCTTCGTCGACCATGGTAAGACGGCCGAAAAGACGGTGAGCGGCTATCTTCAACGCGACGGCTTTGATTGTGTGCTCGTCGGTGCCGGCGTGCGTACTGATATCGAAGAATTCACTTTGTTTGAAAAACTGATCAACGTTGTCCACCAGTTGGCGCCGTCGGCGAAAATCTGCTTCAACACCGGGCCTACGGATTCAGTAGACGCGGTTCAGCGGTGGATTTAGCGGGCAGGGTGCTGAACATGCTTCCCGGCTGGATCAGACGATTTCCTGGGTTGGGTCCGGATCAAGGGATATCACGAAATGAGGCTGAAATGACGACATTGAAGGACTTTGTAAAAGACACGCTTTCACAGATATCCGAGGGCGTGAGTGAGTTTGAAGGATCATCTGATGCAAAGACCCGCGTTGAGGCCGGGATCAAGGGGAACCTGGCGGGCGACGCTGCGGCCTCGGCAGGGCTTTTATATCTCGGGGCAGGCAAGGGTTTTGCCACGGTCGTGAAGTTCGATGTTGCCGTGACGACCGAAGAGACCGAAGCGGCACATGGCAGTGCCGGTATAAAAGTGATCCCGTTCAATATCGGCGGTGGTCTGGATGCGAGCACGGCAAACACATCGGTCAGCCGTGTGCAGTTCAATCTGCCGTTATCGCTTTCTGATCCCGACGAAGTTCAGGAGACGACATAGGTTTCGACGATTTCTCGTGAGGGGATGCTGGGACAGTTATCCCGGTTTTGTGGACAACTCCGCTCACTCTCATATCCACTTGTCGCATAATGTATATTATGGATAATAACAGAATGCGTCCGGTATAACTCAGTGGATATCTAAAACCATGCCGTCATAGCCCGGTTCTACGCCCTTCGGGCACCGCGCGAGCGTCTCGGCGTAATCGGTTTCGAAGTTCATGTGCGTGAAAATCGCCCGTTTCGGTTTCACGCGCTCGATCCATTCAAGTGTGCGGTCAAAATGCGCATGTGTCGGATGCGGTCTCTCCCGCAGGCAATCGACGATCCAGACCTCGACACCTTCAAGTGCGGCGAACGCTGTATCGTCCAGGATGGCCACGTCCGTTGAATACGCAAATTTCCCGAACCGGAACCCGGCGCTGTCGCATATGCCGTGATCCTGGCAGAACGGCAGCACCTGGATACCCTGAGCGTCAAATGCAGCGCCATAGTTGATTGGGCGCGCCTCAGCCGACGGTTTGTACAAATTCGCATCATCCGACGCCTCGGACCTGAACAGGTAGCCAGCGCTTTGTTCAAGCCCGTCCAGGACATCCTGCGTCGCAAAGACCTCCAACCTGCGCTTGGCGAGGAAACTCAGGGTACGAAGCTCGCCAAGCCCGGCGACGTGATCGTAATGCAGATGGGTAAACAGAACTGCATCTATCTCACTGATATTATTTGATAAAAGCTGACCCCGGACATCCGGCGACATGTCCACGAGGATGCTGGACTCACCGTCCTGAACGACAATCGACGGTCTGCTGCGGCGGTTTTTCGGGTTGGACGGATCGCAGTCGCCCCAGCGGTTGCCGATAACCGGCACCCCCTGGGATGGGCCGCAGCCCAGTATCGTTACTTTCATGAGTTTGCCGGACGGGTCGCCTTGCTGAAAAGACGGAAGAAGTTTTCGGTCGAAGCCATTGATAACGCGTGTTTATGAACATCCTTTAATTCCGCTACCTTGGCGGCGGTGTCGGCCACAAACGCGGGCTCGTTGCGTTTGCCGCGGTTGGGAATAGGTGCCAGAAACGGTGAATCCGTCTCCACCAGAATGCGGTCAACCGGCACATCTTTGGCGATATCGCGAAGGTCCTGAGCGTTCTTGAATGTCACGATGCCGGATAGCGAGATATAAAACCCGATATCGAGCGCCCTTTCCGCCAACCGGCGACCGGAAGAAAAACAGTGCAGAACCCCGGGAAAGGCACCCTTCCCCATTTCATCCTCGAGGATATCAGCCATGTCCTCATCGGCGTCGCGTGTGTGCACGATCAACGGCAGACCCGTTTCCCGTGACGCGGCAATATGGGTCCGGAAGCTGGTTTCCTGAAGTCCCCGCGGGCTGTTGTCGTAATAGTAATCCAGTCCCGTCTCGCCGATACCGATCACCTTCGGATGCGCGGCGCGGCTGACAAGGTCTTCGACCGTTACGACGGGTTCTTCCTCGGCCTGATGCGGATGAATGCCGACTGAACACCAGATGTTCTCGTCGGTCTCGGCAATGGCGCGGATTTCTTCGAACCGGGTGACCCGGGTACAGATCGTGACCATGGTCGCGACGCCGGCATCCCGGGCGCGCTGAATGGTTTCCTGTCGGTCTTCATCAAAGACGTCGAAATCAAGGTGGCAGTGGCTGTCTACAAGCACGCGGCGGAGCTTTCATTATTGTGTGTCCCCGACTGTCTAGCACAACATAAGCGAAATATCATGAAGAAGGGCTTGTCTAACTTTCCTAGCTGTCGATGCCGAGCGCTGTTTTGTCTTGTCTGCTCATGTTCGGAGGTGGTTCGCCTAAGTCCTGAAAACTAGCTCAGAGCTCCTGATCGAACCGTTCGACCTTTGCGAGCTGCGGAAAGGCCCGCCAGCAGACCGCCGCGACGATCAGGGAGCCGACACCACCGACCAGAACGGCAGGCACGGCCCCGATGGCGGCCGCCATTGCCCCTGCCCTGAATTCGCCGATTTCGTTGGAGGCACCGGTAAACACGGAACTGACAGCGCTGACCCGGCCGCGCATTTCATCCGGGGTGGCGATCTGCATCAGCGTCGAGCGGATATTGACGCTGACCATGTCGGTGGCCCCGAGAATGGCCATTGCCAGCAGAGACACCCACAGGATGTCCGACAGACCGAAGGCAATCGTGCAGATCCCGAACACGACGACGGTCCCGAACATGATCTTGCCGACCCATCGTTCCAGGGTGATCTGGGTCAGCATGATCCCGCTGACCAGCGCGCCGCCTGCCATTGCGCTCCGCAGGAACCCTGCCCCGGCGGACCCTGCATCGAGGATATCCTTGGCAAAAACGGGAAACAGCGCGGTCACGCCACCCAGCAGGACGACCATCATATCGAGGGTGATCGCCCCGAAGATGATCTTCTTGTTATAGACATAACGCAGCCCTGCCAGCAGGGTCGCAAATGTCGTCGGCTCACGCTGTCCGATTTCTGTGCGGGTGCGGATAAAGGCGGTCATGATCAGCGCGATAAGCAGGCCTGCCGCGGCCGTCACATAAACGATTTCAGGCCCGGCGAGGTATAGAATCCCGCCGAGAGCCGGTCCCACCATCTGGGTGATTTTGTTGATGGTCGAATGCCACGCGACTGCGTTCGGAAAGCTTTCAGCGGGTACAAGATTGGGAACGAGCGAATTTACCGCCGGCTGATGAAATGCCCTGCCCGTCCCTTCAAGTGCAAGAATGGCAAATACCGGCCATACCGCTTCCATCCCGGACGCCGTGTAGAGATAAAGCAGCACCGCGCCCACGAAGATGATGCCGTAGGTCACGACCAGCACCAGTCGCCGGTCGAACCGGTCGGCGACATAGCCGGTGATCAGCGCGAAACCTATCGCCGGCGCGAATGTCGCCAGCCCGATATAGGCGAGGTTCATCACGTCGCCGGTCCGGTCGTAGACCTGATAGGCGATGGCGACCATCATCATGTGCAGCGCCATCCAGCCGAACGTCTTGCCTATGATCAGGAGGCGGAAATCACGCTGACGCAGGGATGATGCCCTGCGCCCGGTTTGGGCATCGGTCAAAAGTCAGCGCTCCGCATCGTGGCGTTAATTGGCGCTCTCTTCTTCGACGAAACGGGGAAACACCGGTGCAGGCTTCGGCAGCGTCGTGCCGGGTGTCAGGGCGCTGCCTTCTCCCACATGGGTGAAATCCCTTGCATCGGCAGGGACAACAAGCTGATCGAGCATCACGGCCGCAGAATCCGGCATGTAGGGCTGAATATACAGCGCGAGATGGCGGATCGTTTCCGCGAGGACGTAAAGCACGGTGTCACGCCGGGCCGGATCTTCCTTGTGAAGCGCCCATGGGGCCTGCTGGTCGACATAGGCGTTTGCCGCCCGCACGACTTGCCAAATTGTTTCAAGCGCCTCGTGGAAGGCCTGATTGTCCAGATGTGTCCGGTAGGCGTCCATAACGGCAGTCGCCTGCTTCAGCATCGCGGTATCGGCATCGGTATATGCGCCCGGTTCAGGCAATACGCCTTCGCAGTAGCGCCCGACCATGGACAATGTCCGCTGCGCCAGGTTGCCTAGATCGTTGGCGAGTTCGCTGTTGATCCGGCTGACCACGGATTTACGCGAAAAATCACCGTCATTGCCGAAGGGAACTTCGCGCATCAGGAAATAGCGCACCTGATCCAGGCCGTAGGTTTCCACTATTTCGCGCGGGTCGATGACATTGCCGACCGATTTGGAGATTTTCTGGCCTTCATTGGTCCACCAGCCATGGGCATAGATCCGCTTGGGCGGCGCAAGCCCTGCACCGATAAGAAATGCCGGCCAGTACACCGCGTGAAAACGCAGGATATCCTTGCCGACCATATGGAGGTCGGCCGGCCAGAATTTTGTGTATTGCGACGACTCCTGATCGGGATAATCGACCGCGGTGATGTAGTTGGTCAGTGCATCGAGCCACACATACATGATGTGTTTCTCATCACCCGGCACATCGACGCCCCACTTGAAGCTGGTCCGGGACACAGAAAGATCATGCATGCCGCCTTTGACGAAGCTGATCACCTCGTTGCGGCGTGATTTGGGCGCGATGAAATCCGGGTTCTCTTCGTAAAACTTCAGAAGCGGTTCCTGCCATTTCGACAGATCAAAGAAATAGCTCGGTTCTTCAACCCATTCGCACTCGGCACCTGACGGTGCGATCTTCTTGCCGTCGGGACCATCTGTGAGCTCATCTTCAGCATAGAAGGCCTCGTCACGGACCGCGTACCAGCCGTTATAAGTGCCGAGATAGATATGACCGTTCTCTTTCAGCGCGGTCCAGATTGCCTGGCTCGATACCGCATGGCGGGGTTCGGTCGTCCGGATGAATCCGTCATGGCTGAAATTCATGAAATCAGCGAGTTCGCGGAAATTCTGGGAAACCTGGTCGGTAAAGGCCTGCGGGTCCACACCGGCGGCCTCAGCCGATTTTTCCACCTTCTGACCGTGTTCGTCCGTGCCTGTGAGGAAGTAGACGTCATAACCGTCCAGACGCTTGAACCGGGCAAGCACGTCGCAGGCGAGCGTGGTGTATGCGTGACCGATATGCGGGGCATCGTTGACGTAGTATATCGGCGTGGTGACGTAATAGGTTTTATCGGAACTCGTTTGGCCGGACATGGGTTTTCCTTGGGGCGCCCGGGGGTATTCCTGGGGGCGCGGTTATCGCGATCCGGGTTTATACACCGGTCCGGGCTACGTTTTCCATGCTTGCGAGCGCATTCAGCATGACCTGTTTCCGGTCCAGGTTCACGCCGTCCGCCTTGGCGAACATTCCGGTGTTTTTTTCCCAGACGTCGATCCACTGATCGGGGCGGGCAAGAGTCTGCAATCTGGTCAGAATGGCCGCTTCGGCCGGCGCATACCCCCGCGCGCTGAAGTCTTCCCCCCGGGCGGATGCCGCAACCAGATCGGAGAGGCTGCGGGATGCAAGGTCCACCGCGGTACGCCAGATAGCATCGGCATCTCGCCGGGCTACCTTGTCGGCGAATTTATGAGCGGATTTCATGTCGAGTGACGGCAGGGTATTCATTATGGCGATCAGGTCCCGCTGCAGGGCAACGCCGCCGCTATCGGCAAGGTCCAGTGCCCTGCCGACGCTGCCGTCGGATAATCTTGCCAGGACCTGGCGGTCTTCTGCGCTGAGATCCGGGCGATGCCGGGCGACGAGCCCATCAACAATTTCCGGGGCAAGGCTGGATAGCCGCAACTGGCAACAGCGCGAGCGGATCGTGGGTAACAGTCGACCGGGCGCATGTGTAATCAGCAGAAGCAGCGCCCGCGGCGGCGGTTCTTCAAGCACTTTAAGGAGCGCGTTCGCGGCATTCGGATTCATTTCCTCGGCGCCGTCGACAATGATTACCCGCCAGCCGCCCTCGCCCGCCGTCAGCGACATCGTATGCCCGACCGCGCGGATTTTATCGACCGGGATGACCGATTGCATGCGCTTGCCGTCATCCGACATACCGCGTTCGATGACCTGTAAGTCACCATGGCCGTTCGCCGCCACGCGCCGGAACACGGGATGTTCGACATCAAGCGCAAGCGAAGCATCGGGTTTGGGCAGTTCCTCGGCACCGAAAAGCGCTGCCCCTTCGTCGGCGGCAGGTTCTCCCCCACCGGCAAGAACGAACCGGGCGAACCGGTAGGCGAGTGTCGCTTTGCCGATGCCCTTTGGGCCGCTGATCAGCCAGGCGTGATGAAGCCGTCCCGATGTCCAGGCATCGAGTATTTCATGCTCCGCATCTTCATGCCCGAGCAGTTCGCTATTTTGGCGTGGGTGAAGTCTGTCCGTCATCTTTCGAGAGTGACTCCCATGCGGGTCTCGACGCAATCGAATATTCGCGCCGTTACGGTATCAATATCGTTATCGGCGTCGATGACGGCGCAGCGATCGGGATCTTGCTTCGCAATTTCAAGAAACCCCTGCCGAAGCCGCTCATGGAAAGCCGTATCCATCTTCTCGTACCGGTCAGGGTCTGCGCCCCGCTCTATCATGCGCTCGACGCCGGTCTCCACGGGGATATCGAGAATGATGGTCAGGTCCGGGACAAAGTCATCGAGGGCGATTTCGTAGAGCGTCTCGATAGCGCCCATATCAAGTCCAAGACCGTAGCCCTGATAAGCCCGGGTGGAATCGGCGAACCGATCGCATAATACCCAGGCCCCCTCTTTCAGAGCCGGGGCAATTTTCGTGGTGTAGTGGTCTGCACGTGCCGCAAAATGGAGAAGCGCCTCTGTCGGCGGGTCCCATTCGGCATCCGGGTCCAGCAGCATGGCGCGGATTGTCTCGGCACCGCGGGAACCACCGGGTTCACGCGTTACTGTGACGGTCAGGCCTGTTTTTTCGATTGCTGCCGCAAGGCGTTTTATCTGGGTAGATTTACCCGCGCCGTCGCCGCCCTCAAAAGTGATGAATTTCCCCGAAGGCATCGGGTCAGGACGATCCCCAGAGGACATGCTGGATTGCGGCACCAATGCGGCCGACGAACCCGAGTTGCTGCACGTCCTCTGCAGCGAGCAGCGGTATTTCACGGGTCTGGAAATTGGGGGCCGATACGATCAGCGTCGCGAGTCTCTGGCCCTTTTTAACCGGCGCTGCGACCGGGTTGTTCATCTTGACGGTGACTTTCATCTTGTCGCGTGCTGTACGCGACAGCGTAAGTTTCAGGTCTTCCGGAATTGTCAGCGATACCGACGGCGCATCGCCCAGCCAGATATCCGCCTTTGTAATGACGTCGTCTTTCTTGAAGAGCGCGTATGGCTTGAAGGTTCGGAACGCCCACTCCATGACGCGGAGGGATTCCCGAGACCTTTCGCGGATGCTCGTCAGGCCGTTCACGACCATGACAATGCGACGCTCGCCGCGCACCGCAGAAGCGGCAAGCCCGTAGCCTGCTTCCTCGGTATGGCCCGTTTTCAGACCATCTGAACCGATATCCCGGTAAAGCAGCGGGTTCCGGTTGCTTTGCTTGATCTTGCTATAGGTGAAGGTCTTTTCTGCAAAAATCTTGTAATGCTCGGGAAAATCGGTGACGAGCCGCTCGGTCAGAACCGCGAGGTCACGTGCCGACATGTAATGTTTCGGGTGCGGCCAGCCTGTAGCATTCGCGAAATTGCTGTTGGTGAGGCCGATTTCCTTAGCTCGCCGGGTCATCATCTCGGCAAAGGCATCTTCGCTACCTGCAAGTCCTTCCGCGACGACGATGCAGGCATCGTTGCCCGACTGGATGATGATCCCGCGTAAAAGATCAGAAACCTTGATCCGGTCACCGACCTTTACGAACATCTTGGAGCCGCCTTTTCGCCAGGCCTTCTCGCTCACCAGAAATGTATCGTCGAGGTTGAGAGAGCCTTTCTTCAGCCGATCGAACACCATGAAAATTGTCATCAGCTTGCTCATAGACGCCGGCGGCATCGGTATGTCCGCAGCCTTGTTAAGCAGCACGGTATTGGTCGCCAAGTCGATGACATAGGCGTTTCGCGCAGGTGTATCGAGCGCCTGCGCGTAGGGCGCTGAAGCGGGTATTGCGAATACAGCGGCAATCCCGACGGCTAATGCGGCAATTACGGAACGGGGCAATTTCACCTCGGCAAATCGTGGTTTGTTCAAATGACGTATTCGCATGAAAAGATGGCGGGTATGTGGCGTCATCCTGTCAGTCTACAACGATTTGCGCCTTCGGGAACCCGGCGGTTATCAGCCTTGCCAGCACGGCATCGGCGTTATCGAGCGTTTGAAGAGGACCGATCCTGACGCGGTAGAAGTCACGGTTCCCAACCTTTGCCTTCTCCACCCAGGATGGACCGAATTGCGACAGGCTGGTACGGACGCGAGACGCATTGGCAAAGTCCGCGAAGGCGCCTGCCTGCACGAACAACCGGTTGACCGCCGGTGTTGAAACCGTCTCGACGGTCTGGTTGATGGTTGGCGGTAAATAGGCAGTTTTCTGTGGTGCCGGGGCGGTATTCTTGGCGCCAGCGCTCGAGGGCGCACTGGAACCGAGAAGCGGCTGGGCCTGGACGCTCTGTTTGGCTACAGCCTGACCTGTAATCTTTTCGCGGGGGGGCAACTCACCGTTAAGGGCCGCCAGCTTCAGCTGCTGGCTTTCGTCGGCAATAATTTCGACCCGTACTTTCGCAGTCCCGGCTCTTTGAAAGCCCAGTAACTGCGCTGCCCTGCGGGAGACATCGATTATTCTTCCACGGGCGAAGGGTCCGCGATCATTGATCCGCAGTTTCAGGGAACGACCGTTGTTCAGATTGATGACGCGGACCATACTGGGCAGCGGCAGCGTCCGGTGCGCGGCGGTCAGGTCATTCATATTGTAGGTTTCGCCGTTCGCCGTCTTACGTCCGTGAAATTTTGGTCCGTACCAGGACGAAATGCCGGTCTCGACATACTTGAAGTTCTCGGCCGGGTAATACCAGGTCCCTTTTATCTGATAAGGGCGCCCTACTTTGTAGCGGCCTTTTGTGGTGGCAACACTGGATCCGTTGGCGGAACCTGAAAGCTCTTTGGCACTGTGAACGAGAAGTTCGGTTTCTGCGCAGGCAGAAACAAGAAACATGCAGCCGGCAATGGCGCCTAGACGCCCGATTCTGGGGAAATTCATTTCCGGAGTTCTCCCTGTATCCGGTCTGCGAGCGTTCCGACAGTTACCGCGTAAAGATGGGCGCAGTTATAGGCCATGATTGCCGAGTAATTCCTGTATACCAGATAGGCATCTTTGCCGGCCGGCCCATCCGGTAATACAAGTGCCGCTTTCAGATCGCGTACCGGCAGGTCTCTGCCGCCCAGGCGACGAACGCCGAGTTCCTGCCATTCCGCGAGTGTCTTCTGCGGATAGGTTCTCGCCCGGCATCCAGGTGCCGCACGACGGGTCGGCTTACCGAACGATTTCACGAGCCCGGACGGTATCTCGACTTTCCGGCCCCATGTCTGGTTATCGTTCCATCGGTGCTTGGCGAGGTAATTCGCGATCGACGCGAAAACATCCCCTTCATTTTTCCATATATCGCGGCGTCCATCGCCGTCGAAGTCCTGGGCGAAGGCGAGGTAGCTGGACGGCATGAACTGCGGCTGGCCCATCGCACCGGCCCATGAGCCGAAAAGGCTGTTCACATCGATATAGCCGCGATTGACCATCTGAAGTGTCGCAAAAAGCTGGCGCTTAAAGAACTGCGAGCGCCGCGCATCATAGGCGAGTGTCGCCAGCGAAGAGATCAACGGGACATCCGCTTTCACCGCGCCATAGCGGGTTTCGATACCCCAGATGGCGAGGATGAAGCGCGACTGGACGCCGTATTTCTTCGCGACGGCGTCGAGTAGCGCTTTATGCTTTAGTGCTTTTCGCGCGCCAACCCGAATGTTATGAGGCGTGGCAACCCGGCCCAGATAGGTTGAAAGCGTAAGCTTGAACTCCGCCTGGCTTCGGTCACGCTTGATGACACGGCGGTTCGGCTTCACGTCGGCGAGCGCTTCTGCAACAACTTCGGGTTTGATGCCGCGTTGAAGGGCTTCTTCCCGAATTCCCTGAAGCCAGGTGTCAAAGTCACCCTTTGGGGGTGGTTTAACCTGCCCCATAACCGGTGAAGTTATCAGCAGGGCGGCGACGAAAGCAGCAATATGACGATACATATCCGTTCAACTAGTGGCAAAAACGTGCGCGTCAATGTAGTGCCACAGGCAAAAGCGACTCGCGACTCAATTGTCTGAGAGCGACTCTGGGCTCGGAACGATGACAGGTGTCCTGCCGAGGCCGTGATATACGATAAGTCCGATCCATTCGCGCATGGCGTTGTTCAGCGAAGAGAGCCCTTTAATCGGTCGGAATCGAATTTCAAATTTGCGATTACCGGCGGTTACATAATCCACCGGATAGGCCATGATGTTCCAGCCGGCCTGGCGAAATACGCCCATTGATCGCGGCATATGCGCGGCCGACGTGACCAAAACCCAACGCTGTGTTCTCGCATCATCCCCGACAAGTTCTTTACTCAACAGGGCGTTTTCGTAGGTGTTCCGGGCCCTGTTCTCATAGATGATATTTCGGTTCGAAAGGCCCATCTGATTGAAGAACAGCCGGGCGGCGTCTGCTTCTTTCACACCGGTGTTTATCAGGGCTCCCGAACCGCCGGTAAAGATAAGACGCGCCTTGGGGAACCGGAGAGCGAGGTGAACGAACTCGGTTAGTCTTTCACCGCCCTCGGTCAATGCAGGCTGGCCCCTTGCCGCGGTCATGTACTGATTGATTGTGCCGCCGAGCGCCACAATACCAGCAATATCCTGGGGTATCGGCGGATTTGTCGGATACCGGTCTTCGAGGTTCCCAATCAGCCAAAAGCCAATGGGCACAAAACCGAGGAAAACGAACACGCTGACCACGCAGAGAAGGATGCGCCGGCCGGCACGCCTAAACCGTGTAAATAGGAGGAAAGTGCCCAGAATGAGGAAAAACACGAATATATTTACGGGATTAAGCGCGATCCAGAAAACTTTTGAGAGAACGAACATCCAGAAGAACCGGGCCTCTTATGGGAAATCAGGTGTGCTGGCTTGTCACGCCAGCATGACCTATATCATTCCATTATCATCATGTGTGTGAAATTCCCTTTCAATGACTGACGAAAATCGATCCCGCTCTGGCCGGAAAGCAGAATCCGGCTTTGAATGGAGTGCGCTGAAATCTCTGGCGCCTTACCTTTGGTCACGTGGTGGCCCAGAAGCAAAAGTCCGGGTTGTAGCCGCCCTGCTTCTACTTGCAGCCTCGAAGGTTGCGACTGTTTATATCCCCGTGATCTACGGCCAGATCGTCGATGTTCTGGGGAGCAAACAGGATGCGGTGATTGTTCTACCGGTAGCGTTGATCGTCGGTTTCGGCTTGTTGCGGCTGGCGTCTATCGCCTTTGCGGAACTGCGGGATGCGGTATTCACCAAGGTCGCACAGCGGGCAATCAGAACCGTTGCGCTGGAAACCTTCCAGCACCTCCACCGCCTGGCATTGCGATATCACCTGGAACGTCAGACAGGTGGTCTTTCCCATGCAATCGAGCGTGGGACCAAGGCGATCGATTTTCTGCTCCGGTTCATGCTGTTCAATATCCTGCCGACACTGCTGGAAATCGCGCTGGTATGCGGCATTCTGTGGGGATTGTTCAGCGTCTGGTATGCGCTGGTGACGCTGATTTCGATCGTCATTTACATCGCCTACACGATGATCATCACCGAATGGCGCCTCAAATGGCGCCGTGAGATGAACGAGACGGATCAACGGGCGAATACAAGGGCGATCGACAGCCTCCTGAATTACGAGACGGTCAAATATTTCGGCAATGAGGAATTCGAGGCCGGACGATATGACCAGGCCCTTCAGCGCTATGAGCGTGCCTCCGTCATCAGTAAAACGAGCCTGTCACTGCTCAATATCGGGCAGGCCTTCATCATCGGGCTTGGACTCACCATCATTGTGCTGATGGCCGGCCGCGACGTCGTCAACGGCCAGATGACCATCGGTGATTTCGTGATGGTGAATACCTTCCTGATCCAACTCTATATCCCGCTGAATTTTCTCGGTTTCGTTTACCGTGAGATCAAGCAGTCACTGGTCGATATGGAATCGATGTTCTTTCTGCTCGATACGAACGAGGAGATCAGGGACAAGCCGGATGCCGCGCCCCTTGTGGCCGGTGACGGCGCTGTCGAATTCGACAACGTGTCATTCGGATACGATGCCCGGCGCGGTGTGTTGAAGAATGTGAGTTTCATTGTGGCGCCCGGAAAGAAGATCGCCATCGTCGGCCCCAGCGGGGCGGGAAAATCTACCGTCGGCCGATTATTGTTCAGGTTCTATGAAGCGGATGGCGGCGCAATCCGTATCGACGGCCAGGATATCCGCGACGTTCAGCAGGTGAGCCTGCGCCGTGAAATTGGCGTGGTCCCGCAGGACTCAGTCCTGTTTAACGACACCATCTATTACAACATTGCCTATGGCCGGCCCGACGCGACGCCGGCTGAAGTGGAAGAAGCCGCAAGATTGGCTGCGGTTCATGATTTCGTCATGGCGTCCCCCGACGGATATCAGACGATCGTCGGCGAACGTGGACTGAAATTATCAGGCGGCGAAAAACAGCGGGTCGCGATTGCCCGGACGATCCTTAAAGGTCCGCGTATTTTGCTGTTCGATGAAGCAACCTCGGCGCTCGATACCCGAACCGAGCGCGAGATTCAGACAGCACTGCAGCTTGTCTCCAAGGACCGCACAACGCTCGTCATCGCTCATCGCCTGTCGACCGTCATCGATGCGGATGAGATTATCGTGCTCAACGAAGGCGAGATCGCCGAGCGTGGCCGCCATGGCGATTTGATCGCGCAGGACGGCATCTATGCTGCCATGTGGCGCGAACAGCAGCAGGCGGCGAAACGGGCAGAACTTGCGGAAGGAAACGAAACCGGGGGAAGCGAAACTAGCGCGCCTGCCTAAAGGGCGAGCGCTGTTTCCGTCCCCTGCCTGATCGCCCGCAATGCATCTAGCCCGGCAGACTTTTCGGCGCCTCCGATAAGCGTCGTCGAAATATTCAGGCCTTTCAACTGGTCATGAAGGCTGTTTTCGGATTCCTGACCGGCGCAGACAACGATTGTATCGGCTTCGATCAATTTCTCTTCGTTACCGATGAGGATATGAAGTCCCTTTTCATCGATTTTTGTATACGTCGCCCCGGTGATGTTCTGGACGCCGCGGGATTTTAATTCAGCTCTCACGACCCAGCCTGTTGTCAGGCCGAGCGTTTTGCCCGGGCGGGCGTCCGTCCGTTGAAGCATGACGACCGATCGTTCTGTTGCGGGGCGAACCGGTGCCCCCATCCCGCCTGCTGATTTATGGGCGGGGTCTATCCCCCAATGAGCGAGGAAGTTGTCGATTGAAACCGGCGAGCTGTGCGGGCTGGTAAGATATTCAGCGACATCGAAGCCGATACCGCCCGCGCCAATAATGGCAACGCGCTGTCCGACAGGCTTCGCGTCGGTCAATGCGTCGATATAAGTAATGACATTTGGCCCATCGGCGCCATCCACAGTGAGCGCACGAGGTGTGACACCCGTCGCGACGATGACGTGATCGAACCCGTCCTTGGCAAGTTCATCCGCTGAGGCGGCCGTATTCAGGCGGACATCTACGCCCGCTGCAGGCAAGCGGGTCTGGAAATACCGGATTGTTTCGTCGAAATCTTCCTTGCCGGGAATGCGTTTGGCGAGGTTGAACTGCCCGCCAAGTGTTGCCGCCGCTTCAAACAACGTTACCCGATGCCCGCATTCTGCCGCCGTCAATGCCGCCGACATACCGGCAGGGCCAGCACCGATGACGGCGAGCTTCTTCGGAGTTGTCGCCGGGGTGATCGCAATATCAAGTTCGCGCCCGGCAAACGGATTGACCAGGCAGGTTGAAGGCTTGTCGGCGAAAATATGATCGAGACAGGCCTGGTTACACCCGATGCAGGTATTGATGGCGTCACCCTGACCCGCTTCGGCCTTGTTGGCGAAGTGCGGGTCGGCCAGCATCTGGCGGCCAAGGGCCGCAATGTCGGCATCGCCATTCGCCAGAAGTTCTTCTGCCGTCTCAGGTGTGTTGATCCGGTTCGTTGCCGCGACCGGTATGTTCACGGCAGCTTTCAGCCGCCTGGCCGCATGACGCCACCCGCCACGGGGTACCATGTGGGCGATCGTCGGAATTCGGGATTCATGCCAGCCAATGCCCGTGGTCAGAATATTGGCTCCGGCTTCTTCAATCTCCTTTGCCAGTATCTCGGTCTCGCCACCGGTCAGGCCGCCCTCGAACAGGTCGAGCGCCGAAATACGGTACAGCATGATAAAATCCGTCCCGACCCGTTCACGGACCCGGCGGACGATCTCTACCGGGAAACGGATTCGGTTCTCGAAGGAGCCGCCCCATTGGTCGGTCCGGTCATTGGTGCTCGACGCGCAGAACGTGCTGATCAGATAGCCTTCGGAGCCCATGATCTCGACGCCGTCATACCCCGCCTGCTGGGCAAGTGCGGCACAGTTCACATAATCCTCAATCGTCTGCTCGACCTCTTCGGTTGTCAGAGCGTGGATCTCCCGCGGATTGATAGGCGACGGCAGGCTGGATGCGCCGACGGGGTGGTCGACCTTCGCATAACGCCCCGCATGGAGGATCTGGAGGACGATCTTCCCGCCCGCTTCATGAACAGCTGCCGGGATTTTGCGTTCCTCTGCCACCTGGTCCGGGGAATTCAGGCAGTCCGCACCGTCTTCAATGACGCCCTGGAGGTTTGGCCCGTAGCCGCCGGTGACGATCAGCGCTGTTCCGCCGCGCGCGCGCTCCGCATAAAAAGCGGCAGCCCGCTCAATCGGCTTGTCCATCAGTTCGAACCTAACATGCATGGA
>ERZ807291.5838-NODE-5838-length-15187-cov-25.520685_pt1 | contig 15187 bp, 15 predicted proteins | sample MGYA00521257_ERZ807291 | MGnify/ENA primary metagenome ERZ807291 (study PRJEB31413, sample SAMN03169783) | marine metagenome | biome: Marine; feature: Water; material: Subsurface seawater | place: North Sea | collected 2011-04-28 | depth 1 m m ...
GAAATCTCACCCATTCATAACTTGAGTGAAGGGATGCCACCAACCATTGCTTTCCTCGGAGCTAAGGACAAATTAATCCCCGTATCCACCGGTGAAAAGTTCCGCGACCAAATGCGGAAACTGGGCAACCGATCGGAATTGGTCGTCTATCCCGGTCAGCCCCATGGATTTTTCAATAAGGGTAGGCAAGGGGATTGTTTTTCCAAAACCATGGAGGAGACCGACCGTTTTTTCCTTTCCCTTGGTTGGCTGAAAGAAAACTGACCAAAAAATTTTCTGTCTGGTGATGTGGGGAGTTGCAAATCTTGTGGATACTACCTTCAATGTGGGCAGATGAATTTGGGCAGGGGTAAAGCTGGATGGATTGCGGGTCTGCTCGCGTTGGTTGCCCTCGCAGATTACCTATGGATTTCGCCCGCCAACCAGACCTATGCCAAGCGCTACCTCAACGAAAGCATTGTGCTTTCCGCTTCCACCTACGCCACCTGCCGGGTGATCAATGGCGGGGTTTCCTCCCTGCAGGAATCGAGCATAACCATCAGCCCGTGGGGCGTCGGCCTGGAATATGAGGCGGGGCAGATTCTCGATCCGATCAACGATGCGGTGGAACGTTTGTCTGAGGCTTGCGTGCACTCCATGGCATTGCTGGGTGCCCAGCGGATTGTGCTTGGAATGATTAACCGTTTTGGAATGGTACCGTTTTATCTCTCCCTGGTCGTTTTTCTGGGGTTGCTGCTACTGGGCAGAGGGTACCGCTTTGCCCGGTTGGCGGGCCGTATTGCCATCCTCCTTCTCCTGCTCCGTGTGTCCACCCCTGCTCTCTGCTTTATGGGCACTCTGCTCAATGAGCAATATTTCGATCCCCGGATCGCGGAGCAGTCGGAACAACTTGGCCGGATCCATGAGCTTGCCTGGACGGAATTTGAGACCGAAGTACCGGAAGTTTTACCCAGTGCAAAGAAAGAACCCGGAACCCTTTTCCCGTTTACCGATTTTTTCCGTCAAATCGGGCAGAAAGTAGAATGGTACTCGGAATGGATGAAGGAGCGTGCATCCGCACTGTCGGAGTCTCTGAGCTACCTGCGGAACAACTTTACCCAAATTATGGACAGCTTGACCGCACTTTTTGTACTGGTGATCGAGAAAATTATCCTGCTCGCCATCCTGCTTCCGCTTGGTCTGCTCTACCTGCTGCGCAAGGCATACCGCTGGTTGGCGGAGGAGGAACTGGATGTTTGGCTGGGCTCGCTCTTGGATGATGTCCCTGTCAAAAACAAGGAAGCCAGCCCGTAATTTACCCCAACCGGCTTTTTTGCACTGCGATCAGCTCGCTAATCCCTTTTTCCGCCAGGCCGAGAAGTTCATCGAGTTGGGAGCGGGAATAAGTCGCTTCCTCCCCGGAGGATTGAACTTCCACAAATTGTCCGGATCCGGTCATCACCACATTGGCATCGACGGAAGCATCCCGGTCTTCGGGATAGTCCAGATCGAGCACGCATTTGTCTTTGTAAATTCCCACGCTGATGGCAGCCAGATAGTCGATCAGGGGGTCTTCCTTGAGCTTTCCTGATTCCAGCAATCCATTAATTGCAATGCGGGTGGCAAGCCAGGCACCGGTGATGGAAGCGGTACGGGTGCCTCCGTCTGCCTGGATGACATCGCAATCAATCCACAAGGTTTTGTCGGTTAATTTTTTGAGATCGAGCACGGCGCGCAGGGAACGCCCGATAAGTCTTTGAATTTCAATATTTCTCCCGTCCTGCCTTCCCCGGGAAATCGGCCGGTCCTTGCGGGTAAGAGTGGCGTAGGGGAGCATACTGTACTCGGCGGTGAGCCAGCCCCCTTCTATTTTTTGCTGCCGCATCCACCCGGGCACCTTGTCCTCAATCATCGCCGAGCAGATCACCCGGGTATTGCCAAAGGAGCAAAGCACCGAGCCATTGGCATGGGGGGCAATGCCGGTCTGGAAATCGACAGGGCGCATTTCATCAAGGGCCCGGCCGGAAGGACGCTCAAAAATTTGATCCAACTGGGAGGCAAGGTCGGTAGGTTCGTTCATCTCAGACTTCATATTCGATTAGAGGCTCGGGGTCGAGCACGGGAAGGTCGTTTTGTTCAAATTGGGAGGAAAACCAGGCCCGGGCTTCCGGGTCGCCATGGTGAAGTAGGATCTTTCTTGGGCTTACCGATCGGGCAAAATCAAGCAGTTCGTCGCGGTCGGCATGACCGCTGAGGTCGTACTGCCGGATGGTTGCCCGGATTTTTTCCTTCAGGTCGACCGCCTCGAAAAGAAACTCCTCTCCTGGCTGGCCTTGCAGCAACTGTCCACCGGGGGTGGAGGGATCGCAATATCCGACAAAGAAAATACCATTGCGGTCATCGCCCAACATGGAGGAGGCCAGCATGTAGGATGGGGTGTTTTCCACCATCATGCCACTGCTCACCAGATAAATGCCCTGCATGGGTAAGGGTTCGCCCGGTTGCAGACGTCTGGGCAATGGCTGAACCCCGAGGGAGCGCAAAACTTTGCGGGAAAAGTTGATCCGGCTGAAGTTTTGCGAAATTTGATGGATATGATTGACCAGGTCCATTCCCAGCCCGGAACAAAAAACGGGGCTTGGGGGCAGGGCTTTGTTTTTGCGGGCCTCATCGAGCACCACCAGCATTTCCTGCATCCGGCCAAGGGCAAACACCGGAACCAGGGCGGAACCGCCACGCTTGAGGGTTTTGCGGATATCCTGGAGCAGGCGGACGATTTCTGCCTCTCTTTGCTGGCCAGCGGGCCGTTCGGAAACTCCCCGGGTGGTTTCCATCACCAGTAGGTCAACCGGATGACGGGGAAGTTGGGCACCCTCAAGAGTCCGCAAATCATTAAATAAAAGGTCACCGGTGAAAAAGATGTGCTTTCCCTCATATTTTAAATCGAAGGATACCGCCCCGGCAACATGACCGGCATGGTAGGCGGTGATCTCCATTTCCTGCCCGTCTTTTTCGAAAATCATTGGTTCGCCAACTGGGAGGACTTCCATACGGTCGTAAAGGGCACTGAGGTCGGAACGGCCGTAAAGAGGAAGCTCAGGCAGTTTGAGTTCACTGCGTTGACGCTTCATCACGGCGAGCGAGTTGGAAAGCATCCTCCGGATAAGGATGGAGCTTGGATAGCTCAGGAAAACCGGAGCCTGGGGATGCAGGCGGGCTAGCAGAGGCAGGCTGCCGAGATGGTCGAGGTGGCAATGGGTAAGGAGGATGAAATCGAGCGTGCCGGGCTGGATCCTGTCATGCCGGGGTAAGGATTCATTGCCCGCATACTTGGGGTGCAGGCCGGAATCTATGACAAAGCGGAAGGGGCCGACCTGGCAAAAGGAACAGTTTGCCCCGATACCACCATGGGGATTTAAGTCGGTAAATTTCATGAATCGAAGGGAGGGGCGGAGGAATCAATGGGGACCTCAAGACGGAATGGATTCATCCGGACATGCACTTTATCGCCATGTTGATCCACTCCATGAAAAGATCCGCGTGCTTCCGCCGAGAGATGGGTGACATGATAACTGTTGTAGGAAAAGGAACCGCCCGGTTCCAGCACCGGGCATTCGCCCACGATCTTGTCTCCCTCGACCACAGTGGTGGTGCCGTCCTCATTGACCAGAATCCATTTTCTGCCCAGCAGGGTGATGGTGGACTCGGTGAGGTTGTGAATGGTGATAAAATAAATGAAGGCATGCAGGTGGGCACCTTGCACCGCAGACTTTTCCTTGTGGTGGACGAGTTTGTCGAGCTTTGCCTGGAGGCCGCTGAGTTCCTTGCTGTCTTCTTGCACGGGCTGATGAGTTGATAAAGGCATTTACACATAACAACGGAGATGGAAATCACCAATTCTTTTCCACCCATCCTGATGAGTTGTCCACAATTGGCGGAAAAATGTTGCCCGAATCGCAGAGGCTTGCAGTAAGTTTTCGGATGTCCAAATTTGCATTGCTATCCGTCAGCGACAAGTCGGGGATTGTTCCCTTTGCCCGGTCCCTGGTCGATCACCATGGTTTCACCCTGCTATCCACCGGGGGGACCGCCAAGCTGTTGCGGGAGGAAGGCGTGCCGGTCACCGATGTGAGCGAGCACACCGGTTTCCCCGAAATGATGGACGGAAGGGTGAAAACCCTGCACCCCAAAATCCACGGCGGGCTGCTCTGCCTGCGCGATGATACCGGCCACCGGGAAGCTGCGCAAAAACACAGCATCGGGATGATCGATCTGGTGGTGGTCAACCTTTATCCCTTCGAGGAAACCGTCGCCCGGACGGGGGTGAGTTTTGAGGAGGCGATCGAACAGATCGATATAGGGGGGCCCTCCATGCTCCGCAGTGCGGCCAAGAACCACCGCGATGTCACCGTGGTTTGCGATCCCGCCGATTATGACCGGGTGCTGGAGTCTTTTCAATCACCCGAGGAGGGTGCTTCCCTGCGACGCGAGCTGGCCCAGAAAGTCTTTGCCCGCACCGCCTCTTATGACCGTGCGATCAGTGAGTATTTGCAGGAGCAGGCATCGGATGTTCCGGACTTGGATGCCATATCCGGGTTTCCCGCCCAGATGAATATTCAATCGTCCAAGGCGATGGGCCTGCGCTACGGGGAAAACCCGCACCAGCAAGCCGCCCTGTACGGGGAATTCCTTGACCATTTTGAACAACTCCAGGGTAAGGAACTTTCCTACAATAATATCCTCGATGTTTCCGCAGCGGCCTATCTGATTGGCGAATTTGAGCGTCCCACTGTGGCTATCCTCAAGCATACCAACCCTTGCGGGGCGGCCAGTGCGGACGATCTGGAAACCGCCTGGGAATATGCCTATGCCACCGACCGGCAGGCTCCTTTTGGCGGTATCATTGTGGTAAACAATACGCTCGATCAGGGACTGGCATCCAAAATAAGTGAAATCTTTTGCGAGGTGATCATTGCTCCCGGATTTACGGATGATGCCCGCGAAGTCTTTGCCAAAAAGAAAAATCTTAGATTGCTGGTATCCAAGTCCGGTTTTGGGGCGGAGACCCTGCAGGAAATACGTTCTATCCCCGGAGGATACCTCGCCCAGGACAGGGACCAGAAAAAGATCAACCCCAAGGCATTTGAAGTGGTGACTGAGCGTCAGCCCACCGCGGAGGAGTGGCGCTCGATGCTTTTTGGCTGGCGGGTGGTCAGGCATGTGAAAAGTAATGCCATTGTCTACGCGGGGGATGAGCGGACCCTGGGCGTGGGAGCCGGGCAGATGTCCCGGGTGGACAGTTCCCGCATTGCAGTATGGAAGGCGGGCGAGGCCAAGCTTTCCCTGACCGGTTCGACCATTGCATCCGATGCCTTTTTTCCCTTTGCCGATGGATTGATTGCGGCAGCGGATGCCGGAGCCACCGCTGCCATTCAACCGGGGGGAAGTGTGCGGGATGAAGAGGTGATCCAGGCGGCCAACGAGCGGGGCCTGGCCATGGTCTTTACCCGAACCCGTCACTTTAAACATTGATCCGTTCTTGTCTACCTGGCAACTGGCGCTATCGATAGAAGTGTGATCACGAGTATCTTTACAAATATCAGATGGTCCGCCCTGGGCCTGCTCGCTTACACCTGTCTGCTCTTTGGCTGTGGGCAGGCGATGCTCTCGGACGAGCATCTGGCCAACCGTTCCAAAAAGGAATTTGTCAAGATGAAGCAAAAGGAGACCATTTCCTCCAATTCCACCCATCAGGAAATGATCAAGGAAATTGGGGAGCGGATTGCCGGGGTTGCCCAGGTCGACCTGCCGGGGACGGAATGGGAGTTTGTGGTCTTTGACAAAGGGGATGCCAATGCCTTTGCCATGCCCGGTGGCAAGGTGGGGGTGAACAGCGGCCTGATTGATCTGGCAGCGGGAAATGAGGATGAAATTGCCGCAGTCATGGGGCACGAAATTGCCCATGTTGCCCTGCGCCATAGCAACAAACGGATGAGCCAGGCAATCGGTCTGGGGGTGGGGGGGGTGATTCTCGATGTGGCCCTGCGTAACCAAAGTTCCACCGAGCGTATGCTTGGACGGACCGCCTATGGGGTGGGGACCACCGTGGGGCTGGCCTTGCCCTTCAGCCGGGAAAACGAACGGGAGGCCGATCACCGGGGTCTCTACTATGCAGCGATGGCGGGGTACGATCCGCGCGGTGCAGTCAGTTTCTGGCGGAAAATGGAGGCAAAAAACAAGGGGAAACGAATGCCCCAGTTCCTCTCCACCCATCCGAACCCGGGAAACCGGATCCAATTTCTAGAACAAAATATGGACCATGCCCTGGGGCTTTACCGGCAGGCAAAACAAGCCAGGGGAGAAAGGGCAAACCCATGAGCTTACTCCTGCAAGACCCAGTCGAGGCACTCAGGCGTTATGTCGCCCATCCCAGCGTGTCTGCCGATTCCTCTTTTGCCTCCGGAGTGACCGGTGCACGGGATTGTGCCTGCACTATGCTCAAAGAGCTTGGCTTTTCGGTGGATCTGGTGGATACGCCGATTCATCCAATTATTGTGGCCACCCGGGGGGAGCCTTCCTGGCCGGGCATAGTGATCTACGGGCATTACGATGTGCAACCGCCCGATCCCCTGGGTTTATGGACCAGTGATCCCTTTGATGCTCAGGAACGAAACGGCAGGCTGTACGGCCGTGGTGCCGCAGACAATAAGGGGCCACAAATTGTGCATATGGCCGCCCTGGCTCGTGCCCTGAAAAAAAATCCCAATCTTCCCCTGCGCATCACTTATCTGATTGAAGGGGAGGAGGAAATTGGCAGCCCCAGTTTCCGCAAATTCCTGGAGGATGGAAAAGACCGTTTGCAGGGAGATTTTTTACTGGTTTCCGACACCGGCAGTCCGGGCCCAGAACAACTGGCGGTGACCACCGGTCTGCGCGGACTGGTCGCTCTGGAAGTGAAAGTGTACGGCCCCAAGCAGGACTTGCATTCCGGCGTGCATGGCGGGGCATTGCTCAACCCCTTACAGGCTCTGGCTCATGCCTGTGCATCTTTGCACGACGCAGAGGGCAGGGTGACGGTGCCGGGATTTTACGACGGGGTAAAAGCACCCGAGGACTGGGAACGTGAGGAGCTGGGCAAGCTGCCCATCACCGAGTCTTCCTATGCGGAATTTCTTGGTGCCCCAGGATTTTTCCCGCCGCCTGGATATTCCCCGCTGGAAGCCATCCGTTTTTGCCCGACCCTGGAATTTAACGGTCTTGGTGGGGGCTACCAGGGGGAGGGTTCCAAAACCGTTATCCCGGCGGAAGCATTTGCCAAGATTACCTGCCGTCTGGTGCCCGACCAATCCGCAGATGATATTGCCAACAAAGTAAAGTCTGCCCTGCAGGCCGCTTTCCCTTCCGCCGTGCGGGTGGAAGTGGAAGCAAAGGGAGGGGGCGACCCCTATGCCATTTTACCGCCGGGCAAACCGGGGGCGGACGAACAGGCAAAGCCTTTGCTCAAACGGGCCTTCCCCCTGGCGGAAAAGTGTATTGAGCATGCCTTTGGGTCCAGTCCCCTGTACCTGCGGGAGGGTGGGAGCATTCCCATTATCCGGGATCTCAAAGAAGTGGCGGGGCTGGATTCCCTGATGCTTGGGCTATTTACCAATGAGGACAACCTGCACGCCCCGGACGAGAGTTTTAACTTGGAAATTATGCACAAGGCAATCGATGCCTTTGAGGAGTTTTTCCTCGGGTTGGCTTAGTTTCCTTTGGAGATTACAAATTCCGCCCGTCTGTCCAGGCTTGCCTGATCGGCCATGGCCTGGGGGATGGCATGTTCATCCCCGATCGATAGGGTATCGATGCGGCGAGGGTCTGTGCCCAGTTCCACCAGATAGTCCTTGATTGTGTGTGCCCGGCGCTCACCGAGGGATTTGTTGTATGCGGAAGTTCCCTTCCAGTCGCAGTAGCCCTCAATCAAAAGGCGTGCATCCCGGTTTTCGGCCAGGAAATTGGCCAGATCGATGACCTTGCCGCGCTCGCTGGGAGCAAGGTTGAATTGATCAAAATCAAAATAGACTGCCTCAAAGGGACGGATGGAGTTTCCCGGGTCCATGAACTTTTCATGCTCGGGATTGCGGGGCAGGAGAAGATCGGGGGTACCCAGCACACCGGGGATGGGTTCGCCGATGGGGGAGATAAGGTTTTGCTCTTCTCCGCGGTCAAGCAGCAGACCGGCAGGATCTTCGGTGGTGGGCGAACGGGATAATTCGCTCCTGGGCACTGCGGTACGGGAGCAACCCGCAAGCCAGGTAAGCAAAAAGGCCAGTCCGAAGAGGCCCGGAAACCTAAGCATTAATCAGGAACCGCCAAGCACCACAAAGTGGGCTTTCCGCTCCAGGGCAGAGGTGGTGGAGTCCGCATTGGGGGTGGCAAATTCATCCCCCATCGAAAGAATATCCACCCGGTTGGTGTCAGCTCCGAGATCTGCAAGGTATTGTTTTACGCTGGATGCACGGCGGTCTCCCAGCGACTTGTTGTAAGCGGGCGTTCCCTTCCAGTCGCAATACCCTTCGATAAGGATGCGGGCCTCTGGGTTGGCTTGCAGGTACGCAGCCACATCCTGTAGCTTTGCCCGTTCATCGGATCCAATGTTGTATTGATCAAAGCCAAAAAAGATTGGCTCGAAGGGACGTTCACCATTGGCCAGGTTGTCTCCCCAGAAAGGATCCTGCGGGGCGAGACCGTCCCCGTTTAAACCGGTGATAGTGGCCCCAACCGGGGACAAAAGTTCCTCGTCCGTGCCGTCTTGGGCAACACCGTTTACAAAGGTCCCACGGTTTGCTCCCTTAAGCAAAGCCGTGTCCTCCGGGGACAGGGCCTGTTTTTTGGAACAACCAATAAATCCAGCTGACAAAATTGCCATGCACAATATCCACACTTTATTATTCATGTTATTTACTCCCGCATTTGAATGTTTGGGCTGAGACCCATCATCTCAACCTTCTTAAGTATTTCCTTGCGCGCGTTCCATGGATCGTCAATGGGAAAAGAGCTGTAAAATGGAATATTTTCTTATTGATAACGGATCCTTGCGTGCGGGCTCAATTTTGCAAATGCGCAAAATCGCCACTTCTTTGTCGAATGCATCCGGGCATAAGGTCCGCCCTTTTGGCTTAATGCATTCCCACAAGGTTGCTCCTGGTGAACTGGAGGGAATGCCGGGAGAATCGATGCAGGACTTCCTCCTGAGCGATCGGGCGGAGGAGGTGGAGGAAATCCGGGCATTGCCCTTTTTTCTCGGTTCCAGCCTGGCGATTACCGATTGGTTGCCCGAAAATTTGCAACTCTGGAAAGAGAAAAATCCGCAGCATAGAAAATTCCGGATTCTCGATCCCCTATACCAACCGGGGGAGGATCGTCTGGCCCAGGCAATGGCTGAACTGTGTATCGAACAGATCAAAAGTGCGGGCTTTGAAAAACCTGCGGTCGCGATGGTGGACCATGGCACTCCCTTGCCTGAGGTCAACCAGGTGCGGGAGGATGTGGGGGAGGACATGTGCCAGAGGCTGGGGAGTCAAGTATCTGGGTTTTCCACCTGTGCCATGGAACGCCGGCCCGACCCGCAATACGATTTTAATGATCCTTTGCTGGAGAATCTTCTGGAAAAATGGATGCGGGACGGCACCAGGGAAGTGGTGGTTTCCCAGTTCTTTTTACTCCCCGGCAGGCATGCCGGGCCCGGGGGGGACCTAGCTCAAATTTGCCAGCCCTTCACCGATCGGGGAATGAAGATTGCCCGGTCGGAAAACCTGGGGGCTCATCGATTGGTCCAGGAAATTCTGCTCGAGCGTATCCGGGCAGACCAGGCAAGTTAGGCAATAAGCAAAATACAAATGCCCAGCAAGAGGGAGCCGGCAAACCGGCGTGCCTTGACCCAGGGGGAAAGGGTTCCCTCGCTCAGGCAGAGCCGTTTGCCCAGCCAGGCCACAAAGAGTATGGTCCACAGACCCCGGCTCGAGTAGACCACATTTACTTCGGTGGGTACCCGGTAGCAGGCAATGGCGGTGGACATAAGCACGGCCTGCAGGGCGATTAATCCGCCGCTTCGCCAGACCCACAAATCTCCGGCTTGATCGCGCCGGAAAAGGGCTTCCTCCTTCCAGGGTAATAAAAAGAGGGAGAGTAGGCCGAGGGATCCAAAGATGCAAAAAAGCATGCGCACCGGATCTGTCTGGTGACTGAAGTGTGGAACCATGGAATCGAGCAGACTGAAGGCAGCCGCCGAACCGATGGCCAGGAGGATGCCCTTGGCACTGGCCCGCCCATGGTGCCGTGCCGGCCAGCCGATCAGGGCAACTGCGATTGCACTTAGCCCGGCTGCCAACCAGGTGGCAGAAGAAAGGGGAGCATCGGAAAAGCCAAGCAGGACAAGAAAGAAAGCAACGAGGATAGACTTTACCCCCATCAGGGGAGAGACCAGCGAGGCATCCCCCGCCCGCAGGGCCCGGAAAAGCAGGGCCTGGGCAAGCAGGAAAATCGAACCCAGTCCCGCACCAATGGCGAGCTCCCGCAAGCTTGGCCAGCCCGAAGATATAAAGAGGTGGGGAATGAAACAGACCGAGAGGATGAGGTTGGAAAGGATGACGGCACGCACCTGACCGCATCCAAGCTCCATCGCTTTCTTTCCTGCAATCGCCCCGCCCGCATAAATCAAACCAGCCAGCAGGGCGAGCAGGTAAGCGTTCCAACTATCGTTGAGTTCCATGGTTAAGGGACGGAAAAGTTGAGCCTCTGAAGACCTGAAACTGGAAATGTCCAATGCATACAAATTCTTGCCAATAAGCCGGGAACCCAGGAAGGGCAACTGCCATTCGGTGGGCAACCACCATTATCGGCAAAAAGACGGGACGATATCCTCGAGGATTTAATTTTCTCAAAAACCGGAAATTTGGTTGGTCATCCCATCCCGTTTCTGCTGATAGTGGGAAAAATTTCATGATTGCCCGGATTTTTATTTTTCATGCTCTTTGGGTCCCCTATCTTCTGGTTTTGGGGGAGGGCATAAATTTTGTTAAGGAAATCCTGCCCATTTTACAGGACCGCTGTATCGAATGCCACCAGGCAACCCATGAGAAAAATGGCCGCATGATCCACCCCAAGGCGGGCTTGCGCCTGGACGGTTTGGCTCACTTGATGTTTGGTTCGGATGAGGGTGCCGTGCTCGTGCCCAACCATCCGAGTAAGAGCCCGGTCTATACCCGGGTAATTTTACCTTCCGATGACGATGACCGCATGCCTCCCAAGGGGGATCCGCTCACCGTTCATCAGCAAGACCTGATCCGGCAATGGATCGGGCAGGGGGCCGATTTTGGATCCTGGCGGGGCGCCACTGACGGGATCGATAAACTTGAAAGAAAAGATCCTTCGGAACTGGCAAAAGTGCCGGCTTTTGTAACTTTTTTCCAAAAACTGGGAGAGGGTACAGAACCCGCGGATCCCCAGCTTATCTCCAGTATCCGAAAGGCCACAGGGTTGCTCATCCGCCCGATCGGTAAGGGTAGTCCCCTGCTGGAAGCACGGGTGGTTACCCGGCATGAGCGGGTCAGGGATGAGACAGTGGAAAAACTTCTTCCTTTGACCAGGTGGGTGGTCAAGCTGGACCTTCGGGATACCGGTATTTCGGATCTGGGCTGCGCCACCGTTGCCCAGTTCCCAAACCTGGTGGAAGTTAACTTGCGGGGATGCCGCATTGGGGATAAGGGAGCGGCTCAATTGATGGGTTTGGCCAAATTACAAAACCTTAACCTGGGGAAGACCGAGGTGAGCAAAGAGGGGGCTGCCAAATTGCTCAAACTTCCCGCCCTGACCACCCTTAATCTTTGGCAGTCCAAAGCGGGGGCAGACCCGGCGAAGTTCGGACAGGTTCGTTCCGGGCTGCATATTATTAACTAGGAAACTTTTTCGAATCGCCCATGCCCGGCTTACGGGCTAATGATTTGAGGCACGATGAATAAGGAAATCCCCAGTTCCCAGAAGGCCCTGCAATACCAGGTATACGGTGAACCCAGCGAGGTGCTCTCCCTTATTGAACTGCCAGTCCCAGAGCCCGGTCCCGGCGAGGTCTTAATCGAGATGCAGGCATGCCCGGTCCATCCATCCGATCTTGGATTGATCATGGGATCCTATGGCCGGCCACGTACCCCGCCTGCGATTGCCGGACGCGAGGGAGTGGGCACGGTGGTGAAGTGCGGGCCGGGGGTGGATGCAAAAGTGATGAACCGCCCGGTTGCCCTGCCCGAAGATGGCGGTGCCTGGCAGGAATACCAGCTGGCCAAAGCAGATGATTTGATTCTGTTCCCGGCGTTAGTGCCGTTTGAACAGCTGGCGGTTTCCCTCGTCAACCCGCTGAGTGCCTGGCGTCTGCTCAATGATTTTGAATATTTGAATGCGGGCGATGTGATGATCCAAAACGCGGGCAATTCCGCGGTCGGACAGTCGGTCATCCAGTTTGCCAAAAAGATGGGCATCCAGTGCATCAGCCTGGTGCGCAACCTCGACAGCGTGAACCATTTGAAAGCTCTTGGCAGCACCGAGGTATGGCCGGATGATGATGAGGTGCCCGGGCGTACCCAAGTTTTCACCGGGGGCAAGGGGTGCAAACTTGCCCTCAACTCGGTGGGTGGGCGGAGTGCCCTGCGGCTTGCCCGCTGCCTCTGCCCGGGCGGAGTGCATGTCACCTTTGGGGCGATGGACGGATCGGCGGTCCGTTTTCCCACCCGTAATCTGATCTTTGATGATGTGCGATTGGTCGGATTTTGGCTGGACCGCTGGCGGAGGAAACAAAGCCCGGCGGGTTTACGCAATGCCTGTGAACAGGTCTTGCAACCCCTCGCCATGACCGAGATTAAACACTCGATCGATCAGGTGTTTAACCTGTCCGAATTTAAGGATGCACTCACCCGCAATGCCGAGCCAAGAATGGGGAAAGTTCTGCTCGCCCGGGATAAGGAATTCCTGGAGTCCCTGCAATAAAGCTAATCGACCAGGCGGCGACGCAGTCCGGTGAGCGAGAAATGTTTGCCCGGACAAACGGTGTGCTTGGGATGAAAAAGGGTGTGGGTGGTGACCTCGTTTGCCTGCAGGTTGCAGCGTTTCATCAAATATTCGCAGAGGCCTTCCAGGGCAGATAATTGTTTGGAGGTGGGGGGTCTGATCTCGAAGTTTCCAATCAGGCAGATTCCGATGCTCGTCTGGTTCCATGACTGTTTTTTTACATGGCCCCCGTCCAGTTGTCCTTTCCAGCGGCTGCCAATATAAATCTCGCCATCCTTTGCCTTGCGGGAACCATTGGAGATGACAAAGTGATAGGCCAGCCCGTTCTTCATCCCCCTGGCCAGATGAACTTTGTGCATGTTGACCGCATCGTCAATGGGAGTGGCGGAGTGGTGAATGATAATCCGTTGCCACTTACCGGAAGACGGCCGGATGGAATCGAGCCTGGCCAGGGTGGTGGAATCAAGCAGTTTGGGGACGGCCGGACGTCTCGAGCCGGACAGCGGGATGGTAAGTTTCTGCCCCACCCGGATCAGGTCGGGCCGGCTGATCTTGTTGATCAGGGCAAGATCGCTGGAGGACACGCCAAAGCGTTTGGCAATGATCCCAAGGCTCTCGCCCTTGCGCACCACATAGGAAACTTCCCGCACAGTGCCCGATGGAATTTTGAGCTTCTTGCCAACATAGAGAAGGTTCGGGTTTGAAATTCCGTTGTAGGCCTGGAGGGCGGAGACCGATACCCCGTATCGCTGGGCTATGCCACCAAGGGTTTCATTTTTTTGAACCACATGGGTGGTGCTTGCCCATAAAGTTATGGCAGCAACCAGTGCAAAAAATACAGTTACATAAAAGATCCTCATTTACCCACCTGAACTTAGACTCAAAAATATGCTCCACTTGGCAACTACGAATTGTTTACGATCCAAAGATTGAAAGATCTTCGGCTTTGCCCAGTGGATGAAAACTGCTTAAAACAATCTGTACAAAATGAAGATCAAAACCAAGGCATGGCTCGTATCGCAGGGAATACTGGTAATTACCGCATTGCTCATACAGATAACCTTTTATCGGGAAATCCAGTTGGGCCCGCTTTTGGGTATGACCAAGCGGCCCTACTGGGACATTATTTATGACCGTCCGCCCGACATACCGGATTTTATCAGGGAGAAAGGATTGCCCCCCCATCTGTGGGATGCCCGGCTCCCCTTATCGGTCACTGAAATCCGGGCGGCAAAACTGGCGGGGCATCAAAGGGCACACCGCAGGGAGGAGGGCTTGCGCACCGCCTTTCAGGGAGGTTTGCTGGTAAACGGATTGTATTTGGTGATTTTTCAGGCACTTTGGTGGTATATCCCCAGGCAGGTAAGACCCAAGGAGAAGCGGGCACTTAATCATTAGGATTGCTTATGATTTGGCTCTTGTTTTATAAAATTCAACGCCTGTGAAAAACTTTGCCTGCATCGCTTTTTTGATTCTTTTAGTTTCCAGTACCCGGGGGATAGCCCAATCCCCGAGTGCGCTGGGAGCGAGAAAAGTGCAGGACTATTTTCAGGATGTGGAAAGCAAGAGCTACTACCAGCAGGAACGCATCCGTTCGATGAAGGGAGAGATGAATGAGTATTCCGAAAGGCTCCATGGATTACAGGAAAAATTCCACAAGATATTTTACGGAAAACCAACCGATGAGTTGCACCAATCTCCCTTTGGGGAAAAAGATAAAATTTCTTACCCCCAAAGAAAATACCGGGACCCTGTCCCATTGGCCGAGGTCGAATCTATTGTTCGCAGACCGTCCAAATATTCGGCTTCCCAAAAAGAAACCAACCAGCTTGCCTTCACCGTGGATGAGGCAAGGCCTGCTTATCAACCGAGACCGGTGCAGGCGGAACAGTCGGATGTAGATTCAACTGAAACCACGGAAGAACCCACGGGCTACGACTTGAGGGATGAACCATTTGCAGAGCAGCAGGATTCCTCCTGGGAGGAAGAAAAAAGCCAACCTTCAACCGCATCTGATTTTGGTGGATATCTAATTCTCCGTCCGGGAGTTGTCTTTCCCTACAAGACTCAAACCACCCATCAGGGAGCCTACAAAACCAAACACCGCGATTACAAACCGGGCATGGCAATCTCCCTGTCCGGCGGGTATCGTTTAAAGGGCTGGAAA
>ERZ807291.5839-NODE-5839-length-15187-cov-8.886003_pt1 | contig 15187 bp, 5 predicted proteins | sample MGYA00521257_ERZ807291 | MGnify/ENA primary metagenome ERZ807291 (study PRJEB31413, sample SAMN03169783) | marine metagenome | biome: Marine; feature: Water; material: Subsurface seawater | place: North Sea | collected 2011-04-28 | depth 1 m m ...
CCCCAAACGGTTAAAGCATCGTCTTTGTCTAAAGCAGCGAATGTATTATCAAAAGCAAATACATCGACAACACCCGTTAAATTAGGCAAATTAGCTGTATTAATATTGCTACCTATATTCCAATTTGCCAAATCAGGGTCCCAATATTCCACAGTACCATCGGCTTTCAAAGCAATAACATTACCACTCAACCCAGAAACAACCTTTTTAACATTTGTTGCTGTTGTGCTTTGGTCAGTATTATTAGACCACGTAGCCAATGTACCATCGGATTTCAATACAGTCATATTATTACCACCGGTTACAACTTCTTTTACATTTGTCAATGTTAAGTTGCTACTTACACCACCGTGGGTAGTGTTTCCCCAAGTTGTTGCTGTACCATCGGTGTTCAAAATAATATTGGCGCTTTCATTAGAATTATAACTTTCTTCTAATATTTTTCTTGTATCGGAGTGTATTCCATACATGGCAAGTAAATTACTTTTACGATATGGTTCAATATAACTGTTTATTTCTTGAAGATTACTGGAAATATTTAAATCAGTATCTGTGTATTCCAACGCACCATGGCTATTTTTACCCCATACAAATTGAGTGTTATCGCTCTTAATTCCAGCAAAACACGCGCTATTCGAAAAAAGATGCTTAAATTGACTATTTTCCACATTACTTTGCTTTCCTCCATAATTTTCATCACCCCAAACAATAACACTGCCATCTTTTTTAATTGCTGCGAATGCTTTATCTGTAGAAAATACGTTTTCAAAATCTGAATTAGTATTCGTCGTTGAAACAACCTCGAATTTTTCCATATCCCAACGCACAACTGTTTTTGGAGCTTTATATGTTCCGGGTAAAAATGATTGAAATGTTTCGCTGTCTACAGTATCATGGTGATTCCAATCACTATATCTATAAAGTTTATGTTTATCCAAATTATATCCCAATGAATATAATGAACCATCTTTATGTAAAGCATAATAAAAGGGCACACGTAGGCTGGATAGTGACGTTAAATTAGGACCGACCGTTACATCCACAAAAGATTTTTTTGTTATTTCACTTTTGTAAACACCTGTTATAGAGCTTGAGGATTTACCCCAGTAAATTATTTGACCATCTTTTTTTAAAGCTATGAAACCACCCGCATATTCTTTTGTATATAAATCTGTATCGTTATATCCTCCACTAACTTTAACAATATCCGTTACATCTGAAATAGTTAAGTGCGGTGGTAATCCGTTTGAGGTATGAAACATATTCCCACCATTATCATCCCTACCCCAACAATAGACTTTACCATCATTGGATAAAGCACAAAAAGCTTTATTATTGCTAAATATTTTTACAATATTTGAATCCAATACAGTCGTATTTACAGTTCCAGTGTAATCTCGTACACCAGTTGTGGAATGAGCCAAATCCATACTGGGACACACTACGCTCCCATCATATTTTAAAAATGCAATATCTTGCCCTTGTTCTGTTGTAAATACATAGGGTGAATAGAAATATTGTCCACCGTGAGTAACTTCTTTTATATCTGTTAATTGTGATACCTCTGCTTCAGTATTTATATATTTTGAAATTCTACCCAATGTGTACGCTTTTTTATCAGATTTTACAAAAACAAAAGAATTTCCACAATTAAATATTTTTTTTATACCACTTTCCAAAATAGTTGGTTTAATACTTCCGTCGTGTTCCCTAACACCATAACTTGTATGGTTTGGTTCCATTAATTGTGCGCACCCCCAACATATAGCTTTATATGTATTATTTCCTGTACCATCATCTTTAATAGCGGCAAAACCTAGATCACAACTTATTATATCTACAATATCTGTTAAGGTGTTTTTCACCAAATTATATGTATCTTTTTGATCGCCAAAATATCCATCAGTATCCCATGAAAATGTTTCCATGCGTTGTCCCCAAGAAAAAACAGTTCCATCGTTTTTTAATACAGCATAACCATAACGATGTGAGCTTATTTTCTTAACATTTTTAATAAGTGAAGTGTCAATATTATTCCCTCCTGTACTACCAGAGCCCCAAACAACTATAGTACCATTGTCTTTTAAAACGCAAAACCCCGAAGCACAAGCGACAACATCTACACAATTGCTTTTTAATAAATGTAAAACTTTATAAGGATTTCCCCCAGCTTCTGAAGAACCACTGGTTACTTCTGTTTGTGAACCTTTATCTCCGAAAGCTATAACACTACCATCTTTTCTTAATACACATATAGCCGTCGCAAATGTGTCCCATCTATCATCGCCACCAAAATAAATACTGGTGACTACCTTTGAAATACCGTTGCATAATTTTGATTTATCACTTTCATTATAATTTTGTGAAAAGTAATTAGATGAATTAATATCGAATGTAGATTGTATTAATCCATCGTTTACATTTATACTACAAAAATTTGTTGTATTTATCACAACATCTCTTATATCTGTATCATATTTATTTGTCAAGTTGGATATTGTGTTTTCCGTTGGAAAAACCCCACCTTCTAAACTGTTCCCCCAGGTAATAAGTGTTCCATCGCGTTTTAATCCAGCAAATGCTGTTTGCGTTGAAAAAATCTTTTCGAAATTAGTTATACTGTCTTTTTCGATAATACCTGCGATTGGTATTGGGTTGTAATGACTTCCCATACCCATACCATGTTGTTTGCAGAATATATTAATATTCAGATTTTCAATATTATTATTTTTATATGTTACAATTGCGTATTCACTTCCGGGGGTACCCATTCTATTAACATTGTAATCAGTTGTAGAGTTATCTTTACTAAAAGAAAGTGTATGTCCAACATTGGATGTATGACTAACATCAAAAATACATAAAGCGTTATGATATAAAATTGGGTATGCTCCAGTCTCATTATCAAAAACAAATTTGTTATTTACAACAGTTACAATAATTTTTTTAATTTCAAATTGAATTAGCTTGTGATTTTTAATATTTGTTAATCTATTTTCAGCACTATAAGTGTATAATCTATGAATATTGTCATCTGTTAATCGCAATATAGTATTTGCTCCGGCTGTTCCCGGCGTACCAGTGCTTGTACTTTTTTCATTTAGAATACCACTTATATCGGTACTACTAAATTTTAAAGTATTTCCGTTATTTGTCCAATGTGATTGATTAAATTTATATGTTTTTCCATATTCAAAACCAGGATACGCTGTTTCAAAAGCATTTTTTATTTCAAGCACGCCTGACGAAATTTGAACAACCAGTCTATACTTACCCGATGTTACACTACTACCATTCAATACAGATATGCTTTCTCCACTTGTAACAGTCATTCCACTACTCGTCATCGTTAATGTTATTTCTGTCTGAGCTGTTAAAATCCAATTTGGGTCATTTAAATAAATATACGGATTTTTATTTGATTGGCTTGTAAATATACTCGTGGCATATTTATTATAATATGAAGAATAATCTTCTCCGCGTATAAACCCAATATACATTTTAATATCGTTGTTGTATGAACGAAATGGGTGAGTGTTCAATAAAAATGTGTGATCTTTTACGGATGTATCATATTCATTTTCAGAAACAAAAACTTTACCATAAGTTCCATCATGTAATCTATTTTTTAAATAAATAGATGTCCCTGAAACAAAACCGAGATTTGTTGTTCTATCTGATGCGCTTGTTTGATTTGTAGCAAAAGACAAATTTCCTATTGTGGAGGAAATATCTTGAAAAATAAAATCTCCTTCAGCTGTCATAGTAACATTTATTGTTTTATCAATGTTATATTCTTTATCTGTTTTTACTGGTTTTGTTCCACCATTGGTACTATTTCCCCAACACACAATATTACCATCATTTAAAAGCGCTGTAAATGCCGTGTTTGTTGAATAAATTGTATCAACGTTGCTTATATCCGTTGGTGTAGTTCCTCCATTTGCAGTATTCCCCCAACATTGAACGGTGCCATCGCCCAATAAAGACGCGAATGCTGTTTGGTTGCTAAAAATAAAAGAAACATTGCTTAAATCGGTGGGGGGTGTATTTTGTCTTGACTCGGAACTACCCCAACATTTAACTGTACCATCTGATTTTAATCCCGTAAAAGCATCATCTGTGCTAAATACATCGACGAATTTGTTATCAGTTGGCGGCGTTGTACTGTTTAATGTGCCCCAACTTTTTATTGTCCCGTCTGAAGATAGGGCTGTAAATGCGCTTTTATTTGAATAAAGTTGAACAACATTACTTACGTCACTTGGTGTTGAACCACCATTTGTTGTGTCACCCCAACAAACAATATCGCCGTTATGATAAAGTGCGGCGAATGCTTTTTCATTTGATTTAATATCAATGACGCCTGTTAAATCGGCTGGAGCATCCGCACCATAATCAATGTCCCCCCAAGAAAATACTTTACCATTTTCACAAATAGCAGATTTGGCACGTTTTGATGAAAATATAGCTTTAACATTACTTACGTCAGTGGATTGATTACCACCTGTGTATGGATTGCCCCAAGTTTCAATGTTATTATCGTCTTTGAGAAATGTAAAACTATCACCATCTTGATTTTTATCTATACCCAATAAACCTGCTTCGCTTACACTACTACCCAATACGATTTGTACGCCATTTATAGAAATTTTTTCGCCTTCTTTAAAAGGACCTATTTTAGTTTTATTTGTCGTATATGATTGTGTTAAGTTTGTTGTAGATGCTGTTAATTGGTTATTTAAATATTGATATTTATATGGCACGTTTAATGCAACACCAGTAGAATTTTGGACATTTGATATATCTGTAAATGTTGAATTTTTTAAATTTGTATTTGTTATATCTGCTCCGGAAATATCTACATATGTCAAATTTGCGTTTGTTAAATTTGCTCCAGATAAGTCTGTACCCACAAGTGTGGCGCCTGAAAGGTCGGTATCAGTTAAATCAATACCAGATAAATCAAACCCGTTTAAATCTAATGATAGATTTTGATTTATTGTATTTAAATAAGTGGTAATATTTGCGTCAACATCAGTGGCAGAAATATCTTTAATTTTAGTTTCTAATTCTGTACTTTTAAGGTCTTTTCTTAATTTTCTAAATGACAATGTTTTTGCTGCTTTAAAAATTTCTTTTTCATTCGTAGTTGGTGTAGTATCACCAACCGAAATATCGGCGTTATTTGAAGCATCGAATATAGTTGCCGCTGTTACATCTACTAAATTATCAAAAGTAAATGAATCATTTGCTGTGTCTAAAGAAGTATAGAGAGAATTACTAATTAATTCCCCAAGAGATGGTGTTATTTTAACTATCTTAAAACCAATATATGTCATAATTGGATTAGTTAAAGGATTATTACTTAAATCTGTGAAAAATGTGTTGGATTCTGTTTGATTAAATGATTTTATATTAATTGTATCTTTTAAATAATCATCTATTTCATTAGTTGTAACTAAAGAATTCGATACTAAGAAGTTATTACTTAAATCACTTAATCCTATATTTAAAGTACTTGGTGTTTGGTCATCTATCGTATATATATATACTGCGCCGGTATAAGTTGTAGCAGAATTATCTGCTGTGGTATTTGCAGAATGAGCACTTGCTCCAACTATAATTTGATTGTTTTTTATAGAAAGTGAATTCGAAAATGTTGAACTTGGGTTATCACCTGTTGCATGAACAAATTCACCATCCGTTTCATCATCCCTTTGTGTCCATTCATCATCTAATAATCTGTATAAATAAAAAGCACCTTCATTTGTTTGTCCATTTACTGTTTTTTGTGTTGAACCGACAATGGCATAAAAATTAGTTAAAATTTTTCCTATTGAAACAGTGATACCAAATCTTGCGTTGGATTGGACAGTTTTTGGTGTAAGTATTTTTTCAGAAGCATTTGTCCATTCGTTATTAATATCTTTTTTATAAATATAGGCTTTTTCATTTTCAGTACCAACTATAAGATAATCATCGTATACACTTAAACTTCTACCAAATCTTTCATCCGCTGTGAGTGTAGCAGGTACCAAATCAGTTGTTTGTTTTTGCCATTTATCTGCGAAATTTGCTTGAGTGCTATCATATTTATAAATAATAACCTTTCCTTTATTTGAATCATCACTGGTATAACTAAGAAAAACATAATCTCCATATATGGCTACATCATCATAATTTTGATTTTGTGCTCCAACGGTACTTGGATTATATTTCCATCTTAACCAACCTTTACTTGCGTCATTTTCATCATGTCTAAATATATAAAATTCATTCGTTCCGGGATGACCAACTATAACCGTATAAATATTATTGCTGTAATATAAGTCAAAAAAAGTAGAAAACTCAGCATTAGGATTATCGGGAATGCCACCTTTATAAAATTGTGTTGTATCACTACCATCATAATTAGGTCCCGGAACTAAAACATTTGGTAAAGCATCAGGTCCCGCTGGAAAGTTAAATGGACCCCAATTATCGTCATAATTACCAGCATTATCATAACCGTATGTAGATTTATCAGTAGGATTTAAAGTAGCAGGGTTAAATGCTTCAAATGTATCAGTGCCACTATTTAATTTATAAACATGTATACCACCTTTTTCATTAGAAGCTCTTTGACTGGCATCGCTATAATATGTTCTTGAACTAACCATTATTAAATCATTTTTAATTTTAGCATCTATTCCAAAACCATCATATCCTATTGGTTGTCCAGAAATATCTTGAAGCATATTCCAATTTTCACCAGTTTTTTTAAAAATATAAGAAGTATTAAAATTTTCTTGGTGTCCTTTTTTTGTTACAATTGCATAATTACCATCTACATCTACAGCGTAACCATATGAACCATTTGAATTAACATCATTTGCCGTTGCTATTTTGAGTTTTTTCTCAGTCAATGATATTTCCATATACAATAAATCAATATAATAAATACAAAAAATATATTTTACTAAATTTAATTTAGTAAAAATATAACAATTTAAAAAATAAAATAAAATGATAAATTATAATGGCTTCAGCTATAGAAAAAGTTATAGAAATAGCAGCAAGCAACTTGTTTGACAATGCCAGTGTTCAAACTTGTTTAACAGCTGTAACAGACTTATCAAATAATTTGGATACTCGTGTGACAGCAGTCATAGATGGTGCTCCTGGGGCATTAGATACTTTAAATGAATTAGCAGCAGCATTAGGCGATGATGCTAATTATGCTGCCACGGTAACATCTGCTTTAGCAACAAAATATAGTGCTGGTTCAGACGCAAGTTTTAATGATCTTTCAGCAAATGATGTTAGTGGTGTAAATTTCTTTACAACTGGTGGAAATTTTGTTGGTGATTTACTAGGGGATGTTACAGCAAATACGGTAACAGCACAAAATTATGCTGTTGGTGGAACGAATTTTATTTCAGCAACAAGACAGGGTAATTTCAGAGATTTGGAAGTGAAAGACAGTGGTAATAATGTTACCATATTAGTAACGGGTGATGGAGGCGATATGTCATTAGAAGGTGCGCTAACCGTCGATACTATTAATGAAAAGACCGACGCATCAGGTGTAACGATTGATAGTGTTATATTGAAAGATAATACTGTTACAGCTCATACAGTAAGTGCTACAAACTTTGCTGTTGGTGGGACTAATTTTGTGTCGGCATCAAGACAAGGTAATTTCAGAGATTTGGAAGTGAAAGACAGTGGTAATAATGTTACCATATTAGTAACGGGAGATGGAGGTGATATGTCATTAGAAGGTACGCTAACCGTCGATACTATTAATGAAAAAACAAGCACTTCGGGTGTAACCATTGATGGTGTTTTGTTGAAGGATGGTGGTGTCAGCTTATCAGGTCTTTCTCTCAGTAAAACACTTCAAAATTTATCCGGCGATTTAACAAGTCAAGTTTACAATGAAAACTTTAATGATGAGACTGTTTCGGGTGAACACGCAGACCGCGAAATTACATATGTTACAGGGCGCGATGGTACAGGTAAAGCACTTAATACGGTAGGTGTAACACCAGTAGGATTACAATGGGTACAAACCCTTCCAGCTGGAAGAAAATCGTTCAGTGTTTGGCTTAAGATACCACAGGTAAATAATACAACTGGAACATATAATGCTATTATACTTGATGGTAGAGATAGTAGTGATACCGGATACTTTATGGTTTATTATAAAAATAATAATATGTACATTAATACAAGTGATAATGCTGAAAACAAATTCCCAAGTAAGATATTGATTGATGGAGCTGTCCCAACGATAGGTAGTTGGGACGCATCTGAGGGAAAACAAATCGGTGGTACAAGATATTTACAGGATGATACTTGGCATCATTGGTATTTTGAATTAAGTGCTACGGATACAACACCAATATTGACTTGGTTTTCGGGTTATGCAGAAGAATCAACTGCTGATGATACAGATTGGTCTCAAGTTAAAAAATTAACAGCGAGTGATGCCGCCGCCGATGACCGTTTTGGACAGAATGTAGATATGTGTGGTAACTACGTTATTGTCTCAGCTGAGCGAGACAATGTTAGACAGGGGGCTGTCTATATGTTCAAAAAAAATTATGATCCACTTACACCAAATGATCCAAGTGCTAATGCTTGGGGTCAATTTAAAAAAATAACAGCGAGTGATGGAGCCTCCAATGACTATTTTGGTGGTAGTCTATCTATTGATGGTGATTACATGGTGGTTGCAGGTACAAAGTATGATACTGGGGTATATATTTTTGAAAAAGATGAAGGTGGGTCTGATAATTGGGGACAATTAAAAAAAATAGATGTGAATACACCACACGTTTATATGCAAGGTGATTATATTGTAGCTGGCGACAACTACGACAACAGCTCCACCGGAAAAGCTTATATTTTTAAAAAAAATTATGACCCACTTACACCAAATGATCCAAGTGCTAATGCTTGGGGTCAACTTAAAGTACTTAATGGTAGTGATGTTACAGCTGGGGATAATTTTGGTCACGACGTAGCCATTGATGGTGATAATATTCTAGTATCCGCCAGAACAAGTGAGGCAGTTTATGTGTTTAATAAAGATGAAGGAGGTTCAGATAATTGGGGTCAAGTTAAAAAATTAACTGCTAGTGATGGTTCTGCTGGCGACTCGTTTGATACTGTATCCATACATGGTGATATTATAGCTATTGGTGCGGACCTTGAAGACGGCGCTGGTAGCGCCAGAGGCGCGGTTTATGTGTTTAGTAAAGATTATGACCCGCTTACACCAAATGATATTAGTTCTAACGCTTGGGGTCAAGTGAAAAAATTAACTGTGAGCGATATCGGGGATGCTGGCTGCCTTGGTCGCTCAGTGTCAATATATGAGGATTACATAGCGGTTGGTGCCCAAGTGCACATCGATGGCAGCAAAGGCGCAGTTTATATATTCAAAAAAGATGAAGGTGGGACAAATAACTGGGGTCAAGTGAAAAAAATAAATGCTGATGATGGTGAAACGTCAGACGTGTTTGGTGGCACCCCGCAAAGCACAAAGATACTCGGTACTTATGTAGTCGCTGGGGCACCGTATAAAGATGATAATGGCAATGATAGTGGCTCAGCGTATATTTTTAGGAATACAACTCTTGGAGGTACATCTTTTTACAATTTAGAAGGCTTGGTAGATGATTATAGAATTTTTAATAATTCATTAAATGATGTACAAATTACTGATTTGAATAACGGTGGAAATGGTAATGTATCGGAAGCAATACAAGCGGATAGAACAGACATAAATGATATTAGTTGTGCTGCTTTAACAGTGGGTGGTGTAACAATTGATACAAATGGAAGTGTCCAATTAGATCTTTCTACAAAAGAAGTAAAGGATTTAAGTGATGTAAGTTATAATACAGTAACAAGTGGACAAGTTCTTTCTTGGAATACTGATGGATATTTTGAACCTGTTACACAAACTGCAGGTGGACTCAATGTCAATAGCGATATTTCCATTAATGCGATTGATGCCCAAGATGCCAGTTTCAATACGTTACGAACTTCTGGAACAATGGCTTTGGGCGGACATATTTTACCGACATCAAACGCACAATATGATTTGGGGTCGGCAGAATATAAGATTCGCCATCTTTTCTTAAGTGATAATTCTCTCTGGATTGGTGATGATCATAAGATTGACATCAGTGGTGGAAAAATGAAATTTAAAAAGAGAAAAAATGATAAAGTTCCAGGGGCTGTAACAACAGCTGGTGGTGACCAAGCAGGTGCTTTAGCTCATGCTGGTGTAGGCTCATTAACTGAAATGACATTACAAAAATGGTACGATTACGCTGTAAGTTTAGATGGTGCCCTTGATATTCAAGATTTATTTGGTAATAATAAACCCGATGAATTCGAAACAGATAGAGATTTATTGAATGCTGTTCAGTTGCCAACAAAATCTGACGCTGGTGCACCAGCAACAACACCAACAGCCGGTACTATGGTATTTAATACAAATGATAACAAATTATATATTTACAATGGTTCTGCTTGGAGATCGGTTGATACTGCTGCTGTTTAATTTTAAAATAATATTTTATTTAACATTATTTTAAAGCTAATAACTACACGAATATTTATATTCTAATAAATTCTCTCCACCCATATATCCATGATAATAACAGTAAACACTGACGCTATTGAAATCTCCAGATACGGTGACAGTTATATCGCCATGATAAAAATCATATGTACCGTCATTTGTTGTCCCGCTGACAGATTTATTAAATTTCTTAGAAGCATCTCCAGTATATGTTATATTTGAGTTTCCATTATTTAATATAGCCAATGGATGTGCCTCGGGAATGTCTTTAAAAGTATATGTAGTAGTATATAAACCATATTTTTTCGTAGAATCATAAGATGTGTCACCATTAAATACATATTTATTTCCACTGGAACTGACAACATTTACAGTAGTGGAAAGACTTAAACAAACGTTATTTGTACTTGTTTCGCCTGCGCTATTACTGTTACTTGAATTATTATAACTGTCGTTACTATTTGTTGTATTATTTGTTGTATTATTTGTTGTATTATTTGTAGTATTATTTGTTGTTGTAGTTGTTGTAGTTGATGATATTGGTATGGTAATTTCACTATTTCTATCTATTATTAGATTTGATGACCCACTTTTTTTTTCAATATAATAAATATTATTACCATCTTTATCAACACCATCGCGTTTAATTTCGAAAGTAATATCATTTGCTCTCGTAGTTATATTTACTTTTTCTTTATCAACATCCAAAGGGAAATAAAATCCAGTATTTTCTGATAAGTCACTTAGGTTTATATTTGCTGACGCATCCGTTAGTTTAAATACTCTATACGTGTCTTGTATAGAATCAGCGGACATAGCTATAGCATTTCTTGAAATATCAAAATAAGTAATAGTATTATTAGCAAAAAAAATACTTTTAAATAAGAAATTTCTTCTAATAGCATTTTCTGCATTTCTTTTTTCAACTTCGTTTACAACTGTAGTATGATTTTCCCACCAAGCAGCTGGTATAAGATTAGCTGGAAAATAATTTTGGGAAATATCTGTTATAGCTAAAACTTCAGCAACAGTAACGTTTAAAATTCCTTCGACTTCACTAAATGGTGTTTCACCTGTAAACAAATAATTTGAATATAACCATCTAGAATAACCATAACCGCCACCACCGTGTCCAGTATTAATAGTTGTCCAATTTATACCATCTGTAGAACTTGAAAAATATGTATTCCAAGCATAATTTTTCCAAACCAATAAAAATCTTTTACCATTCCATATACAAGTCGTACAACGTCTCCAATGGTCACCAGTATCATATATGGCCTCCCCGCTTCCCACCCGGTTAATTCCTGTCCAATTTAATCCAGAATCCTGTGAATACCAAAGGTTATTAGTATCATTCTCACTTATAGCTATAACAATACCAGAATTATCAGTGGCCAGCAAAAATGGTCCCATCCGCCCATCACCGTATCCACTGGTACTACTTGAAATATTAGGAAAATGCGATGAATTCATAGTCCAAGTTACACCATTATCTGTTGAATAACCAGAATATCCTGTATGGTCTGTTTTTTTTCCAACAACAATAAATCTATCTAAATGATAAATAACCTCTCTAAATATAGCTGTATCAATGGATACACCTGAATCAGTAAAATTGTATCCATCAGTTGAATACTTTATTTTAGAACCTTCGCCACAAATAATCCAAGTACCTTTAGAATATGTTAACCCCAAAACATCTATAGTTGGCTCTGGGGCTAATCCACTATAACCATACTGTCTTTCTCTATAATTATTAGAACCATCAAATTTAAACCAATTGTAACCACCATCTCTCGAATAATACAATTTTTTTTGTTCTGTTATTGCTAATAGTAAATCATTACCACTACCATCTTTACCAGAAACTAATTTTACTAGATTATTATTACTAGTATTTCCAGTAGCATATTGAAAATCTGTAGTATTATACTGATTTGTAGCACCTTTCATAATTGTCCAATTATGTCCGTTCAGAGATTCCCATAGTTCCAGACCATATTGAGCAATAAATTTATATCCAATAAATGTGCTTGCAAATAAACTGCCTTTGTCAAGTTCAAAAGCTGTATCGTCATCATCTTGAAATGTTGCACCATAATCCGTTGAAACATGGTCATCCCCCGCTGTATTATAAACAACCAATTTACCATTATTTTCAATAGCAGTTCTTGTTATCTGCTGACTTCTATTTTTTTTACTGGAATCACCAATAGCTGATACTTTGTCTTTTACAACTGTTATAGAGTATTGTGTAGCCCATTCTCCGGTAGCAGGTTCATCGATTTTAAATATTATCCAATATTCTTTTGCGGATATTTTTTTTATACTACTAACAGTACAGTTACTCAGTGTTAAATGCGATGTTTCTAAATCTGTTACATCTTCATCAAAATAACATATTAATGCGAAATCTCTATCAAAATGACAGGGGGTTTGTGGATAATAAATTTTTTCTTTATATGGGTATGTCATGAAGCTAAATAATACACCAATACCTTCAAAAGGATTTTCATTATAGTTTGTAAATCTTATTTTAAATTCTCCATCATCAACATTTACATAAGTGCTATCATTGTTAACAGAAACTTGAGATTGATGCGCTGATTCTGTTCTTCCAGCACTTTGTGTTAATGAATCTAAAGCTTCACTTGTTTTTATACGATACTCTCTATTAAAGCCTCTAGATATAGCAAACTCTCCATAAAAATTATTTTTTTCTTCATCTGTTAACCCAGTCTTATCATGGAAACTATCCATACTAACTCTATATGATGTTGCACCGCCGGTTAAATTTTGGGCTGCGGCATCATTAGCCGAGGGAAAATTACAAATAAACCTTCCCTCTGGAACACCGTAAGTATCATCATTGAAATAATCTTCTTCTAATACTTCGAAATTCGTGTATGTCGTATGACCTATTTTACCCGTAAATTGTTTTTGATTACCATCACCGTCACCCCTATATAAAAAATTAACATACTTTGTGACTGTGCTTGTAACTGGGTCTGGGGTATCACATACATTGACAATGCCTTTATAACTTGTCCATAAATAATATGATTGTGACATTTATATAAATAATGTATTTATTATTTTTAATATTTTAATAAAATAATAAATTAAAGCATGTTTAAGATTTTGTAAATAATAAATGTCGATAAAGCAAATACTGTTCCACCCCATAAAGTATCAGTTATAACAAATCTAAGTGTCCATTTTTCTAAAGTTGCGTAATTTGTTAAATCATATACACCGTATACAAAAGCACCAAGTAAAAACGCATAAGTAATTGGTTTTTTTTCCCGAATAACAAAATAATACAACCCAATAACCAGTAAAATATATGCCATTGTCGCTTTTAAAGGTTGAAATTTCAGAGGAGATTTTTGAATTTTTTCAAAATATCTTCCAAAATACTCGGATTTTGAATAAATATATGCTAAATCAATGGATAGTAAAACAAATGCAGTGGCTAATAATTCTTTTAAATCTTCTCTAGGTAACATAATAATATGTATTGAGATTATAAAATAACAGTGTCTATTTCAGGTGTTATGTTTTCTATTTTTGGATATTTACAGCATAAATAGTTTTGATAATAAAACCACAATATTATAATAATTGTATGTGAAATACTTGGTGGGATTGTTGATAAATATAGGATTGTATCATTATTTATAATTCCATACGTAAAATATAATATATCAGCTAATAAAACAGTAAATAAAAAATAAATATTTAAATCTTTTACTTGTTTTGTTTTTATCATTTGATGTATTTGGGGCATTAAAGATACAGATGCTAAAAAAATAGCGATGTATCCAATGAAATCATACATTTGTTATTTTTATTTATAAAAATATAAATAAAAATATAAATAAAACATAAAAACCATAAATTAAATAATGAAAGATAAATATCCGTAAAACATTCCCAAACAACTTAATATATGCCATGCTGCGTGATATGATATATAATTTTCGGGTTCACACATTTTTTGATCTAAAATCCAAAAAATACCAGCAGTTAAAAATGTAATAATGTAAGCATATATGAGTATTTTATCAATGTGTCTTTTTTTTTTGTTTATTACTAAATAAATAATAACAAACTGTAAAAATGTAAATGTTGATAAGAAGACGATATAATAATCTTTAAAATAAAAGTAGGAAATTATAATTGGTAAGAAATAATAAAAAGCAATATTTTTTTTTATAAGTCTTATAGTTTCAAACGATATATATAGTAAACTACATTCGTCCAACCATTGTCCATAATACCGAAGAGTCCCATGCATTATAGCCGTAGAAAATCCTAAAACAACTGTCGCTATTCCAATTTTTTTGATTTTAGTATTATATAAAAACAGACCCAATAATACATATGGTAAGGCACTATATGTATTATCATATTCAGCTATCCAGTATACTTGTTCATATTTTTTTTCGCAGAATTTAACAGTTATATCTGGTGTTCCCCAGAAGTAATTTGTCATATACAAATAATTTTGTTACTGTATTTCTAAATACGTTTAATAATTGTTTAAACATATTAGAAAAATAAAACTATTCCTTTTATGATGATAAAAACTCTATT
>ERZ807291.5844-NODE-5844-length-15178-cov-32.228262_pt1 | contig 15178 bp, 10 predicted proteins | sample MGYA00521257_ERZ807291 | MGnify/ENA primary metagenome ERZ807291 (study PRJEB31413, sample SAMN03169783) | marine metagenome | biome: Marine; feature: Water; material: Subsurface seawater | place: North Sea | collected 2011-04-28 | depth 1 m m ...
AGGACGGAAGCGTTAGCATTTCTTTGCAATCGCAATCTTTTGATCAGTCGTTGCGCTGGATGGTGGATTTAGAAACCAACAACCACCTTTTGATTGATCGCATTAGCGTTGATAGGACAGAGAATGTGGGTTTGGTGAATATTCAGTTGCGGGTACAGTGACACATAGCTTACCCGACCGATGAATTTTCTATCCGATAAAAACCCTTCTATTACGGCCTTTGACAGGACATTAGGCATTGCTGACTAAAGTTCCCAGCATTCCCAGCTGAGTTCTATCTGTTTTCTAGCTTGTTTCCTCTAAGTTTTCTAAATGCATGTCCTAAAATAGTGCAAATTGTGAATTACGCCGCGAGACAACGGCGGAGTCTGCCACCTTATCGTGCACGAATACCCCTTTGCTAATTCAGAGAAATTTATTTCTAAGTGCGGTGCACCTAGCTATGTAGCAATAAAACGGCTCCCCTTTGTGATTTCAAATCTGAAATTTTAAGCCAAAACTACCTGCGTGTTGAGGGAATCTCTTTACTCTGAGAGTTGGCATATGAATTGCTTCAAATTCAATGCCGGATGGGGAGTTGGCAAAAAGCTTTGGTTTTACGAGAAGGCGAACCAAGAAACACGAGAACTTTGTAATCTTTTGGTGCGCATATTTTTCGGAGGCACCGATATGGTGCGGCGTTTCCCTTCAAGACAGCAGGCGATTTACTCGTTGACCGTTTTATCATGCGGATTTCTATCCGCAGAGACGCCTACTTGTGACTAACCTTGAATAATTGCATGGGAATAAAGAGCAAAATATGAATTTGGAAGAGGAAGTTTTTAACGATTTTCTGGTTGAAATGAAAGAACGCTTGGAGACCCTGGAGAAAGGTTTGGGGGAGCTGGAAGTTGCTTTTTCTGACTCTTGTATAAACGGGATTTTTCGAGATGTTCACACCATCAAGGGTGGGGCTGGTTTTTTTAATCTAACCAACATCACAGATTTGGCCCACGCTTTCGAAGATCAGCTCATGGAGATACGAGAAGGCAGCACTAGTTTTGATCAATCGTTGCTCCCCACGTACTACGCTGCCCTAGATCTGTTCAGGCAGATGCTGGAATCCGACGACTATGGTGCTGGTTTGGACGTCAGTGAGTTTTGCAGTAAGTTGCGCGGCGCCTCAGACCAAGCAGCAGCTTTAGTTGAGAGCGCGACGTCTATGCCTGAAACCACCACTGCGGTTGAAGGAAGTTCGCCGGCAAACCTACATTCCTCTGAGGATGAAGCTGTGCCTAAACCACCGAGGGACCCTCAACCTCAATCTCAACCAGTGCCAGTTGTTGAGGCGTCCAGCGGCGCGACACCACAAACAAAGGCGGTGAGTGCTCCAGCTGAGGCCTCGACAAATAAGCCGCCTGCCCAGCAGACCACCGCTGCAAATGACACCATTAGAGTGCGGGTAGATTTACTCGACCGGTTGATGGAGTTAACTGGCGAAATAGTGGTGGGGCGTAACCAACTACTTAGGCAGTTTTCAGATACTCGAGACAAAGGCCATTTGATGGATATGGCCCACCTGGTATCAGACTTACAACAAGTTGTTTTGCAAACGCGTATGCAACCCATTGGCAGTACCTTTACCAAATTTCGGCGTATCGTTCGCGAACTGTCTAGTCAGCTAAATAAACCGATCAAGCTTGATATTCGCGGCGACGAAACGGAACTCGACCGTACCATTATAGAATCCCTTTCAGATCCGCTAACCCACCTGATTAGAAACTGTGCAGACCATGGTATTGAAGACCAACATGAGCGGTTAGCTGCAGGTAAAGATGCGTCGGGTACCATTTGCTTAGAAGCCAAGAAAGAGGGCGGACAGGTGGTAATTTCCGTGCGCGATGATGGGCGCGGTATAGACACTAATAAGGTCAAAGCGAAAGCCGTCAAAAATGGTCTTATCTCCCACGCCGACGCTGAAAAAATGCGTGATGCAGAAGCTAACAAGTTGATCTTTAGCCCAGGGTTTTCAACTGCCGACGCGGTGACGGGATTGTCCGGACGCGGTGTGGGGATGGACGTAGTGAAGGTCACCCTAGAAAAGTTAGGTGGCACCATAGACGTTGATACAACGTTAGGCGCAGGCACGCAAATTGTGGTGCACCTCCCAACCACGCTAATGATCATGGCGTCCATCATTGTAGTGATTGACGATGATTTATTCGCTGTGCCGATATCTGAGTTAAAGGAAGTCATTCTGGTGAATCGCGCCGACGAGGTGCAGATTGAAACGATTATGGGCAAATCTGTGTTTAGGCTGCGTGGCGAGTTAATTCCAATCTTAACCTTGCAAGATCTAGACGCTGGCCAAATGGAGCCGGAGCAATCGGACCATGAAAATCATGTGTTGCCTGGGTCAGGTTACGCCCAATTGCAATCTAACGGATTAGATCACAGCAAAGAAAACCTATTCTTAGTGCTTAAATCTGGCGCAACAAAGTTTGGTTTGATTATTGATGAGATCCATCACACCGAAGAAATAGTGGTAAAGCCCATTGCGAAGATTCTAAGTCACTTAGCGGTTTACGCTGGTAGCTCAATATTGGGCGATAGTAATGTAGCTATGGTGCTGAGCGCTAATGGTATATCCAAGAGCTTAAGTTTGGACAGTCAAGCACTGGGCGAGTTTGCTGAACGCAGCGAAAGCCCTGCGGATTTGCGCGCTTTAGATTTGCAGGAAAGGCAGGATTTGCTGGTTTTTTCCTATGCTTTAGGCGAGCAATTAGCGATACCACTTTCCCTCGTTCACAAAGTAGAAAGGATTCAAAGGGAAGACATTGAAGCTGTTGCTGACAATCAATTTATAACCCTTGACGGAAAGAATCTCTTATTGGTTTTTCTTGACAAATATCTTGGCCTTAAACAGTTACCAGAGGAGCTAGATACGTTCTACGTAATAATGCCGAAGATAGAGAATTTTGAAATTGCACTAGTGGCTTCCTCTATTGAAGAGTCTGTGCATATGCGACTGGCGATGGACAAACCCCCCATTGATAACGATGCCATTCTCGGTGTCACCAAAATCGCCGACAAAACGACGTTCATACTGGATTTGTTCAGCCTAGCAGAAAAAGTTAGCCCTGGTAGTTTCACCAACAATAACTTGTTCGATTCGCACGCAGCGAAAAGACTACTTGTTGTTGACGACACGCCGTTCTATCGAGACCTAGAAAAGAAATATTTCACCTCTGCCGGATTCAATGTGATGTTGGCGTCTAACGGTAAAGAGGCGCTGGATATGCTGCTTCAGGACCCACTCAATTACGATTTGGTCGTCACAGATATTGTGATGCCAATTATGGATGGCTACGAATTGGTCAAAAGTATTAAGAGTTCAGAGAAGATCAACAGTATTCCCGTAGTTGCCTTGACTTCGTTTTATGGTGAAGAGCACGAGGCCAAGGCTTTGGCTGCAGGGTTCGATGGGTACTCAGTAAAAACAAATAAGGAATCCATCATTTCTGCGGTAGATGGATTTTTGCTCAAAACCCAAGCGCGGTCTTAGCTAACGATGTCAGATCGCGGGTTTACTAAATAGGTTAAAAGATGCTGTATTCCACATTCAAACTTGGCAACACCTTTGTGGGTGTGCCTATAACTTCGATTCTGGAAATTCCCAGATCTTCGGTTTTTCATTCTGTTAGAGGCGCGCCACCTGTTATAGACGGGTTAATCAATCTGCGCGGAAAAATCATAACGGTGATTAACCTTGGCTTGGCTTTTGGTCTGGAAAAAGTTGAAGCCTCTGAAGAATCAAGAATCTACATATTTAAAAACGACTCTGAATTCAAAGAGGTGGCTGACTCCGATCAAGAACTAAAGCTGTCTGAAGACAATATTGGGCTGCATGTAGAAAGAATCGCCGGTGTAATCAGCGTGGAGGAAAAAGAGCTCCAGCCCATTCCGAAAAATATGGTTCACCCATACTACGAGAGCGTCGTGCGCAAAGACGACGACTTCATAATAATTTTAAAACTTTCAAAAATACTCAATCTAGAGCAGGACTCGGGAGAATTTCATGAGTGATATCGAAGAAATTAGGTTTAATGTTTATAACCCAGTTGTTACGTACGAACATCGTGCGGCTTACGACGAAATTATGAGTAACCTGCAAGAAATTTCGCCTATTTGTAATCAGGGTAAATGTAAGGCGTTAGAAGTAACCGATGACCCTCAGAAGCAAAAACAGATCAACGACTTAATGGAGCAGGTGGAGTTCTTTTCTAAGAGCCTGAGCGGTACCACCAAGATGTTTTTCGATCAGCTCTATCGGGCTAAGGAAAATTCAGCCGAATCGATTTCTGACTCTACCGCTCATATCAAAATTGAGATGATTGAAAGAAACCTTCTTGAACGTACTTGTGATGTTAGATGGTGGGCGCTTGAGAAAGCCTTTTACGAGTGTATTTCGCTAGCTAACGAAAGTACAGCTGCCGCGAACGCTGACAAAGCCAAAGAAGCGGGTGATAAACCGGCACGCAAACGTGGAAATAGCAGCGCTTTAGACAGCGCTGTTACATTCGCTTGTCGCCGTTTAGAAGATATTCGTAAGTCCTATACGCTGTATAGAGATTTGGTCATTGTTTCTCTAGACGGCAAAGTTATTGCAAACTCTAACGAAGAGCGGCGTTCTGAAATACTTGGTCTAGACGTTTCCCAAGAGGATTGGTTTCGTGGCGCGCTGAATACTAAGGACGGTACAGATTACTACGTTCAGGATGTGACCAGTTCCTCGCTAGAAAATGTCGATTCGCTCATATATTCAACCGCACTGCGCAAAGACGGTAATGAGCAGGGCGAGGTTATTGGCGCAATGGGTATTCTTTTCGACTTCCAAGGCGAGTCCGAAATCATACTCAATGACTATTTGCCCTTAGACGAGGACGGCTACGTACAGGACGGATACCTGTCCTTTTTCACTAACTCCGAAGGCATAGTTATAAGTTCCAGCGACGAGAATTTTATAGCCCGTGGTGTGCGTGCAGATATCCCTCGCGCAAATAGCTATCTAGCAGACGGCGGCGACACCAAGATTTCTATTGGCATCGTATGCGGTAAAAGTTCAGTGATTGTTTCTAAGCGCTCGGAAGGTTTTGACGAATACAGAGGGTTGGGGTGGATCAGTCATTTAGTGCTGCCATATTCCTCGATGTTTCAAAGGTCGGACAGTTCCCTTGATTCCGATATTTCAACTCAAGAATTGGTCAATTCCAACTTGATACCTGAAAAGAATAAATTAACTTATCAAGAAATTGAGCGGAAGAAGAAAGAAATACAGCTTATATCCATTAATGGAATCGTGCTTGCTACTGATCTAGGTAATGCTGGCAAAAGTTTTATGCCCATATTCGATCAGATAACGCATACCGGTGATTCGGTTAGAGGCAGAATGGAGTCGCTGTTGTCTGAAATGTCCTCGGACATGCTTGTACAGAACTTCAAGGCGTTGGAGAACTTCAGTAAGCAGGCAGTGGATCTTATTGATAGAAATTTATTTGAGCGTGCCGCAGATGTGCGCTGGTGGTCAACGGATCACGCATTTTGGGAAGCCCTACAAAATCCAAGTGAAGAGAATTTAGATCAGGCAAGTAAGCGTCTTGGCATAATTAACGCCTCGTATACGATGTATCGAGACCTCGTTATTGCTGACTCTGGCGGCTCGATTGTGGCCACCTCTAAAGCAGAAAATAAGGATCGTTTGCAACGCATTAATGTCTCTGAGCATTCTTGGTTTCGCCAAGGTAAGCAAATTTCCGATTCGGTTGATTTTGCCGTACAGGATGTTTGTGACAGTGAACTAGAAAACGAGAAAACTTCGCTGATTTATTGTGGCGGCATCTTGGAGAATGGCGAGCGCAAGGGCGCATCTAAGGGTGTGCTTGGTATCTTCTTTGACTGGGAAAATATCGCGCTACCGATTCTTGATGGTTGCCTACCAAGGCTGGCTAACAATGTTGTGGAAGGTGGCGCTGCATTTTATGTCAATGACCAAAGCATGGTGATTGCGTCTACCGATGTTGAAAACTTTCCTGTGGGCAGCAAGTTTGATGGCGGCGGAGAAAATGTCACATTAGAACCCGGTGATACCGCATCAGGCTTGTTTACGCAAAATGGTCGCAGATACATTCTTGGTTCTTCTAAGACCAAAGGGTATAGAGAGTACGGTGGCTTAGGCTGGACGGCTCATGTTGTAAGAGCCATCGTCTAGCGCGCTAGAGACCATTAGATATGAATAAGACGATTGCCATTATATATGCAGCCAAATCCATTGCTACGGCGCTTGGTAAAGCGTGTGAGAGCAGTGGCGGGGTGGTCACGCTCATTGAAGCCAACCCGTCCGTCATTCACGAAGTGAAAGGTGGGAGTTTCGGCATGATACTCATCGACTATTCGGTATTGCGCGGCGAGAGTAAGGATCTGTTGACCCAGATAAGAGATCAGTCAGATCTGAGTAACGTATTTGTCAGCATATACATGCCGGCTAATGAAGACCTATCTGAAGTTACTTTATTTCCTCGGCCAGACCATGTTCTGCAAAGCCCGTTTACAGCGGCAAAAGTCAATGCCGTTGTGCGACAAGCATTTTCGTTTCCAAATGAAGTGATGTACGTGGGCGTGCGGGACAACACTGAATTGCTGCTTGCATTGCGTGAAATGGGCTACGAAGTCAGTTTTTTTGATGCACCGGAATTGGCACTGAATGCTGGGGTTGAGAAGGTGCCAGACTTTATTATTGCCGAGTATAAGTTGTCTGAGCAAACCGCCTTAGATTTACGTAAGTCACAGCTGGCATGTAGCCAGTTAAAAGATGTACCAATGGTTGTGGCTTATCAAGGCCGTGACGTGAATGAGATTGAGTCCATTATTCGTTGTGACGTAGAAGAGGTATTGCTTTCGCCATTTGCCTCAGCGGTGAATTTGAAAAAGGTCCAGGACCATTTTCCGTTGCCACCGCGCGGCAAGCGTCTTAAGGCGCTGGTTGTAGATGACAGTCCTAGTGTCAGCAAAATGATTGCCTCAATGTTCAGAAAACTTGGCTACGAGGTTGAGCTTGCCGTGAACGGCTTCGATGGCTACAAAAAAATGGCCCAGTTTAAGCCCGACATTGTGACCTCAGATTACGACATGCCCGTACTGGACGGCTGGGGTTTTTGTTTGGAACTTCGCGATGATGCTAAGTTTCGCGACATACCTATTATTATGATCACCAGCAGGGACAGTCCACTAGACCGTAAAAAGGGCGAATTGCTTGGTGTATCTTCCTACTTAACGAAACCTTTTGTCTTAAGCCAGTTGAAGCACGCCATAAAGGACGCTGTCGCCAGCGCTAAGGTCGCTAAAGAACAAGAGGCCATAGCTAAATTTGTTGCCTCAGATACGCTGAAAGCGGTCACAGATATGGTGGACGGCGGCAAGAGGGCAAACATAGGGTCCGAAAAATATATCACCGTATTGTTTACCGATATTGTCGCGTTTTCTGAGAAGTGCGAGCGCTACTCGCCACGCAAGATAATTAAGCTACTCAACACCTACTTTGACCTTATGGTTGGCGTTTTGTCAGAGCACGGAGCCATCATCGATAAATTTATTGGCGACGCTATTGTTGCTCGATTCGACTCAGGGAACATCGAAACGGATGCAATTAATGCGGTTAAGGCCGCCTGGCGGATGCAGGAAAAGCTCAAAGAATTTAACGAAGAGTCCTTTGAAGAAATTCAAATCCGAATTGGCGTGAACAGCGGCGATGTCATTCTGGGTAACCTGGGTAGCAAGAGCCACAGGTTAGAGTACGCAATGATCGGCGACAGCGTGAACATTGGGCAGCGCCTAGAGAGCAGCGCACCAGCAAAAGGCTGCATGATCTCCGAAAGCACTTATGAACATGCGAAGAAACACGTGCTTGTGTCGGAACGCAAAGAGATAGAAGTTAAGGGCAAGAGCAATAAAGTGCCAGCGTATATTGTTACAGGGTTAGCCTAAGGTCGATATGTGGGCGCAATGCGCGGGCGTGGGAAACAGGTAAAGCAATAATACATAATCAATCTAATAATTTTCGATTGGCCATTTGCTTAGCTTTTGTATGTTTACATTAGATTTTTATGCAATAAAAAAATCGTTCTAGGGTTTTTGACATCGAAAAATATCGACTGGGTGCGGTAGACATGGGTTTACGCCTAGCCCGTCCGTAATCGACATTAAGAATTTCGAAATGTCGCTGTGCAACCCTGCTGGCAATTCATCTAAGCGGGTTTGTACGATGAAATCTAAAATATTTCGACCGACTTCAGTCGCTTCCCCGAAACACCCTTTAGCATTTAGAGTGGCACCAATGCGCGTTTCGCCATAATCCAATCCACGTGCATCGAAGTGGGCTCTTACGTCATCGCTAAACCAACTTTTCTGCTCCATTTGATGTTGCCACATGAGATTGGCAACCGTATTCAGTGCTTCGTCAGGCGCTATTACTATGATCAATTCACCGCCCGGTTTTAGCGCTTTCAGCGCAGCATCGATGGCGTCATTTCGATCTTCTAGATAGTAAATGGAGTGTACAAAAAGAATCAGGTCGAACTGGTCTTCAAAAACTTGTTCTCCGAACTTTTGCAAGAGCACAGCAACATCGACTTGATCTGATGCCTGCTTGTCCATGGTTTGGCTAAATTCAGCTGCCGATATTTCATTTGGTTCAATGCCGAGATAGGTAACCTGCTTCATCCTTGCCCGTGCGTATCGTAAAATGCATTCGTCAAAAGCACCTGTACCACAGCCAACACTCAAAATAGCATTGGCGTCTTGCGACATCTTGGCGACGATGTTCGCTTCGAGCCAGCTCAAAAGCCCCAATCGCTGATCACTGTTGGCTTCAAAAATTTCTAGGCACTTGGCGTAATAACTGTCATCTAAAGGATGTATTTGCGCTAGGTCTGTAACTGCTCGGTCAATCGACCCAATTATCTTGTTTTGATGTGACGTATACAAATTCATAGTTGAAACTATTTCCCAAAATCAGCGCTTATGCATAAAAGTACGGTCGCTTGAGCACCGATAGCGTATACTAACAGAATTATTGAGAAGGTTACTGAGGGAGTGTGAATCTTCTCACTTTCAAACAAGCGTAATCTTTTGATGGTTACAATAAGAATTAAACAAATTGGTGCAAAGCTATGAGTCGACCCCTTCCTGCTGCGGCAGATGCAGATACCTTTGACCGGAGTTGTGCCCACTGGAGTGCCGACGGTCGTGAGGGTATGGACAACTTTTATACCTATGCAACCGTCGATTACAGGCATTTGGCCGGTTTGATTGATTGGACTGCTTTGATGGCCTCGTTGGCGAAGCAAGCAGGTGTTCTGCAGTTAGCGGACATCGCATGCGGCAGTGGTAAATTTCCGGCGGCGCTTATAGAACATACAACCTTGCCTGAATTGATGGACGCAGAGGGTAAATCCATTCAAGTGCTTTACGACCTTTTGGATCCCAGTACCTTTGCCATCGAGGAAGCGGCAGCAGTACTCAAGTCGCCTTTTGTAGAACGCGATCACTATTGCTGCAGACTGCAAGACTGGCAGCCCAAGCCGGGCACCTATGATCTGAGCTGGGCAATTCACGCACTTTATTGCGTTCCAGCCGAGGAGATGAACGAATGCATATCAATCGTAAAAAGTGGTATGGGGGCCAATGGCATCGGTATCGTGGCTCAATCTAACCGCAGTGGACACTATATCCGCTTTTATGAACATTTCTTAGACAGCATCCACGGTGGCAACGGTACGCGTTTCAGCGCCGCCGAAGACGTAGATAAAGCCGCAGAAAATGTTGGCTTTCAGAGACAAAGCCGCACGCTGAATTATGACACCGTAATTGACGAAAATGATCGTCAAGCGCTCGAATCCTACCTTCAACGTTGCGCTTTTGATGACTCTATATCTTTGGATCAAATGTTGGATAGCGGAAGCCTAGGGCAATACTTGGCCAGTACCAAAAAGCAGGGCGCCTATCGTTTTCAGCAATCTGTTGACGTTATAGTATTCGGCAACGATTTGTCCTCGTTCAATTTTTGGATGCAAGGCGAGTGACAAAGCCTACTCACTCGCCGCCCCAACCAGAGTCATACGAGTATTTGTCCAAAGCTCAACAGGCAAGCGAGGACGTTGCCTCGCAGTGGGACCAAGACAACCAGCAATGGTGGAATTGGTATATGACGCTGGCGGATAATGAGCGTGATCAAAATAGTTTGGCCATTAAGCCCGCGCCGTTCAGCCTACAATCACCTATTGAAATTGACGAATCAACACTCGGACAGATACAGGGCGCACTTTCAGTGCCCTACGAATTGTCTGCGGATGCGATTGAGCAATTTACCCGGGAAGGTTACATCAAGCTCAAAAACGTCATCGACCCTGACCACCTAACGCTTCTCAGACATCGCATTAACAGTATCCTAATTGACGCCCTGGGCGCTGAGCCTGGTTTAGCTTTTCGAAGTGAGGAGATGATGTGGCTTCACGATGAGCTGGTGCGACATTTTGTCTTGAGCAAGCGCATCGCGCAAATTGCGAGCGAGCTCCTAGGTGTGCAAGCGGTTCGTTTGTATCACGACAATGCATTATCTAAAGAGCCTGGCTGTGGGCGCACACCCTGGCATTATGACTACCATCACTTTCCCATCGACAGTCAAAATGTTTGTACCGCCTGGATTCCGTTGCAACCCATCCCAAGGGAAATGGGACCGCTTGCATTTGCGGCAGGCATAGAAACCTACAAACTTGTTAAAGACCTGCCTTTTAACAAATTTGATTCAAGCTATGATCAGCAGCTAAGCCAAATTTTTGCCGATAGGCTGATTCCCATTGATGATGGTAGCTTTGATTTAGGCGAAATCAGCTTTCACCACACCTTATCGTTTCATACCGCCGGCGCGAATAGGACTAACGAATCACGCATGGCATTAGCGACAACCTATTTTGAAGACGGTGCGCGTCTTGTCTCAAATCCGACCATGATCTCGGGTGAGTTTCACAAATTTATGCCAGCAATCGAACCAGGCGACACCATTAACAGTGCATACAATCCTGTATGCTATTCATGCGCTGATTAACTCGCAAATGAGAATGTTATGAGTAGGTCTTTATGAATAGGTCTGAAAAACCAACGTTTGGTATTAGTCTTGCGGATTCACCGCGTTTAATGACGATGATCGCGCTCATTATCGCAGGAGAGGCGATATTCTCCCTACCGTTTCACGTAACCCGATTCTTTCGTCCCACATTCTTGGAAGTTTTTGAGTTCAGTAACATGCAGTTGGGGCTTGTCCAAGCTTCCTATGGCGTGATTGCAATGTTGGCGTATTTTCCGGGTGGGCAGCTGGCCGATATGTTTTCTGCGCGCAAACTCTTAGCCGCGTCGCTGATCGCGACAGGGCTTGGCGGACTCTACTTCGCGCAGATTCCAACCTACCAAGGCCTGCACTTACTCTTTGGCTTTTGGGGGTTTACCACCATCCTGTTATTTTGGGGCGCGCTGATTCGTGCCACTCGCGAGTGGGGCGCAGACTCGGCCCAAGGGCGCGCCTTCGGCATATTAGATGGTGGCCGCGGGTTATTCGCGGCATTGATTGGCGTGATCGCGGTTTTTGTCTTACGTAGTTTTTTTCCTGACGATGTGGCAATGGCCACTGATGCGGAGCGCATTTTAGCGCTCCAGTATGTGATTTATTGCTATACGCTTTTCACATTTTTGGCAGTGCCTTTAGTTTGGTTGTGCGTGCCTGAACCGGCAGTGGACCTGGTCAACGCGAATTTAATCGCCAACAGGGCAGGTCTGGTAAAACGTACGATTGATGTCATGAGATTACCAACCGTTTGGTTACAATCACTCATTATTGTAGCGGCCTACGTGGGGTACAAGGGTATCGACAATTATTCTCTGTTTGCCTATACCGCTTATGCGTTGAATGAAGTTGAAGCCGCTGAGTTGACTGCCTATAGCGTTTGGATACGCCCTCTTGCTGCCGTTGGTGCTGGTCTTCTGGCGGACCGTATTTTGCCGTCTAGGGCAACAGCCTTATGCTTTGCACTTATGATATTTTGTTTTGGGTTTCTTTCTTTAGATACCCCAAATGTGTCCCTGATTTGGATTCTGTTCGCCAATGTGATTGTCACTAGTGCCGCCGTATTTGGGTTGCGCGGCATCTATTTTGCGATGTTCGAGGAGGGTCAAGTGCCGGCCCTCGAAACGGGTACCGCGACAGGGCTGGTTTCTGTCATTGGTTTTACGCCGGATATTTTTATGGGTCCTATGTCCGGTTGGATTTTGGACCGCTCTCCAGGTTTGCAAGGACATCAAGACTTTTATCTTTTGATGGCCTGCGTTGCATTTCTCGGACTACTTGCAAGCGTGTTGTTTGGTCTTCTTGCAAGAAAGCCTGTTCGCAGCTGAAGCAAAAATTCTATGGAGCAACAATTTACTAGCAAGCGGCTAACAACTAACTAACACCTAACTAACACCTAAGGCGCAAACAAACGCGCGCTAGAATTGTCCGTAATTTGTATAACTTATAACGTTGATTGAACTAAACTCTGTCGAAGGCAAGGTCACTCGTTCTTTATCTTTGTATTACGTTCTTCGTGTTCAATTTTCTGTAAACTAAACACAGCTGGTTATTCGATTGCATTCACTTGCGCTTGTGCAATTTAGCATCCCTACACATCCACCCCTTAAAAGCGTTGGTTTTAGATTGACCAACGTAGCGAGTCTAATTAATGCTTGAAACAATGAGTGATTCTCAAAATATGTTCGAAGACGACGTGATTAATGGACTTTCTCAAGTCCCAAAAACTATTCCTTGCCGATGGCTTTATGACGAAAGGGGCTCAGAACTTTTTGAGGACATTACCGTGCAGCCGGAATATTACCCGACCCGCACAGAAACGTGCATTTTGTCGCAATACGCTGCAGAAATCGCAGCGCACGTAGGCCCTCACTCAACAGTGGTTGAGTATGGTGCTGGTGCCTCGGTCAAAACCCGCATACTCATCGACGCGCTCGAAGAACTCAGTACTTACATACCCATTGATATCTCAGCAGAATTTTTGCAGACCAGTGCTGCTTCACTGCAGGAAGACTATCCAAATCTTAATATTGAGCCAGTTGTTGCTGACTTTTTATCCACCGTCGATTTACCTGAAAAATCAGGCGGGGGAGCTCGGGTCGGTTTCTTTCCTGGGTCTACTATCGGTAATCTTGAGCGCGCAGAAATAACAGGCTTCATGCAGCGCGCACGTGAGGATCTAGGTGCAGGTGCACAATTTGTGTTGGGTGCGGACTTGAAAAAAGATCCCAATATTCTAATTCCAGCCTATGACGATTCCGCCGGTATTACGTCTGAATTCAATCTCAATTTGCTCAGGCGAATCAACGGAGAGTTGGACGCCAACTTTGATGTCGCCTCTTTTAATCATGAAGCCAGATGGAACAATGATGATGCAAGAATAGAAATGCATCTAGTCAGCGAGCGAGACCAATCTGTTGAAATATCAGGCAAAACATTCGATTTCAGACAGGGTGAAACCATTCATACTGAAAACTCTAGAAAGTTCGAGATTGATGCTCTTAAAACACTCATCGGGCAGTGTGGCTGGCAAATGGCAGATAGCTGGGTGGACAAAGACAGTCTCTTTTCGGTGTTGTTATTCAAGGCCATTTAGAATTTGAAACGCCTTATTGCCAGAAGCCGTGGCAAAAGTTGGCGAGCACGCGAATAGGCAAAGGTGTTTTGCTAGATATAACGAAGCGGTTAAGATTTTTGCTGCTTGACCCATCTTTAAAAAATGTGTTTTGTTAACCAAATCTTCAAAAACACATTAAACAAGGGGTTTAGCGATGGGACGATTGGACGGCAAGGTTGCTTTGATCACCGGTGGGGCGCGTGGCCAAGGTGCAGCGGAAGGCAAACTGTTTCGGGCTGAAGGTGCCGAAGTCTATCTGACAGATGTGTTAGTTGACGAGGGTCTTGAAACTGCCGCCGAAATTGGCGCCACGTTTATAGAACATGATGTGACTGATAGCGACGCTTGGAGCGCAATTGTTAAACGCATTGAAAACGAACATGCACATCTTGATGTGCTGATCAACAATGCAGGTATTTTTCATATGATGGGTATGGCGGATACGGAGAGGGCGCTCTGGGATCGCACGATAGCAATTAATCAGACCGGCGTTTTTCTCGGTTTGCAGGCTGTCGCAGCCATTATGACCCGCCAGAAATCAGGATCAATTATCAACATCTCATCTATCGCCGGTTTACGCGGCGCTGGTGGCGCATTTGCTTACGGTGCCAGTAAATGGGCGGTGCGCGGTATGACGAAAAGTGCCGCGCAAGAGTTGTCGCCGCATGGTATTCGTGTCAACTCGATACACCCCGGTATTATCGAAACAGCGATGGTTGATGAATTTAGCCGCAAAGGAATCAATGAGAGCGTGCGGGATCAAATTCCCATGGGCCACTATGCGGATGCTTCAGAGGTTGCCAATCTCGCGCTGTTCTTAGCCTCCGATGAAAGCACTTACTGCAGTGGCTCGGAATTTGTCGTTGACGGCGCCATGACCGCCTAAAAAAACAAAGTAAGGAGCGCACGTCATAAATCAGCTCATAGATGCGGCGCTGATCTGTGTAGCCGGAATAATCATTTCGGCTGTTGCTTTGTATTTCTTGGGCCGTGGATTTGTCTGATGATCATAGCGATCCTACGAGCTATGGTTAGCGAGGGGACTAGATAAGAGGTGATTGTCTTTTAGGTTACATACACCGTTTTCGTACTGGTTACGGCAGTGGGCAATAGTCGTCAATCGTTGTTATTTAAAAAGTAATCATTTATCTAATTTAACATAATATAGATTATGCGCATTTTGTTTGGTGATTGTGGCGGTGTAACTAAGCGCCAGTTGTTCCTTTGCAATAATACCCAGTATACCCCTTGTACCTGTGTATTCAGGCCCCGCATGTCGGTTACACTAAGAAGCTCGTAAACTAAAAGATTACAATTTTATCATTTAACTTTGCGTGAATTGCATTTTCAGTTTTAAACCTCGGGCGCGATAACTTGGATTGTTTGGGTTAGGTCGAACGAGTTTTTTGGAG
>ERZ807291.5854-NODE-5854-length-15144-cov-9.795878_pt1 | contig 15144 bp, 15 predicted proteins | sample MGYA00521257_ERZ807291 | MGnify/ENA primary metagenome ERZ807291 (study PRJEB31413, sample SAMN03169783) | marine metagenome | biome: Marine; feature: Water; material: Subsurface seawater | place: North Sea | collected 2011-04-28 | depth 1 m m ...
GGATGCGTTGGCGATCGGCAGTAACCATAAGAGGGGCTGGATAGTCTTTATCTAATAATAAAGAGATGTTTTTTTTCTCTGCTTTAATCTCGAGCAAATCAAATACATTAGTGATACATTCTATGATGTTAAACGTTTCAAGAGTAAGGTTCGCATCACCCACTTCAAGTTTGGTAATCATGTCTAAATCCTTCACTATATAAGTCAATCGGTCGATGCCTTTATCGGCACGTTTTAGATATTTATCTCTAATTTGCGGGTCCTCGGCAGCGCCATCAATCAGCGTGGATATATATCCTTGCACTGTAAAAAGTGGGGTTTTTAACTCGTGAGATACATTGCCTATAAATTCTTTTCGGTACTCCTCTCGAATTTTTAAAGCCTCTAATTCTAGTTTTTTGTTTTTGGCATAGGTATCAATTTCTTTAGACAAACTTTCCATATCTGTGGTGATTGGACTGTTGTTAAAAGAAGCAGCATCTAAAAGCGTCAAATCTTTGTAAATATTTTTGATGCTATTAAAGACATAGGTTTCCAGTCGTAAATGGAGAATAAAATAAGTAAGCATGAACGAACAGAGGAACCAGAATAAAAGAAAGGATGCTTCTACTTGAGAAAAGCTAAATAAAAAAACTGCCAATAAGAGCGTTTGTATAATTGTTATAAAAAACGCTGTTAGTATAGAAAATGTATGGGAGTTTTTTATTTTTTTATCCATCAAGATTGAAACTTATACCCTACTCCTTTGATTGTTTTAAACGAATCATCACCAATTTTTTCGCGCAATTTTCGGATGTGCACATCAATGGTTCGACCGCCAACAACGACTTCATTCCCCCATACTTTATCGAGGATTTCATCTCTTTTAAAAACTTTTCCAGGTTTGGATGCTAACAAAGATAACAATTCAAATTCTTTTCGTGGCAGTATAATTTCGATGCCTTTGGATATAATTTTATAAGCCTCTCTGTCTATGGTTAATTCGCCTATGTGTATCACTTCAGAATTTACAGTGGATGACGCATCATTCAAACGTCTGAGCAAGGATTTGATTTTGCTGACCAATACTTTTGGTTTGATAGGCTTGGTAATGTAATCATCGGCACCTGCTTCAAATCCTGCCACTTGCGAATAATCTTCGCCACGAGCAGTAAGAAAAGTGATGACTGTATCTTTTAATTCAGGAAGGTTTCGGATTTTTTCACAAGCTTCGATGCCATCCATTTCGGGCATCATCACGTCCATAATAATAAGATGTGGTTGTTGTTTTTTGGCTTTTTTAACGGCTTCTAATCCATTGGAGGCTGTTGATATCGTATAGCCTTCAGCCGACAAATTATAACTTAAAATCTCTAAGATATCCGGTTCATCGTCAACTAATAGAATTTTTATAGACTCGTTACTCATTTTTTTAAAGTGTCATAATTTTTATAAAGATAGAAAAATTAAATACCGTAGCGAAACAAATAAATTTAATAACATTAAAATAACAACATGGTAATATTACTGTAACAAACCGAGAATTTCACAAACTGTTGATAATAAATTATTAAGTAATCATTAAATGGATTAAAGATTGTTTAGTTTTTCTTATATTTGGGTGAACAAAAATTAACCAAAAATATTTTTACTATGAAAAAAATTTACATTTTACTTTTAACACTTACAATTTCGAGCTTGTCTTTTGGGCAGGTGATTATTACTGAAATTGCGGATCCAAATAATGGTGGTGGCTATAATGGTGGCCTCAACTTAAGATTTGTGGAATTACATAATGTAGGCAATACTAGTGTAAACCTAACAGATTGGTATTTACAAAGATGGACTAATGCTGCTAGCGATCCTTCAGCTAACATCATTTCACTTACCCCTATAGCTGAGCTACAATCAGGAGGTTTTGCAATAATTGCCGCTAGCAAAACTGATTTTGATGCAACTTACTCTGCAGTAGCGGATATTGATGGAGGTACTGGTGGACCTGCAGATAGCAATGGTGATGATCAAATAGCACTCGTAAACTCCTCAAACGTAATTGTAGATTTCTTTGGAGTCATAGGTGAAGACGGATCTGGTACTGAACATGAATTTGAAGATGGAAGGGCTGAACGAAAAGTAAGTATTACTGCTCCAAATGCAACTTGGACAGCTAGTGAATGGAACATAGATAATGACGGAGGTGCTGGCGCTGGCGCACTCGATGCACCCTCTGGGTATGATCCTGGACAATGGGGAACTCCAACTTGTGATTTTTCTATGTCATCACCTTCTGTAGTTTGTGATGCTATAACTGCGGGTGTAGATACCAACACAGTTACTGTAAATTTCACCGGAGGTGACGGAACTTACATAGTAACAGCAGACTCTGGAACCGTAGATTTAAGTGCTGGAGATCCTGCAACAGACACTACAGGCACCATTACAATCACAGGTGTTGACGAAGGAACAGATGTAATTATAAACGTTACAGACGGAGATATCTGCGATGTAGATTACACTGTAAGCGCGGTAACCTGTATTCCAGCACTTACCTTACCTCTATCAGAAAGTTTTACTTACACTGATGGCAGCCTTGTAGGAAACAGTAGCTGGGAGCATAGCGGAGGAGCTACAGGAAATCTTTTAGTTGCATCTGGAAAAGCAGTTGTACAACACGGAACACCAGACGAGGATTTATTCCTCCCATTTACCCCCGTTTCAGGCTCAATTTACTTTGCTTTTGATTTTTCTGTAATTGCTCAAGAAAATCCAATTTCAGGAACTGACAATGAATATTTTGCGCATTTAAAAAACGATGCATATGGCTTCGCAGCAAAAATAGACATTGTTCCTCCTTCGGCAGGAGGAGATTTTTCTGTTGGCATTGCAACACTTGCCAACACAGCGAATTCCACATGGGCTACAGATTTTAATTTTGATACAGATTACAGGGTAACGGTTAAATATGACCAGGTAAATAACACTACAGATTTATGGATTGATGCAACTGCTGAAACAGATGTTTCGATTTCGGGTGAAATACCTACCTCAGGTCCAATTGCTGTAGAATCTTTTGCGCTAAGACAATCTGATTCTAGTACAAACGAAGGGGTATTGATTGATAACTTAACAATAGCACAAACATTTAGCGAAACTTTATCTTCAAATACTGTTTCTACAATGACCAATTTTAGATTATACCCTAACCCAGCAAAAAGCGGTTTTATAAACATCACTTCAACTGGATCGGGAGCTATCCAAGCCAATGTATTTGACATTCTTGGAAAGCAAGTCATCAATACAGCTGTTGCTAATGGACGCTTAGATGTATCACCACTTAACAGAGGAGTATACATTGTAAAGCTGACACAAGGTGCAGCAACAACCACTAAAAAATTGATTGTTCAGTAATCTAAATTTTTTTAAATACTTTTAAAAGAGCGTTGCCAGTTGGCAACGCTCTTTTAATTTTTAGCTATTTTTGTAGTGGAATAGTACTTATATGATGACCAAAGATTCAATTTTAAAAATCCAATCCGAAGCCGATTTTAAAGCCGTTGCTTTAGCCGTGTTCAAACATCAATTTGAACACAATTCTGTGTACCGTTCGTTTTGTGATTTACTCTACAAACATCCGAGCGATGTCCATACAATAGAGCAAATTCCATTTTTACCGATTGAATTTTTTAAAACTCGCTCCATAGTATCAACTCACAAAGCTGTCCAAGCTACTTTTACAAGCAGCGGGACCACGGGCAGTGTCGTGAGCAAACACCATGTGTGTGATTTGGAGGTTTACAAACAAAGTTTTAGAACTGGGTTTGCATCCTTTTATGGTAATATCGAAGATTATACTGTATTGGCTTTACTGCCTTCTTATTTGGAACGCGAAGGTTCGTCTTTGGTCTATATGGCAAATGATATGATTGCACAGTCCAAACAACCAGAAAGCGGATTCTATTTGCACGATTTAGAGGCTTTAAAAAACACCTTATGGAAGCTCGAAGCCAAAGGGCAAAAAACCTTGCTTATGGGAGTTTCATATGCATTGTTAGATTTGATTGAAGTCCATCCGTTTAACTTAAAGCACACCACCATCATGGAAACGGGCGGTATGAAAGGCCAACGAAAAGAGCTAGTAAAATCGGAATTGCATGCACTTTTGAAACAAGGATTTGGCGTGGATACCATTCATAGCGAATATGGGATGACAGAGTTATTATCACAAGCCTATTCTAAAGGAGATGGCATTTTTGAAACCCCTCCATGGATGAAAGTTCTGACAAGAGATCCTGAAGATGCACTGAGCATTCAGCCGATTGGAAGATCTGGAGGGATGAATATCATTGACTTAGCTAACCTCAATTCCTGTGCGTTTATTGCCACTCAAGATTTGGGTAAAATGAGGTCTGATGGTCGTTTTGAAATCTTAGGGCGTTTTGACCAGTCGGATATTAGAGGTTGTAATTTGATGGTGCTTTAAACCACTCGAATGATAAAAGTACTTCGCTTCCCTCGATTGATAATCACATAGGTGTCATTAATCAAGTCTGCATTTGAAATTTGATAATCCTCCCCTACTTTGTCTTTATTCACCGAAATTGAATTTTCTTTTAATGCCCGTCGTGCTTCGCCATTAGAGGCTAAAAAATTGGTTTCTGCGGAGAGTGCAGCGATCATATCCAATCCAGATTCTAAATGCGTTTTTGAGATTTCAGCTGTGGGCACGCCTTCAAACACATCTAAAAACGTGGCTTCATCCAAAGTTTGAATGTCAGCTTTGAACGATTTACTGTATAAAATAGTGGATGCTTTTTCGGCATTTTCAAAATCCGCTTGACTGTGTACCATAGTGGTGATTTCTTGTGCCAGACGTTTTTGAAGTTGTCTTAAATGAGGTTGCTCTTTATGTGTTTCTACAAGAGATTTAATCTCTTGTTCATCTAAAAATGTAAATATTTTGATGTATTTTTCGGCATCTTCATCACTGGAATTTAACCAATATTGATAGAATTTATATGGAGACGTTCGTTTGGCATCTAACCAAACATTTCCACCTTCACTTTTTCCAAATTTAGAACCGTCGGATTTAGTAATCAAAGGACAGGTAATGGCAAATCCTTTTCCATTTCCAATGCGTCTGATGAGCTCTGTTCCTGTGGTGATATTGCCCCACTGATCACTTCCACCCATCTGAATGGTACAGTCATGTGCTTTAAATAAATGAAGGAAATCATAGCCTTGTACTAATTGATAGGTAAACTCCGTAAAACTCATTCCGTCAGAGCTTTCTGCTGAAATTCTGTTTTTAACAGAATCTTTGGCCATCATATAGTTGACAGTAATGTGCTTCCCTGCATCTCTAATAAAGTCTAAAAAGGAGACATTTTTCATCCAATCATAATTATTAACAAGAACAGCAGCATTTTTTTCGCCATTATCAAAATCTAAAAAATGAGCGAGTTGTTTTTTTATAGCTTCTTGGTTGTGACGCAGTGTTTTTTCATCTAAAAAATTTCGTTCTGTTGATTTTCCAGAAGGATCTCCAATCATTCCAGTTGCACCACCTACCAATGCAAATGGCTTGTGCCCACACTGTTGGTAATGTGCCAATAACATAATTGGGACAAGGTTTCCAATGTGTAAAGAATCGGCAGTGGGATCAAAACCTACATATGCACTTCTCATTTGTTCTAACAAATGGTCTTCTGCTCCAGGCATAACATCGTGTATCATTCCTCTCCAACGCAAAACTTCAATAAAATTACTGGCCATTATTATAAATTTAATTATGACAAAGATAACAGATTCATTAGCGATGAGAAAAGAAAAAATAGTAATTTAGTGCTATGGTATTAGTAACTGGAGGTACAGGGTTGGTAGGAAGTCATTTGTTATTTGAACTTACAAAGTCGCAACAAAAAATTCGTGCGCTTTTCCGAAACAAAAAAACGATTGAAAAAGTAAGACATGTCTTTTCCTTTTACACGGATAACGTTGACGATCAATTTGATAAAATTGAATGGCTAGAAGCCAATTTAAACGATTTACCAAGACTGACAGAAGCATTTGAAGGTGTGACTCATGTGTACCATTGTGCTGCATTAATTTCATTTGACCCAAACGATTATTACAAATTACGAGAAACAAATATTTCAGGTACTGCAAATATTGTCAATTTGAGTGTTATTAATTCTATTCATAAACTGTGTTATGTAAGTTCTATAGCGGCTATGGGCTATGACCCGATAAAAATAACAGAAGAAACTACGTGGAATTCAGAAGCGAACAAAAATGTATATGCGATTTCAAAATATGAGGCTGAAATGGAAGTCTGGCGTGGAGTTCAAGAAGGAGTTCCGTGTGTGATTGTAAATCCTGGCGTCATTTTAGGACCTGGATTTTTTCGTTCTGGCAGTGGTGGTTTATTTAAACGTATTTATAAGGGTCTCGGTTATGCGACAAACGGAGTTGCTGGCTATGTTGGAGTTTTGGATGTTGTAAAAGGAATGACTTCCTTAATGAATAGCGACTGCAAAAATGAACGTTTTATTATGGTTGCTGAAAATCTTTCTTTTTTAGATTTCACAACACTGATTTCAAATGCGTTCAAACTAGTTCCTCCCAAAAAAATAGCTCGCAAATGGATGCTTGCCTTTGCATGGCGTTTGGATTGGTTAAGACATAAATTAACGGGAAAAAAAAGACGGCTTACTAAAAATCTAAGTAAGACTTTAATCCATAAAAGTTACTACAGCTCGGACAAATTTTTAAAAACTGAAAGTGAGTTTAAATTTACCCCTATTTCAAAGGTTGTTTCTGAAGTTTGTCAGTTTTTTTTAAAGGAGGTTTCATCTTAGATTCAAACTTTTTTTGACGCTTAGTATTCAAAGTATCTATTTTGGGTTGCTTGCTTTTACGGATTGAATCCTTGATACGTTTTTTCTCCTTCACCAACGCTTCATGTTCTGTTTTTTGAGTTGTTAATTTCAACTCCAATTTTTCATAGATAGATTTATAGATATCACTTTTAAAGGTATAATAGGCATTACTTTCTACAAATTGAAGACTGTCAATGTTGTGTTTTTTATAAATATATGCTTCGGGGTTTTTAATATTTTTTTCCAGTAATTGTTTATTGACGTTTTTCGCAGAGTTTATAAGCACTACGTCGTAAAGAATTTCTACCATTTGATTTTCAGAAATCAAATTAGATGGTTTTTTCATCTCTAAATTTTCACAAGACATTAAAAACACAATAATCACTAATAGAAAGGCTGTTTTCATCTGTTAAATGTTAAGCGCATGGCTGCATTATGGTTTGTAAAATTTGCATTTTCATACACAATTGTTCCATTTAAGATGGTGTGTGTAACGCGAGACTTAAATGTAGAACCTTCAAAAGGGGACCATCCACATTTGTACAGGCAATTGTCTTTAGTTACTGTCCAAGGGTTGTTTGGATTTAAAAGAACTAAATCGGCAAAATAACCTTCTCTTATATAACCTCTTTTTTCAATTTGAAATAAAATTGCAGGGTTATGACACATTTTTTCTACCATTTTTTCAATGGATATTTTTCCACTGTGGTGTGCTTCCATCATGGCTACTAGCGCATGTTGAACTAAGGGCCCTCCTGAAGGCGCTTTGGTGTATGTATTCGATTTTTCTTCAAGGGTATGTGGTGCATGATCCGTTGCAATAACGTCAATTTTATCATTCAAAAGGGCCTTCCATAAAGCCTCTCTATCTTTGGCCGATTTGACAGCTGGATTCCATTTGATAAAAGTGCCTTTTTTATCATAATCTTCATCTGAAAACCACAGGTGATGCACACAAACCTCAGCAGTAATTTTTTTATCTTTTAATGGTTTTTTATTTGAAAATAAGGCAATCTCTTTCGCTGTTGAAAGGTGAAACACATGCAAACGGGCTCCGGTCTTTTTAGCTAACTTAATTGCGCTTGAAGATGAAATATAACAAGCTTCGGCGCTTCTAATTTCTGGATGGCATTTGATTGGAATATCTTCTCCATAAAGTTCCAAATAACGAGCTGTGTTTTGTTTGATGGTATCTTCATCTTCGCAATGCACAGATATTAATAAGTCAGTGCTTTTAAATATTTTCTCTAAAACTTCAGGATTATCAACCAACATGTTTCCTGTTGAAGATCCTAAGAATAATTTAAGTCCAGCAACTTTAAGTGGATCTACTTTTAAAATTTCTTCTAAATTATCATTCGTCCCTCCAAACATAAATGAGTAGTTTGCTGACGATGTATTGGCGGCAATCTGAAATTTTTCTTCTAACTTTTCGATAGTAGTGGCTTGCGGACTGGTATTTGGCATCTCAATAAAGGAAGTGATACCTCCTGCAATGGCCGCTCTAGATTCTGTTTCAATGGTAGCTTTATGCGTCAAGCCAGGTTCTCTAAAATGCACTTGATCATCAATAACTCCTGGAATGAGGTAATTATTTTCCGCGTCAATAACCTTTATATTGGCATTTTTGACACTAATGGAGCTGGCAATTTCTTTGATATACTGGTCCTCAATTAATACGTCGCCATGAAAAGTTGTTCCTTCATTGACAATACGTGCATTTTTTATGAGTATAGATTTTTTATGCATTTATGATCTTCCTAAAATTGTTTTTAATCGCATTTTGATCACCCCTAAAATAGCTTCTTTTATAATGCCTTTGTTTAGCTTAGAAACTCCGTGGAGTCGATCGGTAAAGATAATTGGGATTTCTTTGATATTAAAGTTTTTTTTGTAGGCAGTATATTTCATCTCAATTTGAAATGCATAGCCAATAAATTTTATGGCATCAAAATCAATGGCTTCTAAAACTCGGCGTTTGTAACAAATAAAACCGGCAGTAGGGTCAAGAACTTTCATACCTGTAATGATTCGTACATATAAGGAAGCTCCATAAGAAAGCAACACTCTTGATAAAGGCCAATTAACGACATTCACGCCTTTAATGTAACGCGATCCTACGGCCACATCTGCATTCTTACATTTACAGGCTTCATAGAGTCGCTGAAGATCTTTGGGGTTGTGAGAAAAATCGGCATCCATCTCAAAAATAAATTGATACTGACGAGTTAAACACCATTTGAACCCTTCAATATAGGCAGTACCTAGTCCCTGCTTTCCACTCCGTTTTAGCAAAAAAAGACGATTGATAAAACTATTTTGAAGTGCTTCTACTTTTTTGGCTGTTAAATCTGGTGAATTATCATCTACAACCAAAACATGAACCTGAGAATACTGAGAGAATATAGCTGTTAGGACAACTTCTATATTTTCAATTTCATTATAGGTTGGTATGATGACGATAGCGTCTTGCATTGCGTAGAAAATTTTAACAAAAGTAAGTTATTTTTGGCGGACTCTTTTTATAAATATTCTTCATAGATTTGTATATGCTTAGAGACGTTTTATTTAACGATTGGTACACTACAGTAATTGTAGTCAGTCTTACATTGGTTGTAGTTGCTAAGCTTTTAAACTTTAATCGATTTTGCGATTTTTTAAGACTCTCTGGAAACTCCAATTATTTAAAGATTTATTTCAAAGATCATAAATTTTTAGATCTATTTGATATTGTGTTATTTTTAAATTTTTGCATCAATGGGACGCTCATTGGCATACTTACCTACACACATTTCGCACAAAAAATAGACTTAAATCAACTGATGTTTATAAAAACGGCAGCTATATTAGGTACTGGAGTACTCTTGAAAATTTTGTTAGAATTGGGGGTTGGATATGTGTTTGACATTCAAAAATTGTTTCACAGTTATGTGTTTCAACAAGTTAGTTTTTTAAATTTTTTAGGAATTGTTTTAATCCCCCTAAATTCTTTATTGATTTTTGGAGCTCCTAATAACCAAACGCTAACAGTGTTTATTTTGGTGATTTCTGGAGTGATTCTCTGCATTGGATTGATGAAATCTATTAAATTACATCAAAAGTTACTTATCAATAATTTCTTTTATTTTATTTTGTATCTTTGCACTCTCGAAATTGGGCCATACGTGCTAATTTGTAAGCTTATTTCGTCGGATATAAATTAATCTTTTAGAGTTATTGATCTATGAAAGTAAAAACCATTTTGGTATCTCAACCCGAACCAAAAGTAGAAAACTCTCCTTACTTCGATTTGCAAGACAGGCAAAAAGTGAAAATTGATTTTCGCCCTTTTATTCATGTAGAAGGTGTCACTGCTAAGCAAGTGCGGTTACAAAAAGTAGATTTTTCTAGCTATACTGCAATAATTATGACGAGCAGAAATGCGATAGATCACTTCTTTAGAGTTGCAGAAGAAATGCGTTTTAAAGTGCCTGACAGCATGAAATATTTTTGTCAATCAGAAGCGGTTGCATTTTACTTACAGAAATATGTAGTGTATCGTAAGCGAAAAATCTATGTTGGAAAACGTAATTTTCAAGATCTTTCTCCACTCATCAAAAAATATAAAGATGAAAAGTTTTTACTACCATCTTCTGATAAACTAAAACCAATTGTTCCAATAATGTTAGATGAAATTGGAGTTAAGTGGAAACAAGCCGTATTTTATAATACAGTGATCAGTGATTTATCGGATTTAGCGGATGTATACTATGATATTTTAGTGTTCTTTAGTCCTTCTGGAATTGATTCTTTATTTCACAATTTTCCAAACTTCAAACAAAATGACACACGGATTGCTGTGTTTGGTAATACGACCGTAAAAGCGGTTGAAAATAAAGGTCTCCGTGTAGATATTTCTGCTCCAACAACTGAAATGCCTTCAATGACAATGGCCTTGAACAAATACATTCAAAACGTTAATAAAAAATAATTCTTTTTTATTTCTATAAATAAAAAACCTGCTCAATGAGTGGGTTTTTTGCTTTTTCAGCAAACATCTTTCAGCTGTTCAACTGAGTAAATTACTTAATTATTAAAAGTTTTATCTATATTTACTCAAACAAAATAATAAAATGAATTTTCTAAAACCTATTTTATTTTTAGTTGTATTGAGTGTTTTTAGTTGTTCAAACGAAACTTACGAGGAGAATGACAATCTAGATACAGAGGTAAACCCTCCAAATTACACTCCAACCACACTAGGAGATTATTGGATTTATGACGTCGAAAGCTCAAGTGATGATACTCCTGCAATGAATTTCACAGGGATTGATTCTTTATATATAGCCTCCTCAACAGCAAATTCTTTTACATACCAAGTGAATAATGACATGGCTGCGCTAGGCACTATGAATACCCTTTTAGTAAACGGAAGTTTTTCTAAAACAACAACGACCTTAAAATACACAGGGGCATTAGAATTTCCGATCGATATTCCTATTACTCAAGTGCCTACAATCGATGATTTGACTCTTATAGATTTGGATGCTGCAAACGGAGAAGTCCTTTCTAATTTATCAGGTGATTTTTCTGAAAGTATTGACATACAAGGTACAATGATTCCCGTTGAAGTGAATTATTCCTTAACGAGTACAAAAGAAAATTTCTATCCAACTACTTCAGTAAATGGCTCTACCTATACAAACGTTTATGAAGCTACTTTAAAATTAAACCTGTCTATGTATGGTACACTAACTATCTTAGGCTTTCCTCAAACTATTGAGGTAGTTCAACCTCAGGATGTTTTGACCATCCGCTATTATTATGGCGGCGATGTAGGACTTCTTCGTGCCGAAAGTACCCAAGAATTTCAACTCAGCACTGCATTGATTGCACTGATACAACAACTAGGTGGAACTGTTGACATTCCTACTTCATCAACTACAATAAGTGTGGAAGAATTGAGCAGTTACTTTTTAAACTAGAATTGTTAACGCTATAAATAAAGAAGGGCTGTACTTTTAAAACAAGTGGTTGACAACTAAAATTGAGAGGTCAAAATAATTTATTTCTAAGTTTTCTAAGTCTTGGTAAAGATATGGCCCATAAAAGAAACCCATTCATTACAGTACTAAGACCTAAAAGTGAAAAAACTCTAAAAAGGGTTGTATTAAAATTTATTTTAAACTTAAGAAAATACTGTATAGATAAAAACTCCATACAGAAACACCAGCAAAAAGCCTTCTATTTTTTTTATCTTATGGCGTTTGAATATCAATGCTAAAGGAAATAAAAGTCCTGCAAACACAAGCATCCAAATAATATCTCTGGAAAGTATTTCGGTATCCTCAATCACAATGGGTTTGATCATCGCTGTCAATCCTAGCACAGAACCAATATTAAAAATATTAGAACCTATTAAGTTTCCTAAAGAAATGGCTTTCTCTTTTTTCAGGATGGCAACTACAGATGCCGCAAGCTCGGGGATACTGGTACCCACAGCTATTACGGATACCGAAATAACCGCCTCACTCACCCCTATTTCTTGAGCAATTACAATAGCACCATCAACCAACCATTTGGCCCCGAAAAACAAAGCAACTCCGCCAATGATTAACCATATTATAATTTTAAAATTAGAGGTCATTGTCAAGGCATCCATAGAATCGTCTTCTTCAATTCCTTCTGAATTATTAAGTAAATAAGCAATAAAAAGCAATAAACTAAGAAACAAAACCGCTCCTTCGACAGCGTCTAACTTATGATCGTTACTTAAGAAATAATAAAAGGCAAGCGAAAAAATTACCAATGCAGGCCAGTTGATTTTATAAAATGTTTTATCTACATATATTGTTCCTATTAGAGCCGTGATTCCTAGTACCAATCCTATGTTGGCAACGTTGGACCCAATAACATTATTAATCGCAATGGATGGATATCCACTTAAAGCTGCATTTAAACTGACTAAAAGTTCTGGAAGTGAGGTTGCGAAAGACACCACTGTGAGTCCAATTACCATTTTAGAAATATTAAATTTAAACGATATTGCAACAGAAGCACGTACCAGAAATTCACCCCCTATAACCAAAAGGCCAAATCCAAACAGCATCAAAACAACATCCATAATCTTATATTTTTTTACGAAGATAAATCTAAGATATTAAATTTGCATAAAATTAGAATAAGAATTTCTATTTTTGAGCTATGAATACAAAAGCAATTTATAAAATCATAGCCAAGGTAAATAAGTGGATCTTACCTAGCCTTACAAAAAAACGGGTGGATCTAAGCAAAGCAACCAAATTAGAAATGGCCTTATTTGGATGGCGACTTTTTGTGACCAAAAAAGCATTGGACTAGTAACTTATTGCAGCATAGATAGGATGTGGCGCTAGTTTTTGGACCCCCTCTAAAAAGTCAAGTTTCATAATGAAATTGCATTGAACAATTTGACCTCCTAAAGACTCTACCATTTTACAAACTGCTTCAGCAGTACCTCCAGTAGCCAAGACATCGTCATGGATTAGAATTTTATCTCCCGGCTTTATAGCATTCTGATGCATTTCTAACACATCAGAACCATACTCTAAATCAAAGGATTGGGAAACCACTTTTCGAGGTAATTTCCTAGGTTTACGAATGGGTACAAAAGGTACTTTTAAGGACTGTGCTAAAAGCATTCCAAAGAAAAAACCACGTGCTTCTACAGCTACCACTTTGTCAATTTGCTTATTTTTGAGCCCCGACAACAGGGATTCAAGACAGATTTTTACGCCTTTAGGGCTTTCGAGTAAAGAAGTGATATCTTTAAATATAATTCCTTTTTTTGGAAAATCGGCAACATCGGTAATGTATGATTTTAGAATGTTTGTGGTCATTTTTTTAGTTCGTTCCTTAAGTTTTGCTCCCAAATCCATGAAGATTGGATCATCTCTTTCAAACCACGTGTTGCTTCCCAGTTCAAAACTTGTTTGGCTAAGGCTGTAGATGCAAACATTTCAGCAACATCACCAGGTCTTCGTTCTGTAATTTCGTAGTTTAAAGGACTTCCACTCACCGCTTCAAAAGCGTTGATCATTTCTAGCACAGAAAAACCTTTTCCAGTCCCTAAATTAAAAACTTCTAAGGGTTTCGTTGATGCTGGATCTAAGAGTCTTTGGACTGCTTTCAAATGGGCTTCTGCTAAATCTACCACATGAATATAATCTCTAATAGGAGTACCATCTTTGGTTGGGTAATCATTTCCAAATACCATCAATTTTTCTCTGACACCTGCAGCTGTTTGCGTAATATAAGGCATTAAATTATTTGGAACTCCTGTAGGGAACTCCCCAATTTGACCTGATTCATGAGCACCAATAGGGTTGAAATAACGCAATGAAATAACAGAAATATCAGAAGTTGAATACGTAAAATCTTCTAGAATTTCTTCGGCCATTTTTTTGGTATTTCCGTAGGGAGAAAATGAACGTTGAGTGGGTGCATCTTCTGTGATTGGCATCGAGGAAGGGTTTCCATATACGGTTGCTGATGATGAAAAAATGAGGCGATTGATACCGTGTTCTTGCTGGGCTTTTAAGGTATTGATTAACGAAAAAAGATTGTTTTGATAATACATCAACGGATTTTTAATGGACTCCGCTACTGCTTTATGAGCTGCAAAATGAATGACTGCCTTGGCGTCTTTATGGGTTTCAAATATGGATTGAGTCGCTTCATAAGATTTCAAATCGACTTGTTCGAAATGAGGTCTTACTCCCGTAATTTTTTGAATTCGGTCTAAAATTTGCGGGTTGGAATTTGACAAATCATCAATAATAACAACCTCATAATTATGGTTAATCAATGTGACCACTGTATGAGATCCAATATAACCACAACCACCTGTGACAATAATTTTATCTTGCATGTTTCTAATAAAACTCAAATATACTCAATATTGTTTTATTAAAAAGCAACTATTTTATTGATCCTTTGTTTTCTTGATTTTCTATGCTGCTCTGTAAAGATTTATTTTTGGACTTTAATTTTATATTTTCTTCAATCTGCTCGTAAAGCATTTGTTTGACTTCTTTTCTTTCATATTGTTTAATTTTTAGAATCTAAAGATAAAAAAATCCCCAAAAATAATTTATTATTTTTAGGGATAATCTGTGACCCAAAGTTATAAAAATTCGAACTTTTTAAGTAGTTTAAAAAAGCTATTTAAGTCTAAAAATTGTAAAAAATAAAATCCAATTAATTGCGATTACTCTAGGACGTCACAAGAATAATTAAGCAAGGTTTTTATCCCTATCTTTTAATCACT
>ERZ807291.5862-NODE-5862-length-15132-cov-7.634476_pt1 | contig 15132 bp, 10 predicted proteins | sample MGYA00521257_ERZ807291 | MGnify/ENA primary metagenome ERZ807291 (study PRJEB31413, sample SAMN03169783) | marine metagenome | biome: Marine; feature: Water; material: Subsurface seawater | place: North Sea | collected 2011-04-28 | depth 1 m m ...
ATAGTGAAACAACCAGGAAGGGTTATCTCACTCAATCTGCAGCATCTGCGGCTGTACGGCTTGCTGACCTTCCGGCCTTTTCTGCTTCTTCGGCCGAGAAATTCAGCTCAACCTTGATGCCGTTGATCGGCTCCATAAAGAACAATTGGTAGAGCGACTGGTCATGCGCCTGTCGCTCGTTGTACTTGATGCCATTCTTTTCCAGGCGGTCGGCGAACTCGACAATACCCGAGCAGTTGAAGCAGACGTGATCGATCCGGCCTGATCCGGTGTTGGCCTCAGCCTTGGCGGCGGCCGTTTCGTCGCCGGGGCGCAGATACTCGTTCTGGTGATCTGAGTGATTGGCCTTGCCGATATGCACGACATCCTGATCGCCGATATAGAGCCAGTGAACCGGGAACCCGAACTCCGGGTGGTCACCGGAACGGAAACCGAGATTTTCCACCCACCAGTCACGTGTCCCGTCGGGATCGTCGGTGAGGATCAGAATGTGTTCCATGAAATTAAGGCCCATGGTTCGGCTCCGTCTTTAAGAATGTGCAAGATCGCGTTGGCTGATTGTGACCCAGCCGTGCCCGTGTCTCAACCGGTGATTGGGAACAAAATCTGTCCGGTATTGACGCTAATCCCCGTTATTCGAGGGGTTTGGCGTCCACGAGAATAGCGGCGAGCAAGCAAGGTTCGTTGGTGCGGTTGGACCAGGCATGCAATGTGCCCCGTTGAACACAGACGTCTCCGGCCTTCAGGCAGACTTCCTCATCATCGAGAATCAGCCAGACTTCACCGGAGATGATGACCAGATAGTCGACAGACTTGGTCTTGTGCATCCCCGGGTGTTTCTGCCCGTCGAGCCGGTCGCCCGCCCCCATCTTCTCGAAATATTCCTTCATCTGATCGAAGTTACGCTCGGAGTCCGGCGGCAATTCGAGCACCCGGAACACCGCGCCCCCGGCCGGTGGCTCCAGTGTCACCTTGGTTTCAACGGTGTCGTCATTGCCGGTGTTGTCTTCGGGTACGGCCTGCGAGAGCCAGACATCGGACAGACGTACGTTTTCCTGTCCCTGTGGGGTGAGTACGTGCCCCAAGTCAGGGGTCATGGTTTCATCGATCATGACAACAGCATTTCCTTCTGCGTCGTGACCCGTGATTACACGTCGAATATCGCGTGGCATCTGTCTCTCCCCTAGTTCTTGTCTGGTGACTGGCGATCTCGCCAGTCGGCTGGTTTCACGATTCTGTTTTGCAGGACGCCGATCCCTTCCACGTCCAGCTCAATCGTATCGCCGTCTGAAAGATAGCGGTTGTGTTCCAGCCCGCAGCCGGTCGGTACGGTGCCTGAACCAAAGATCTCGCCGGGATGGATGGATTGGTTGTGGCTGAGATGGGCCAGCACCCCTTCGAACCGGTGATCCATCATGGATGTGTTGCCCCGGCTCCATTCTTCGCCGTTGATGCGGGCTACCATGTCCTGATTGTAAGGGTCGTCCAGTTCATCTGCGGTGACGATACAGGGCCCCATGGCATTGCCGGCATCGAAATCCTTGCCGGGCCCACCCATGCCGGCACCTGTGCGAATCTCGATGGCCTGAATATCGCGGGCGCTAACGTCGTTGAAAATTGTGAACCCGAAGAAGTGCTTGGCTGCGTTTTCGGCCTTGATGTTGCTGCCTCCTGAGCCGGTGATGACGGCCCATTCCAGCTCATAGTCCATGCGGCGGGCTTCGTGGGGCCAGATCACGTCATCTCCTTGGCCGATCAGACTGAGATGATTGCTGTTGAGGTAAACCGGAGCGGCTTCCCATTCCGGCGGGACATCCAGAGCACCTGAAGCGCGAAACCTCTCCAGCGCGGCCTCCGGGTCAGCTTCGCGCGCGGCAAGTCGGGTGTAGCGGACTTTGCGGGCATTGCGGAGATGTTGCAGGAAACAGGTGCAATCGCGCAGGCGTCGGGGGTTGGGCAAAGGCGCGTGCAGCCGCGCGTTATCGTGTTCGATGATCGCTTCCGCCATGCCCTCCGTCTGCGTGCGTGCGCTGATATCGCGTGCTGAGTCGAGTGCCGCGGGTCCGGCATCGATCAGGGCGAGCATGCTGGTGAAATTTTTGTTCCCGGACCCCGTCAGGTCGGCAGCGGTGTGAAGATCAACAATCTGCTGATCATTGTTGATTAAGGCACCGAGGCGGGCATCCGCGCTGTCGGCTAATGAAAATGTGACAAGGCGCATAATGGTTCCTCCCCCAAGGATGTCCGCGTCAACGCGACCACTCAGGGTTAAACAACCATACGGTTATGGCAAGCCCCGGCAGGGCAAGTCAGAACTCGAGGACGGAGCCCATCATCAGGACGGCGACCAGCGCAATCGCGTAGAGTCCGGTCAGGCTTGAAAGCATGAACACGATATTGCCGAAGGTGTGCAACGGGTGTTGGCGTCGCTCGACAGCCAAGCGGCCCTCTGAACGCCGCTCCCGGCCAGCCACAACAGAGAAGAAAACCGGGCGACCGGGCAGTGGCAATGTCAGTCGCAGGTCGACCGGATGGCGGCCGGATGAACCCACAGCGCTTGAAACCGCTGAGACCTGTTCCGGCGTGAAGCTGTCCCGGACGGGTGCCGGGATGCGCCGGATCGGATCCGGAGCGTGATGGTGATCGGTGTGAATGTCCTGCGCGCTCATATGCGACCCCGGTTCGCCGGGTGGTACAACCCGGCCGTTGTTGGTGTTCGCAGTGAGTATGGAAAAACATGGTTAAGGAATGCTTTCGGGTGTTAACCATGTTTTATCAAAGGCAGGCATAGATTTAGCCTGCGCGGCGGCACGGTCTTGCAACATCTGCAGGACAGCAAAGATCGCCGTGACATACAGAGGAACGCATCAATGGCGCCGCGCACAAAGTCTCGTACGAACACGATCGTCGAAAAATCAGCTCAGCTTGCAACCAAACACCGGGGCAAGCAGGCGGGAAAAGCCTGTTCTGACTTCATCAAGTCGCTCTATGCCAATGTCCCGCCGGCAGATATTGCATCGGCGAGCGCGGCCGAACTTTATGGGTCAGCTGCCTCCTTCTGGGATTTTGCACAAAAGCGCCAGCCGGGTCAGCCGCTGATCCGTGTCTTCAATCCGCGTCAGGACGCCCATGGCTGGCAGTCTTCTCATACTGTGATCGAAGTGGTTACGGATGACATGCCGTTCCTGGTCGATTCTCTGACGGCAGAGCTCAACTATCAGGGTTTGATCGTTCACATTGTGATCCACCCCATCCTGTCGGTTGCCCGCAATTCGAAGGGGGTCATCACTGATTGCCATCCGGCATCGAAGGGTGACGGGAAGCATGAAAGCTTCATGCATATCGAAGTCAGTCAGCAAAGTGACCCGGCCGTATTGGCGCGGATGACAGGGCGGATCGAACAGGTGCTCGAAGATGTGCGCGCCTCGGTCGAGGACTGGCCCGCGATGAAGCAGAATGTCGCCGCCCTGATTACAGAGCTCAATGCTCAGCCGCCGAAGAAAATTGCGAAAAGTGAGTTGGAACAAACCCGCGCGTTTCTTGAATGGCTGAACGACGACCATTTCACCTTTCTCGGCTATCGCGAATACAGCCATGCCGGGACGGGTGACAAACAACGCCTGAAAACCAAACCCGGCGGTCTCGGGGTTTTGCGTGACGCCGATCGCGCCATTTTTGAAAACTGGGCTGATGACAAACCTCTGCCCGAGGATGTGCGATCCTTCATCCGCCAGTCTCGACTGATGATGGTGACCAAGGCCAATCAACGCGCCAGCGTACATCGTCGGGTGCATATGGATGTGATCGGCGTGAAGACCTTTGACAATGAGGGCAAGGTCACCGGCGAACATATGATTGTCGGTTTGTTCACATCGGCGGCCTATAGCCGTTCGCCCATGAACATTCCGATGTTGCGCAGCAAGATAGAGGCCGCGCTCGCGCATGCTGAGTTCCCGCCGTCGAGCCATGATGCAAAGGCGCTGGCGCATATTCTGGAAAATTACCCGCGCGATGAACTGCTGCAGATTGACGAAGGCAAGTTGCTGGAAAACGCGTTGGGAATTCTGCATTTGCAGGAGCGTCAGCGGACCGCGTTATTCTTGCGTGAAGACCCGTTCAAACGCTATCTGACAGCCCTCGTTTTTGTGCCGCGGGACCGGTACGACACCAATTTGCGATTGAAGTTGGCAGGCATTCTTGAGGATGCATTTGGCGGCAGCCTTGCCGCCTTCTATCCCGAATTCGGCACCGAATCCGTTCTTGCGCAAATTCTGTTCGTCATCAAAACCGGCCCCGACGGTATTCCGGCATACGACGTCAAGCGTATTGAAACGGAATTGCGTGAGGCCGCCCGCTCCTGGGAAGACCGTTTGCGCGATGCGGTGATCGAAACGCGCGGCGAAGAATCCGGTCTGGTCATGTTCCAGCGATACGGACAGGCGTTTTCGGCATCCTACCGAGATCGTTACGAACCGGCCGAGGCTGTGCTCGACATTGAACGGATTGATGCAGCACGCGTGACCGATGGTCTGGAGCTCAATCTCTATCGTCCCGAAGACCAGCCGGACAATGCGGTGCATCTCAAGCTCTACAGTGCGGGGGATCCGCTGCCGCTCTCGGATGTTATCCCCATGCTCGAGAATATGGGTGTGAAAGTGATCGGCGAGGAGCCGTTCGAGGTTGAGTATCTCTACGGTGACCACAAAGGCGAAATCTGGGTTCATGACTTTGCAATGGAATCCCATTCCGGCGCACAGATCGACTTGAAAGATGTGCGTGAACCGTTCCACGAATGCTTCCGCCGGGTTTTTGAGGGCCGCGTGGCCGATGATGGCTTCAACAAGCTGGTGCTTGGTGCCGGACTGGAATGGCGTGAAATTCTGGTGCTGCGCGCCTATTGCAAATTCCTGCTGCAAAGCCGGATCCAGTTCTCTCAGGCCTATATGGAAGAGACCCTCGCCAACAATCCCGCGCTTGCGGGATACATTGTGGCGCTGTTCTTCGCGCGCTTCGATCCCGCGGAGGCGGGAACGCCCGCCGGAAAGCGTCGGGTTGTGAAATTACGCAAGCAGATTACCGAAGCGTTGGATGCGGTGGTCAATCTGGATGAGGATCGGATTATCCGACGGTTTGCCAATGCGGTGGAATCCACTCTGCGCACCAACTTCTTCATGACTGAGGAAGATGGCGAATTGAAGCCCTATGCCTCGTTCAAGATCGACAGCCAGACCATTGACGAGTTGCCCGATCCACGCCCCAAGAAAGAAGTCTTTGTCTACAGTCCTCGCATGGAAGGGTGCCATCTGCGTGGTGGAGACGTAGCACGTGGCGGCATCCGCTGGTCGGATCGTCGCGAAGATTTCCGGACCGAAATTCTGGGACTGCAGAAGGCGCAGACGGTCAAGAATGCGGTGATCGTACCGGTGGGCGCAAAAGGCGGCTTCGTCTGTAAGGCGCTGCCCGCTCCAACCGGGGATCCGCAAGCCGATCGACAGGCGACCCAGGAAGAAGTCATTGCCTGCTATTCCACGCTCATCCGCGGGCTGCTTGATATCACCGACAATCTTGTCGACGGGAAGTTGATCCCGCCTGTTGATGTTGTGCGGTGCGATGCCGATGATCCCTATCTGGTCGTTGCGGCCGATAAGGGAACGGCGACATTCTCGGATATCGCCAACGGCATCAGTCAGGATTACGGGTTCTGGCTCGGAGACGCCTTCGCGTCCGGTGGGTCGGCGGGTTACGACCACAAGAAGATGGGCATCACCGCCAAAGGCGCCTGGGAATCCGTCAAACGCCACTTCCGCGAATTTGGTCATGACACCCAGAAGGAAGATTTCACTGTGGTTGGCGTGGGGGATATGTCCGGTGATGTGTTTGGCAACGGGATGCTGTTGTCCAAGCACATCAAACTGATTGCAGCCTTCAATCACCTGCACATCTTTCTGGATCCCGACCCGGACCCGGCCAAGAGCTTTGCCGAGCGCAAGCGGCTGTTTGCCTTGCCAAGGTCGAGCTGGACGGATTACGACGCCAAACTGATTTCCAGGGGCGGCGGAATTTTTGATCGCAAGGCAAAGTCGATCAAGCTGACCCCCGAGATCAAATCCGCACTCGGTATTGGCCGCGACAGCATGACTCCGAACGAATTGATCCAGGCGATTCTTGTTGCCGAGATTGATCTGCTGTGGTTCGGGGGGATTGGCACTTACATCAAGTCATCTGATGAATCTCACGCCGATGCCGATGACCGATCCAACGATCCTGTGCGGGTTGATGCGGAAACCTTGAACTGCAAGGTGATCGGCGAAGGTGCAAATCTGGGCCTGACGCAGCTTGGTCGCATTGAATACGCTCGCAGTGGGGGCCGTCTGAATACGGACTTCATCGACAACTCCGCCGGTGTGGATTGTTCGGACCATGAAGTGAATATCAAGATTGCGCTCGATGATGTCGTCTCGGGCGGGGAGATGAACCTCAAGCAGCGTGATGCGCTGCTCGTGAAAATGACCGATGAAGTTTCACGGCTGGTTCTCAATGATAATTATCTCCAAACCCAGACCATTTCTCAGGCCGAACGTCGCGCCTCCGAGCAGCTTGAGGCTCAGTGGCGCGTGATGCGTGCGCTGGAACGCCGGGGACTGCTCGATCGGGCCATCGAACGCCTGCCGGATGATGAGGAAATGGCTGATCTTCAGGATGATGATCTTGGCCTGACCCGCCCCGAATACGCGGTGCTGTTCTCACACGCCAAGATTGCCCTTTATGGTGACCTTCTGCCAACGGAAGTCCCCGATGACCCCTACCTGATGCGGGATCTTGCGCGGTACTTCCCCAAGCCCCTGCGCGAACAATTTGCCGAACAGGTCTCGCGTCACCGTCTGCGACGGGAGATCGTTGCGACCTATCTGACCAACTCACTGGTCAACCGGGTTGGTGCCACCTTCGTGCAGGACCTTCAGGAGCGATCCGGCGCGGCGCCTGCCGACATCGCCCGGGCCTATGTGATCGCCCGGGATGCTTTTGACTTGCGCCCGGTCTGGCGGGATATCGAGGCGCTGGACCACAAGATCGATGCGGCGGTCCAGATGGATATGGCTCATGAACTGGAGATGCTGGTCGAACGCATGACCATCTGGTTTCTGAACAACGCCCGACGGCCGCTCGATATCGCGAGCACGATCGATCGCTATGCGCCGGGTATCCGCGAACTGGTTGATAATCTGCCGGAAATTGTGGCCAAAGTAGACCGAATTGGAATTGAAAATGAAACTCAGCGCCTCGTTGATTTGAAAGTGCCCAAGGCGCTCGCCCGCAAGGTTGCAAGCCTTCAGGTGCTGGCTGCGGGCGGTGACGTCACTCAGATTTCGCGCGACTCAAGCGTGCCGGTTCTCGACACCGGGCGGGTCTATTTCGACCTTGGATCGCGATTGGGGATCGACTGGCTGCGCAATGCGGCGCGTTTGGTGGAGCCTGCATCGGATTGGGAGCGACTTGCTGTGGAATCCATCATTGATGACAGCTATGGGCATCAATCTGCTCTCACCAATCGGGTGCTGGATGTGGCCGGGGGCGGCAAGCTTGGTTCCAAAGCCGCCGAGGGCGTGATTTCCACATGGATCGAGTCACGCAACGGTGCGGTGGAACGCACTCTGCAACTGCTCGATGAACTGCGAGAAAGCGAGACGGTTGATCTGGCGATGCTCACGGTGGCAAACGGGCAGCTGCGCGGATTGCTCGCGCAGTAGTCCCCGGCCTTTCCATGGTGTGAAACCGGTCTCTGGGTTAAGAATTGGGGTCGGTTGTCTTCGCCGGCGGTCTGGATCGGGTCTCGCGTGAGCCAAAATTCTTCGACTTCGGCTGGAAACCTCGCGGTTCTCGCTGCGCTGGCGGCGTGTCTGTCGACCGCGCTTGGCGGGTCTGCATTTGTGGCGATGCGGTTTCTGGTGACGGAAACCGAACCCGTCACCATCGCATTTCTGCGCAATTTCGTGGCGGCAGTGGTTCTCACGAGTATCGCGGTGGTGGTCATTCGGCGCTGGCCCTCACCCCGAGAGCTTCTGGTTATGGGGGCAATGGGTGCCGTGTTTTTTGGCGGCCTGCAGCTCATCTTTTCCAATGCCCTGGTTTACACAACCGCCTCGCGCGGGGCCTTGGCCTATACGACTGCCCCCTTCATGACGTTGTTGATTGCAGCGGCTTTCGGAATCGAGAGACCAACCCGTCAGAAATTCATCGGGATCGTCGTTGCGACGCTGGGTGTTGTTGTTGCGCTGGGTCAGGGCGCAGGCGCGCCACCCGACGCCTGGATTGGTGATGGCCTGATCCTGATTGGTGCATTGATTACGGCTGTATTTGGGGTCTGGTCGAGCCGGGCCCTGCAACGCCATTCGCCACTCGTCACTGTGGTGGCGGGCGTTGTGCCCGGGTCGTTCCTGCTGTTTCTGTTCGCGCTTGCGACAGAAGCGCCGACATTTAAACCGGACCTCTCTCCGATTGGCTGGGCGGCCATGGCCTATCTTGGGATTGGGGCGGCCGTGATATCCTACACACTATGGCTCTGGGCCTTGCGTCATACGACACCGACGCTGGTGTCCATCGCGTTGCCGGTGAATCCTTTGATGGCGTTGTTCTGGGGTGCGATCTTGCTGGGTGAGGATGTCACCGTCGAAATGCTTATCGGGTTTGCGCTTGTGATCTGCGGGATAGCGATCGCCAACTGGCGACGTCGCGCTGCGCGTGAGGCTGCCCATGTTGAATGAGTCCCGGACAGAACAACCTGCCCGGCGCATGGATCGGCGTGCCGTGTGGTCCTGGTGCGGTTTTGACTGGGCGAATTCGCCGTTCCCCGCGGTGGTGCTAACCTTTGTGATTCCTGCCTATTTTACCCAGGCAGTGATGGATGATCCGGCGCGCGCGGCCTCTCTCTGGGCGGTGATGACCGGTATCGCAGCGCTCACGATAGCCCTGCTCAGTCCTATTCTGGGGGCGATCGCCGATCAGGGGCGAGCCCGCAAACCATGGCTTGGGCTTTTCACCGTCGTCATGGCGGCGGGATCTTTGTCGCTCTGGTTCGTGAAGCCCGAAGCATCGGATGCGATGCTCTTGCTGGTTCTGGTTGCGGTCACCGTTGTGGCGTTCGAACTGTCGATGGTGTTTTACAACGCACTTCTGCCGAGCCTCGTGCCCGCGAGCTGGCTGGGTCGTATATCCGGCTGGGCCTGGGGCCTTGGGTATTTTGGTGGTGTCGGCGGATTGTTGCTGGTGCTGTTCATATTTGTGCAGGCGGACCCGCCTCCCTTCGGTCTGGATGGTGCGCCGGACAAACTGGAGAATGTGCGCATGGCCGGACCGGTGGTCGCGGTCTGGTTGCTGGTTTTCTGCCTGCCGTTGTTTCTCTGGACTCCCGACCCACGAGGCCGTGGGCTTCCCATGAGGGCCGCCGTGCGAACGGGTCTCGTCGAGCTCTGGAGCACGCTGCGGAATTTGCGCCAGTATCCGCAGCTTTGGCGTTACCTGCTGGCGCGTATGCTGTTCACGGATGGCCTCAACACGCTGTTTGCGTTTGGGGGCGTATTTGCTGCGGGTACCTTTGGGATGCCGGTGGCCGAAGTTATTATTTTTGGGCTGATCCTGAATATAACCGCCGGGGCCGGCGCATTTGCATTCGGCTGGGTTGATGACCGGATAGGAGCCAAGCGCACGATTCTGATCGGGATTGCGGGGATCACTGCGCTTGGGATTCCCCTATTGCTGGTCGAATCCAAGATCGCTTTTATCGTTCTGGGGTCTGGGCTTGGTGTTTTCTTTGGACCCGTTCAGGCCGCCAGCCGCTCGCTCATGGCGCGGATTATTCCGCCGGGTACGGAAAGCGAAATGTTTGGGCTGTATGCGCTATCGGGTAAGGCAACCGCGTTCATGGGGCCGTGGGCCGTGGCGGTCGTAACGACGGCGACCGGCAGCCAGCGCTGGGGTATGGCGACGGTTCTGCCATTCCTGATCCTGGGCGGGTTTCTGCTGTGGCGCACCGTGCGGGATGTCCCGTCAGAGGGCTGAACCTTAAGTGAGACGGACAGCGGTGCCCGAGGCCACCACCATCAGCATTGAACCACTATCCCCGACGACTTCGTAGTCCAGTGAAAGGCCGATAATGGCATCTGCGCCCCTTTCGGCCGCGTCCGCCTCGATATGCTCTAGAGCGCCCTCCCGTGCCGACACCAGTACTTTTTCGTAGCTGCCCGACCGGCCACCGACAACGTCGCGGACCGAGGCGAACATGTCGCGCACGATGTTGGCGCCGACAATGGCTTCTCCGGCGCAGACGCCCAGATATTCTGCGACGCTGCGGCCTTCAATATGACCTGTCGTGGTGATGATCATGTGTGTTCTCCAGTCGGGTTTAGTGGCGGAAGTGACGCATGCCTGTGAAGACCATGGCAATACCGGCTTCGTCGGCAGCCGCGATGACCTCGTCATCCCGGACCGAGCCGCCAGGTTGAATAACAGCTGTGGCGCCGGCTTCAATTGTGGTCAGGAGGCCGTCCGCGAAGGGGAAAAAGGCGTCCGAGGCGGCAACGGAACCGACCGTTAGTGGCTCGGGTTCGCCTGCGGCTTCGGCGGCTTCGCTGGATTTGAGTGCGGCGATCCGGGCAGCGTCCACGCGACTCATCTGTCCAGCGCCAATGCCAACCGTCGCACCGTTCTTGGCGTAGACAATGGTGTTGGACTTCACATGCTTGCCGATGGTGAAGGCCAGCAACATGTCGGCGATTTCCTGTTCGCTGGGCTGACGCTTGGTAACGATCTTGAGATCGGCAGCTGTGATGTGACCGGCATCGCGGTCCTGCAGCAAAAACCCGCCGGCCAGCGGCTTGATGTAGCGGCCGGTTGAGCGCGGGTCGGGCATATCGCCGGTCAACAGGAGGCGCAGGTTTTCTTTGGCCGAAAACACAGCCCGGGCGTCGGCGTCCGCGTCTGGTGCAATCACCACCTCGGTGAAGATTTCGGTAATGGCTTCTGCGAGGGGGCCTGTGAGAGGTCGGTTTGAAGCGACAATCCCACCGAAAGCGCTGACCGGATCGCATTTTCGTGCGGCGCGGTAGGCGGCAACCAGATCATCGGCCGTGGCAACGCCGCAGGGGTTGGCGTGTTTTATAATCGCTATGGCGGGTGTGTCGAATTCGGCGGCCAGCTCGAAGGCGGCGTCGGCATCACCCAGATTGTTGTAGCTGAGCTCCTTGCCCTGAACCTGCTCAGCTTGCGCGACACCGGGGCGCGGGGCGCCGCCGATATAAAGCGCGGCGGTCTGGTGCGGGTTTTCGCCATACCGCAGGACGGCGGCGCGTTTGCCTGATGTGACGTGGGTCTCGGGAAAATCCTCCCCCAATTCGCCGGACAACCAGGCCGTGATCGCACCGTCATAAGCTGCGGTGCGGGCGTAGGCCTTGGCGGCCAGTCGTCGGCGCAGATCGGCGGGAAGTTTACCGGCATTGGCATCCAGCGCTGCGACGATTTCGTCATAGTCCGAGGGATCGGTGACAACGGCCACATGGGCATGGTTCTTGGCGGCGGCGCGGATCATGGCCGGCCCGCCGATATCGATATTTTCCACGCAGTCGTCGTAGCCAGCGCCGGATGCGACTGTGGCTTCGAACGGATAGAGGTTGATGACGATCAGATCGATCGGGCCGATTTCATGGGTTTCCATGGCAGCCTGATCTTCGGCGTGATCGCGGCGGGCCAGAATGCCGCCATGGATTTTCGGATGAAGCGTCTTGACCCGGCCATCCATAATCTCGGGGAAACCGGTGTGGTCTGCAACTTCAATGACCGGGACATCGGCATTGGCGAGGGCGCGCGCAGAGCCGCCTGTCGACAGGATTTCAATGCTGTGGCGGGCCAGAGCCTGGCCGAGATCCGTCAGGCCGGTTTTGTCGGAGACGGAGATGATAGCGCGCGTGATCTGCGCGTCAGAATTGTTGGGCACCGGTGGGGTCGTCCTTCATAAAAATTGTTGTGGGGTTCTTTCCGGGCCAGGGACGGAACCTATTTTGCGGCAATGGGTTGTGATGTTGATGGGTCGGACTGGAATTCGGGAACAAGCTGACCCAGCTGGTCACGGCAGGCGGCATTGTTGCCATCTCGCGCGGCTTGCCACAACTCGTCGATCGCGTGCTCAAGAACTTCGCGGTCTGCAACGCGCGGTGTCGCAAGCTGAATCGAAGCATTGTCGGTGGGGGCCAGGCTTTCTGAATCGTGGAACAACTCTTCATAGAGCTTCTCACCCGAACGCAGCCCAACAAACTCGATCTCGACATCCTCGTAGGGTCGTTTACCGGCGAGACGGATCATCTGCTCGGCCAGATCGACGATCCGGACAGGTTCACCCATATCGAGAACAAAGATGCCTCCGGGCTCTCCGGCACCAAGTGTCGATGCCTGCAGAACGAGTTCCACAGCCTCCCGGGTGGTCATGAAATAACGCGTGATGTCGCGATGGGTCACGGTAAGCGGGCCACCTGAGGCGAGTTGTCGCTCAAACAGCGGAACAACCGAACCGGTTGAGCCGAGCACATTGCCAAAGCGCACGGTGATGAACTGGCAGTCGCCCTCTCCGCGCGCCCGGTCCAGTGCCTGACAGTAACTCTCTGCGACGCGTTTGGTGGCGCCCATCGCGCTGGTTGGATTGACGGCTTTGTCAGTGGAGATAAGGACCATTTTTCGGGCCCCGGTCTCGCGGCACAAATCTGCAACGATCCGTGAGCCCCCGACATTGGTCAGCACACCCTCGGCGACATGTGTCTCGACGATGGGCACATGCTTGAGAGCGGCCGCATGGAAAACAAGCTCGGGCCGGGCATCTGCGAATACGCTGCGCATGGCCGTTTCGTCGCGGACATCGGCCAGGTGCGGGACATGTTCCGGGCCGTCGGTTTTCTCGCCAATCTCCAGGTCGATGGAGTAAAGATTGAATTCGGAGTTATCGACGAGATCAAGCCGCGAAGGTGCCAAGGCGGTGATCTGGCGAACCAGTTCGCTGCCAATGGTGCCGCCAGCGCCTGTGATCAGAACCCGGCTCCCCTTCACAAGTTCTTCCATTGCCGGACGATCCAAGACGGCCTGGGGTCGGCCAAGCAGGTCTTCGACGGCGACGGGTTTAACCTCGATCGCGTCCCCGATCCCGGAGTGCAGTTCGGTCAGACGCGGGAGGCGCGCCATCGACATGCCGTGGGTTTCGGCGAGATCAAGAAGGCTTCGCATAAAGGCTGGGTCGAGGCCGTGCCGGGTCACAATCATCCGTTGCGGACGTTCGGCACGAAGCGCGAGTCGACGCATCACGCTGGTCAGGTCCTCGGGTTTCCCCAGAACCGGGACGTTACGAATATGCTGACCGACCCGTCTGCCCTTCTCATCGAGAATGCCAACCACGCGGTAAGCTGCACCGGGCTGGCGGTGAAGATCGCGAATGAAAGCCTCAGCCTCATCACCTGCACCCACAAGCAGGACGGGAATCCCGGGTTTGCCGGTTGGATCTGCCGTGAGGGAGAAATGCCGATCCTTGATCAGCCGGTAGATGAACCGTGGCCCGCCCAGCAGGGCCATCAGCACAAACCAATTGATGATCGGGAGTGAGCGCGGCAGGAATTCCGCACGGGATGTGACGAACAATATCGGTACAAAAATAAGGACGGCAAGGCTGACAGCCTTGGTGATCTGAATCAGATCGTTCATCGACGCGTAGCGCCAGATTCCCCGATAAAGCCCCATCGGCCAAAACACGCAAGCCGCGACAACAGCGAACAATGCGGTGCTCTGGATCACAAATTCCGTGGGGACGGTATCAATAGACGAGCCCATACGCAGCCACAGGGAAAGCGGCAGAGACATCGACGCCATGAAGATGTCGTGTCCGTATGCGATTTTCGCCCGGCCCAGAGGTAGTTTTGCGCGCATTCGCGGTCGTCCCATTGGATTGCCCGCTTATACCACTAAGCAGACCCAGACAAAGCCCCGGAACGTCTCAATCTCACGTGTTTGCGTGAAGAGATGTGCGTTTCATCCAAACCAGAAGCAAGATCACGAGGAAAAGCGCGCCGAGAACAGCGATCCAGGGCAGCAGTGATCCCGGGTTGGCCATTGTGGTCAGGACGGCAAGCACGACGAGGCCAATATTCGTCAGGGCCACTGCGGTGCTGACTTGTGCGTGGCTGCGGCCGTTTTGAACGGCTTTTTGGTAATAGTGCTCACGATGGGCCCGCCAGATTTTTTCCCCGTGTTGCAGGCGCCGCAGGAGCGTGAGCGTGGCGTCCACCAGATAATAGAGTGGCAGGATGATCGCAGCGGGCAGATACCCTGATGCCGCCAGTGACAGGAGCAGCCATCCGAGCAGGTATCCCAGTGGGATGCTGCCGATGTCGCCGAGAAATATTTTTGCCGGATGCCAGTTCCACACCAAGAACCCTGCGGCCGCGGCCGCAATGACCAATCCGTGCCATGGCAGGCCTGTCTGGCTGTTGAACGCAAGGAATCCGATCAGGGCGACGCCGCCCCCAATGCCGATCGCTTCGACGCCACTGATGCCGTCGATGCCGTCCATGAAATTGAACAGGTTCACAAACCAGATCCAGCCAATGACCGTGATCGTGGCATCGAGCCAGAAAGGCAGAAGCCCCTGAAATACTGGCCCCTGCAACATCATGACACCTGCGATTGCAGCCAGCACCTGCACGCCGAGGCGCGGCAATGCGCCCAGTGTGCGCAGATCATCAATCCAGGAAATCGCCGCCAGAGCGATGGCCGCCAATGGGATCACCCAGCGTGCGGTGATGCCTGGTTCGGACGGCACTGCGAAGGCGATCACGATCCAGACCGGCAGCAGCACGCTCATCACCCCGATTCCGCCACCACGTGGTGTCGGGACATCGTGGGAGCTTCGCGCGTTGGGTGTGTCGAGAATGTTGTGGCGCAACAGCTGACCCCGCACGACCCACACCATCGCGATGGTGGCGAGTGCTGTTCCTGCAGCAAGTATGACAAGGGTCCAGATCACGATGGTATCGCCTGAGGGTCGGTGATGATCGCTTGTAGCGGCAAAAACAAAGGCCCGGCAAGTTGCCGGGCCTGTTAAGCGGG
>ERZ807291.5869-NODE-5869-length-15116-cov-193.044154_pt1 | contig 15116 bp, 18 predicted proteins | sample MGYA00521257_ERZ807291 | MGnify/ENA primary metagenome ERZ807291 (study PRJEB31413, sample SAMN03169783) | marine metagenome | biome: Marine; feature: Water; material: Subsurface seawater | place: North Sea | collected 2011-04-28 | depth 1 m m ...
TCGCCCACATCTTCACAACTAGTAGATTTTGCAGAATTGCAGATGGTCCAGATGAAGTGCATATGTCTCAACTAGCAAAATTAACAATGAGATCCTTATCGGTTTAATCAATATATGAAATTAAAACTTTTCTTTATAGTTGTTTTCTTTTCGGTCCTTTCTTTATGGATTTTTAAAAGAGAAATTGGTCTTACTCTATTACCAATTGCTATAAATATAAATAATCCAATTGCTGAAAATCAAGAAATTGACTGGCCAATTGCAGAGTCTGATTTAAAAGAAGGCAAACCCAATATTATATTGATACTAGCTGATGACTTAGGTTTCAATGATGTTTCCTATTATAACGGCGGCGCAGCAGATGGCTCTTTATTAACCCCGCATATAGATAGCTTGGCAAAAGAAGGTGTCGCATTTTTAAATGGATATGCTGCTAGCCCTGTTTGCTCTCCTTCTAGAGCTGCAATAATGACAGGAAGATATTCAAGTAGATATGGATTTGAATTTACTCCGTATCCAGCTCAAGCTGCAAGAATTATGAATTTGTTAAGACAAGATGGAGAGCTTGGTACTATAAATCTAGAAGGTGTTCAATGGGATGAAGTTGGCTTGACTGTTGGTGGTCTGCCAAATGAAGAAATAACAATTGCAGAGATGCTTAAAGAAAATGGTTACTATACTGCGCATATTGGTAAGTGGCATTTAGGAGGGTTTACTGATGGAATGATGCCTAATGACCAAGGCTTTGATGACAGTCTCATGCTTAATAGCAGTCTCTATTTTCCAAAAAATCACCCTGATATCGTCAATGCAAAAATTGATTCTTCTGTAGAGGATATGGTTTGGGCATCATCTCAATATGCTGCAAGTTTTAATGGAAGCAAGCCATTTAAGCCTGGAGGTTATATAACTGATTATTACACTGACGAGGCTGTAAAGGTTATTGATAATAATAAAGATAGGCCATTCTTTTTGTACTTAGGCCATTTTGCTCCTCACAACCCTCTTCAGTCTTTAAAGAAAGATTATGAAAAGTATAATCATATGGGCAATCACACCCTTCAGGTGTATGCCGGAATGATTGAAGCTCTTGATAGATCGATTGGTAAAATTTTATCTGCTTTAGAAAAAAATGGATTAACAGAAAATACTTTAATAATTTTTACCTCAGATAATGGTGGAGCTGGATACATTGGATTGGATAATATTAATAAACCTTACCGTGGCTGGAAACTTACTCACTTTGAAGGTGGAATGCATATACCTTTTTTTGCAAAGTGGCCTGCAAAAATTAAAAAAAATATGAGATATGATAAAAGGATTCATCATACTGATATTTTTAGTACTATTTTGGGTGCAGCAAATATCGAGCCCCCAAAAGAAATTACAATAGACGGTGTAAACCTTATTCCTTTTCTAACTAACGAAAAAAGAGGCGAGCCGCATGAAACTCTCTATTGGAAAAATGTTACCTATCAAGCAATTATTCATGATAATTGGAAGCTAATGAGGTCAAAATACCCAAAGAAGAAAGAATACTTATATAACCTTGGAAAAGACCCTTATGAACAAAACAACCTTGCCATGTCAGAGCCTAAGATAAAAAGTTTATTGCATGAAAAACTGAATATACACATTGAATCAATGCCAGAGCCAAGCTGGCCTCAGTCAGTATTCATGCCTGTTGTTATAGACAGGCCGCAAACAGAATATAAAGAAGGCGATGAATTAATTTACTGGCCGAATTAATGTTGAAAGGATTTAATAAATGATTGACCTATATTTTTCTTACAGAAGCCCATACTCATACCTAATTCTTCCAAGAATGCTAAAGCTTAAAAATGAATCAAATATTAATATTAATTTTAAACTTGTTTACCCAATCGCAATTAGAATGCCGGAATGGTTTGAAAAGAAAAATATGTTTTTCTTTTTATCAACTATGTCAGATTTTAAGAAAAAAGCTAAGCAATTAGGTATGCCTTTAAATCTTCCAGTTAAACCTGACCCCATTAAACAAAACATTTTTACAGCAAAGATTGCAGAAGACCAACCTTATATCTTTGACATATGCCATATGGGTCAAGAAATGACTAATAGGGGCTTTGGATTAGAATTTGCACATAAACTTTCAACCAAAATTTGGTCAGTAAAAAACTGGAATATGGACGAACACCTTATTGGAATATTATCCGAATTTAATATAGAGCTGTCTGAAATTAGAGAAGCTATTAAAAAGAATGAAAGTACGCTAATAGAGCAAATTAAGCAAAATCAAGTTGAGCAATTGAAAGCTGGGCATCATGGTGTTCCTCTTTCTGTATACAAAGAAGAGTACTTCTTTGGGCAAGATAAATTTGATGATCTAATTGAACGCATGAAGACAAATGGAGATATATAAATGAAAGTACTAAGAACCCCAGACTCACAGTTTGCAAATTTAAGCGACTATCCTTATGAGCCTGTTTATACAAATATAATAGCAAAAGACGGAACTGAATTAAGAATCCATCATATTGATGAGGGCCCTAGAAATGGCCCTATTTTGTTAGCTATGCATGGGCAGCCTGTATGGAGTTATTTGTACTCAAGAATGATCCCAATTTTAACTGAAGCAGGTATAAGGGTTATTGCTCCTGATTTAATTGGTTACGGAAAATCAGATAAGCCTGCAGCTAGAGAAGATTACTCATATCAAAACCAAGTTGACTGGATGGGGGCTTGGTTAGAGAAAAATGATTTTCAAGATCTAACTTTTTTTGGCCAAGATTGGGGTGGTTTAATAGGTTTGAGAATGATTGCTGCAGATCCTGATAGGTTTGTGAAAGTTGCTATGGGTAATACAGGGCTTCCTTATAATCCAAATACTCCTCAGGAAGTCATTAATGAGGTGAAAGCGTTCAGGACATCTAACAAAAAAATCACTCTCTTCTCAATGATGAAGGTCTTGAACAAAATGGATGAGAATAGTCTTAGCGGTGAAAAGAAGATAAAAAGTCATATGGCTACAAAATTTATGTATTGGCAGAAATTTACATGGGATACTAAGAATCTTCCAATTGGGATGATTAACTCAATTATGATGGAGCAGGCTTTTAAATCAAAATTTGCAGCTTTCATTCACTATCTTTTACAAAGAATGGGTTTGGAAAAAATATCGCCCTTTTATACTGATTTAATGAAAGCGTATGAAGCTCCTTTTCCTGACGCGACATATAAAATGGGTCCAAGAGCAATGCCTAGTCAAGTCCCAACAATTCCTGATCAATCATTAGATGCTCAAGGGGAAGCAAGAGAATTCTTTAAGACAAGTGATAAGCCCTTTCTTTCTGTTTTTGCAGGCGATGATCCTGTAACAAATGGAATTGAAAAGGATGTTCTTAAGATGGCTCCAAATGCAATCAGTGCTCCACAAATAGGTGGGAGGCATTTTTTTCAGTGGACAAGGCCAAAACAACTATCTAAGGTGTTAGTAGATTTTATTAAGGGATAATTTTTATGATTCATCTATACACTGCATCTACACCAAATGGACACAAAATTTCTTGTCTGTTAGAGGCGCTTAAAATGCCCTATGAAGTTCATTCAGTAAATCTTGGTGAAGGCGATCAACACAAGGCAGATTTTGTAAAGATAAGCCCAAATGGAAGAATCCCGGCAATTGTTGACACAGACAATGATCTCTCAATTTTTGAATCAGGCGCAATCATGCTTTATTTAGCTGATAAGGCCGGTGAACTTATCCCTAAGGATGTGGTTGGAAGAGCCAAGGTTACAGAATGGCTGATGTTTCAGATGGGTGGGATCGGCCCCATGATGGGACAAGCAAATGTTTTCTTTAGGTACTTCCCTGAAAAATTCCAGCCTGTTATTGATAGATATCAAAATGAATCAAGAAGACTTTTTGAGGTATTAGACAGGCAGCTTTCAAAAAATGAATGGGTTGCAGGAGAATACTCAATTGCAGATATTGCTAATTGGTGCTGGGTAAGAACGCATAACTGGTCAGGGGTATCTATAGAAGGATTGGAACATCTTGATAACTGGAAAAATAAAATGTACGAACAACCAGGAATGCTTAAAGGAATCAAGGTACCAATTGATAGAGAAAGCATTTTAAAAAATGATAAAGATAAAGAAGAATTTATAAAAAATGCACAAAAAATGGTGAAGGAATAAAGGGAGGAATTTATGCTTAAAGTTCATTTTACACCGGGTACTAGAGCTGGGAGAGTCATATGGTTATTGGAAGAATTGGAATTAGAGTATGAGGTTAATATTATGCCCTTCACAAAAGAGGGTCTTAAATCTCCAGAGCATAGGGCAAGACACTCATTGGGGCGAGTGCCGGTTTTAGAAGATGGAGACATCTCAATATTTGAATCTGGTGCTATTATTCAATATGTGCTCGAGTGTCATAAAAATGGTGGTTTAAAGCCTGAGTCTAGTTCAATTAACTTTCCTTATTATCTTCAGTGGTTTCATTATTGCGAAGGCATGGTAATGCCTCCAATGAATCAAATAGTTGTTCAGACAATTTTGTTGCCTGCGGATAGAAAAGATGAAAATGTTTTAAGACAAGCACAAAATTTATTAACAAAGTCATTGGCTCCAGTTAATGAAAATCTAGCAGATAGAGACTATTTGATTGGTAATTTTTCAGCAGCAGATCTTATGCTTGGGCATTCATGCTTTATGGCAAATAGACTTGGCTGTGTACCAGATGAGATGGAAAATATTAAGAAATATGTAAGAAATATTGAGGCAAGGCCAGCATTTCAAAAAGCAATTACTCTAGGGGAATAATTATGAACTATAAGAAATTTAAGAATAGCGTGCATCCTACAAAAGATCAGATGAGTGGGTTCCTTGAAGGAAAAGATGACAAACCAATATCAATGATTAATCTTCTGAAATACAAAGAAAAAGCAGAATATGAAGATGGAAGAGAGACCGACCTAACAGGCGAAGAAGCATATGCAATATATGGCAAAGAGGTTATAGGTCACTTAAAGAGTGTTGGGGCTAAGTGGGTTTTTAGTGCAGATGTTACCCGTTTAATGCTTGGTGATATTGAAGAGTTATGGGACTCAGTAGCTATAGCTACATATCCAAGCAAAAAAGCTATGCTTGAAATGATAACAAAGCCCGAATATATGGAAAGTCATAAACATAGAGTTGCTGGACTTGCAGGTCAACTTAATATTGAAACAGTGGAGACTAAATAACATTGAGACAACTTCAAACCTTAAAAAGTGATTTAACTAAAACTAGAATTGTTGAGTCATCAGAATGTGAAATTAACGATAATGAGATCATTGTCTCAATAGAAAATTTTGCATTCACAACCAATAACGTAACCTATGCCGTTGCTGGAGATACTATTGGTTACTGGCAATTCTTTAAAACTTTAAATGATGAAAAAAATAAATGGGGCTGCATACCAGTTTGGGGTTTTGCAAAAGTTATAAAATCAAACATAGAAGAGATAGATATTGGGGAGAAATTATTCGGTTACTTCCCTCCAGCAGATCTCTTACATTTAAATCCAATAAAAATAACTGATCAAGGGTTTGCTGATGGCAAAGATCACCGCAAAGAACTGCCTGCGGCATATAACAATTATGTAAGACTTTCAGGCGATCCTGATTACGATGAAACTTCTGACAATATCAGATCTCTATTATTTCCACTGCATATAACTTCTTTTTGTATATGTGATGCAATGGAAGATGCATCTTATTATGGAGCTGATCAAGTTCTTATTGTTAGTGCTTCAAGCAAAACTGCAATTGGTGTTGCTCAAGGACTAAAAGAAAGCTCTGATACTCCTAATGTTGTAGGCATCACTTCAAATAAAAATTTAGATTTTGTAAAAAGTCTAGATTGTTATGATGAAGTAATTACATATGACGACCTATCTTCTGTTAAAGAAGAACTTAAGACTGTTATGGTTGATATGGCCGGCAGTCGCGAGATTCTTGGAACTCTTCATGGCTCGCTTGGAGATAACATGCTTAAATGCCTTACGGTTGGAATGACCCATTGGGATAATGAGGTTACAGCAGAAGATGCCTTAGGTCAGGCAATGTTAAGAGAAAGAACAGAATTTTTCTTTGCCCCTGCTCATATTCAAAAAAGATTTAAAGACTGGGGTTATGAAGGCTATAACCAAAAAACTAATGAATTTATGAAAGCAAGATCTGATCAAAGCCTCGACTGGATGAATATTAAAGAAATTAATGGGATGGATAATTTTATCTCTACATATGAGCGGTTTGTTGATGGAGATATAAATCCTAATGAAGGGATAATTATAAAAATTTAGGGCATAGATATGACTGAAAGAATTAAAATTTTTGGAGCAACGCCTTCTCCTTATACTCAAAAAATGCTCTCTGTATTCAGATACAGACATATTCCATATACAGTTCATAATGGAGATATTGCTAATAAGATTGCTAAACTTGGGGTAGAAGTCCCAAAGCCTGTCTTGCTTCCAACACTCTTACTAAAAGATGCTGCTGGTGAGCTTGTTGCAACAACTGATTCAACTCCAATAATTAAAAGATTAGAAAATGAATTTAAAGAAAGAGGGATAATTCCAGATGACCCTGCGCTCGCTTTTATAAATTATTTACTTGAAGATTTTGGTGATGAATGGGTAACAAAATATATGTTTCACTATAGGTGGTATTTCGAAGAGGATGCTGATATTGCTGGGACAATTCTTCCTTTGGTGGACTTGGCAATAAATACTCCCAATGAATTACATGCTCAATACAAAGAATTGATCGCTAAAAGGCAGATAGACAGGTTATGGGTTGTAGGATCAAATGATGAAACTGCTGAGCTTATTGATTTAAGTTATAAGAGGTTTTTGAAATTAATGGAAGAGCATTTATTAGTAAGTCCTTTCCTGCTGGGAAATAAGCCTTCTTCTTCAGATTTTTCTTTTTATGGCCAACTAACACAGCTGGTAAGATTTGATCCAACTCCAAGAAAACTAGCCTATGAATACTCATCTAGAACTGTTGCCTGGGTTGATATTTTAGAAGATCTGTCTGGACATGATGTAGAAAATACCTCATGGACTTCTTTGGAAGAGAGTCCTGATACATTAAAGAACATTCTAAAAGAAGTTGGAAAAATGTATGTACCTGCATTATTAGCTAATGCTGATGCATTAATTAAAGGAGCAGAAATTTGGGAGGCTGAAATTGATGGTGCTATGTGGAAACAAAAAACTTTTAACTATCAAGGCAAATGTCTAGCCTGGATAAAAGAAGAGTTTGATGCTCTAAATAAAGATGATAAGTTAAGAGTAAAAGAGTACCTTCAAGGAACAGGATGCGAAATATTATTAGGAGAATAATATGAAAATTGAAAACAAAAGAGTTGTTGTTACTGGCGCTGCAAGTGGAATCGGAAAAGCTCTATGCGAAGAGTTTTATGCTTCAGGAGCTAAATCAATTGTTTGTGTTGATATGAATATTGAAGGTGCTAAAGAGACTGCTGATAGTGTTAATGGGCTAGCAGTAAGCGCTGATGTTTCAAATGAGAAAGATATTATTAATGTTATTGAAAAAGCAAATGATTATTCAGGTGGTATTGATATTTTTTGTTCAAATGCTGGGATTGGAGGCAAACCTGGTTTTTTTGAAGCAGCCCAATCTGATTGGGAAATGATTTGGGGTGTGAATGTTCAGTCTCATATTCATGCTGCAAAACATGTTTTACCACAAATGATTGAACGCGGGGAAGGATATTTAATGAACACATCCTCTGCGGCCGGTCTATTAACACAACTTGGAGCAGCTGGATATGCAGTAACAAAAGCAGCGGCAGTAAGCTTCGCTGAATGGATAAAAATTACATATGGTGACAAAGGTATAGGTGTATCTTGCTTGTGCCCTCAGGCTGTGAGAACTGCAATGACTGCTAATGGTCCAGGGGTTGCTGGAGTTGATGGAATGATGGAGGCTGATGTTGTCGCTAAAGATGTCCTCAATGCAATTGAAGAAGAAAGATTTCTTGTAACACCTCATGATGAGGTTCTTGAGTATGTTAAGAGAAAAGGTAATGACAGAGATAGGTGGATAACTGGAATGCAAAGGCTACAAAAACAATATGAAGATTTTTTAACACCCATGGAGGAGGATTAAATATTATGAAAACTAAAATAACAGAACTATTTGGAATTGAGCATCCTATTATTCAAGGAGGCATGCATCACGTTGGATTTGCAGAATTGGCTGCTGCGGTATCAAATGCCGGAGGTCTTGGAACAATAACAGGGCTTACTCAAGGCACACCTGAGAAACTAGCGAATGAGATTGCAAGATGTCAGGATATGACTGATAAGCCTTTTGCTGTTAATTTAACCTTTCTTCCATCCTTAACACCTCCAGATTATCCAGGGTTAGTAAAGGTGATTGTAGATGCAGGTGTCCCGGTTGTTGAAACTGCTGGTAGAAACCCTGCTGCATATCTCCCAGCTCTTAAAGATGCTGGGATTAAAGTTATTCACAAATGCACCTCTGTAAGACATTCGCTTAAAGCTCAGTCTATTGGATGCGATGCTGTATCTGTTGATGGTTTTGAGTGCGGAGGTCATCCGGGAGAAGATGACATTCCTAACTTTATATTGCTGCCAAGAGCTGCTGATGAGCTAGAAATACCATTCGTTGCCTCAGGAGGCATGGCTGATGCTAGAAGCCTTGTAGCTGCTATGGCTCTAGGTGCCGAAGGCATGAATATGGGTACAAGATTTATCGCAACACAAGATGCTCCTGTTCATCAGAATGTAAAAGAAGCTATTGTTAATGCAACAGAGCTAGACACTCGACTCATTATGAGATCACTCACAAATACTGAAAGAGTTCTAAATAATGAAGCAGTTGAAAGACTAATAGAAAAAGAAAAAGCCCTTGGCGACAAGTTAAGGTTTGAAGATATCGTTGATGAGGTAGCAGGTGTTTATCCAAAGATTATGCATGAAGGGACCATGGAGGCTGGGGCATGGTCTTGTGGAATGGTTGCTGGCTTGGTTAATGATATACCAACGGTTGATGAATTAATAAGTGGGATAATGTCTGATGCTGAAAGTATTATTAAAGCAAGATTGGGAAACTTCTAGGATAGAGTTTTAACTGCTTGATTCCATATTTTCTCGGTCAGCTCAGTTAGCTTTATAAAATCCTTAACTCTATTTAAGTTAAGTTTTGTTGAGTCATAGCCTGTTAAAAAAGAAGAGATTTCTTCTTCATTTAAGTTAAAAGAAGAGATCACAGTTGCTATATCAAAATAAGGGTCATTGAGACAGGCGTACTCCCAATCAAGAAATGAGAATGACTCTTTAAAAAGAATATTGGGCTTAGTAAGATCATTGTGACAAAAAGTGAGTTCTGTTTTTTCGGTATATAAGTGATTTATTAATTTATCGATTTCAATGAATAAGTCGTCATTTAAAATAACCTTTTTATAGTGATTAATCATATCGAAATATGTTGTGTTGTCTAAATCACATATTGGCATATCATGAATATTTTTTAACTCAGCTGCCAGTTCTGTTAGAACACTTTTGTCTTTAAAAGATAGTCTTGAGATCTCCTCGCCTTCAATATAATTCCAGATGAGAACCCCTTGCTCGATATCTTTGAAAATAATCTTTGGGCTGCTACAAACACTATTTACCTTTTCCAATAATAAGACTTCCTTTGCTCTATCGAGCCCCAAAGATTTAGCAAGCTGATTATCCTTCCTAAGAATTACTTTAGATTCATCAAACCTGCAGAGATATATTTCAGAAATATGATCTGATTTAATTTGTTTTGTTATCTCAAGCCTGTGCTTAAGGTCTGCAGAGTTGATATATGTATCAAGCATCTTGTGTAAGTTTAATTTTTGCCCATGATTTATATCCAAAAAATATGATAACCAGATAGATGATAAATAAACCCGAGGTGGTATAAAGGCCTCTTGAAGCAAAAATAAATACTGAAATAAAGTCAATTACGAACCAATAAATCCAATTCTCTAAAAGTTTTTTTGCAACCATGTAAGTTGCAACAATAGCTCCCCATGTTGTGAATGCATCAACAAATGGAAGAGCCGCATTAGAAAGGTGCTGCATCAAGTATCCTGACGATAATGTAAGGATAAGAATTAATCCAATAGCATATATATGATTTTTTAAATTCCAAGTTCTAACGAATAGATTTTGATCAGGGGTTTTCATTTTTTTCCACTGGCTAAGTCCATAGAAACCCATAGCAAGATAAAAAATTTGAAGGAATGCCTCCATATATAAATTGGCTTGATACATCACATAAAGATAAAGGCAGGAGCTAGCAATCCATGCAAACCAGCAATATACATTTTGCTTTAGGGCAAGAAGTAAGTATGCAATAGCTAAAGCAGCGCCTATGGCCTCTATAATTAAATCCATAGCTACTTGAAGTCGTATTTAATAGACATTCCAAACTGCCTTGGGTCTCCATGCCTTTTGTAAAGAGTATCCTCAAAATTAGGGGCTTCATTACCAAAATAAAATCCCCTTACAGAGTAATATTCATCAAGGATGTTTTTAGCCCATAAACTAATTGTCCATTCATCAAAAGTATAATTATATTGCCCGTTTAGTAAATAATAAGAGTCTGATTTGTTGTCATGAGAATCGGAGTAATAAAACTCATCTTTTCCAACCAGATTAAAAGTCATATCTGAATTTGGGGACAGCAAATAATTTAATCCAATGTTGTAGCTGGTTCTAGGTGCATGGGCCTGAGCACGCCCCTCTAAGTCCGGTCGTGATTCCCAATTATTTATTTCTGTCTCTAAAAACCCAAGGCTTCCAAACAAACTTAGTTTATCACTAAGGCCGATGTCTATTGATGATTCGATTCCAAAGTTTTTGCCTTCTGCTGCATTCTGTGTGAGGTAAGAAAATGTATTTGGGTCTGATGGATCTAATTGTTGAGATATTAAAACTTGTTGATCTTCCCTATCTGAATAAAAGACAACAACCGAATAGCTAAGGTCTGATAAATTACTTGCAAAATTTATACCTAATTCATAATTAGTTAGAAACTCAGGATTATAAATAAGATTACTACTTTGACCCGCCTCAAGCCCAAGACCGGTATTAAAGCCTCCTTGTTTGTACCCTTTTGAGATACTGGTAAATATCGTTGTTTCTTGATCTAAAAATTTTGTAATAGAGATCTTGTTGCCAGACATTGAGTCTGATGGGTTAAATGACTCATCATTGTTATCACTATACTTTGATTTCCAATTTTCTTGTCTTGCACCAACAGATAGCTTGAGGGAATCAGAAAGAAAGAAATCTAAACTTCCAAATACAGCAAAATTCTTTGATGAATAAACGCTTGAAAAAAAGTCATTGCTAAAATATGGTCCGTATGGGTCAGCAGGATCTCCATATGCCCCATCATCATACCTGTTATTATTTTCTTTAAGTTTTAGATTATTTACTCCCACGACCCAATCAACAGGTTTCTTAAAAAAACTTGCTTTCTTTTTAGAAACCAACCTAAATTCTTGGCCATAAGATTGCCTGCCCCTGAAAGTTTCAGAGAAGTAATCATAAAGGTAAGGTGCATGAGAGATCTCATTTCCCCAATCTGCATCATAGCTAAAGATAACATCGGTATCTGTGAAGCTCGATAAGCTCTGAAATTCAAATCTCTCAAATTCTTTAAAATATTTAACTCCATAGGTTTTTGTTTTTTGAGAGTCCATGCCAGGTCTATCAGAAAGTGTTTTTAAACTGCCGTCAATAGTCCATATGTCGGCTGGATCGTCTAGATCAACCTCAGATACTAAAAATTTTAGTTTAGACGATTCATTGATATCCCAATCTAACTTTAGTCTAAGTGTAAGCTCATCTTTTTTTGATGTATTAGAACGATTTAAAAAAATATTTTCTCGAAACCCGTCTGAGTAATCTTTTCTTATTGCAAGCCTATATTTGATATTCTTGCTTTCAGAAATAGGTCCGCCGAATGCAATACCGGTGCTTCTCGAGCCATAATTACCAATCATTAGCTCTGAAGTTCCTTCAAACGAACTTGTGGGTTCTTTAGTTCTTATATAAATCAGTCCCGCAAGAGCATTTGCTCCAATTCTTGATCCTTGAGGACCTCTGTAGACTTCAATTTGATCTACATCAAATGTGGTGGCAATACCCCCTTGACCAGAGTAATCAATATCATCTATTAAAAATGCAACTGAAGTATTTGGAGTGCCTTGATAGCCAGATCTTTCTCCAATTCCTCTAATTTGAAAATATCTTGCCCTAGAATCACTTGCTGAAAAATTAAGATTTGGTATTAGGTAAGAAAGGCTCTCAAAATGCTTGATTGGCTCATTTTGTAGAAGCTCTTTACTTAAGATAATTACGCTTGAGTCTTCCTCAAGAACTTTTGCTTCTCGCCAATTTGCTTCTACGATGATTTCATCAATTTCTTCTGCAAGAGAAGATTGTGCAAAAAATAAAAAAATGAATGAATAAAAGAAAGATATTTTAAAATGTGAATGTTCCATGTAATTCCTCCGCCATTATTGTATGGATCAGGTTCAAAGGGTTTCAAATGATCTCAGGTTTTTCAACCACCCCTTTACAGTTGACCTATATTAAGAATAAATTTGATTAAAATCAATAGGCATTATAGGATACCCCCTATGGGTATATTAAAAATATTAGTTTGCACATTGGTTATAGCTGTGAATGTTGAAGCTAGGCCTATCTCTTATTCTGGTGGGTCAACATTAATGATCAAATCAGATAACTTATCAAATTCTACCTATTTTCATTACTCCCCTTCTTTTAAATATTCTATTGGTATTGAAAACACTAATGACAAGATTTTTAAAGGCAATAAAAACTATATTCGTTTTACTTATCTTTTGAATAGAAAAAATGCTCTTAGTTCTCAAAGAAACCTTTATTTTCAGTCAGGAGTAGATGTGGCTAATAAAAATAATCATTTTTATGGAGCTCATGGAGATTGGGAAACGAGAAGGTGGTTTGCTGGTTTTGGGTATAAAAATGTTCAAGGTAAAATTAAAAATAATTACGAAAATAAATACCTTCAGTTCGGAGTTGCCCCATATATTGGCGATTATGGAGATTTCCATACATGGCTTATGGTTAAAACAAAAAAGAGCTCACTTACAAAAAATACCTCAACCTATCCTGTTCTTAAATTTTTTAGTGGAGATGCCCTGATTGAAATTGGGTATGACAATCAAACAAACTGGGATCTGCATTTAATGTACAGATTCTAAATAAAAAGGAGAAAAAAATGAAAAAAATATTACTTGCTTTATTTATAACTAGTCCACTTGTTTGGGCTGAAGAAGGGAGTATGGATATGCACCATCACTCACATGAAGGCCATCTTCATGACACCATGGTAAATGGAAAAAATCTTGAAGTTAATGCTGAAAGATTTGATAAATTCATGGAAGGTATTATTGATATGAATATAGCTATAGTTAGCGTTCAAGGAATGGTCTGTGATTTTTGTGCTAGAGGAATTGAGAAAGCATTTCTAAAGGATTTAAATGTCAAAAAGATTGATGTTGATCTTGATAGTGGGAAGGTAATAATTGCTTATTCAAAATCAATAGAAATAGATCCTGATTTAATTAAAAAAAAGATACTAATGAATGGCCAGAATATGACTGACCTGCAAATAATAAAAGTATAACTATGAATGATAAGTCTTCAAATTTTTTATCATTATTTGCCTCGAGCTCAACTTTAATATGCTGTGCCTTGCCAGCAATATTTGTTGCCATAGGTGCTGGAGCAAGCTTTGCAAGCCTTATTTCTGTGTTTCCTTTTTTAATTACTCTTTCAAATTTTAAGGGTCAGGTAACATTATTTGCTCTTTTTTGGATAGTTATAGCTGGGTTTATAAATTACCGAACTTATTACATGCCCTGCCCTGCAGATCCAGAACTTGGAAGGCTTTGTACTCTTAGTCGAAAAAGGTCTAGATACCTTTATTATGTCTCTGTTTTTATTTTCTTATTTGCTACAATTTTTACTTATATTATTCCTAGGTTCCTATAAATTATGAAAAATCCATGCCATAAAGATAAATTAACCAGTTTGAGAAGAATTGAAGGTCAGGTCAGAGGGGTCCAAAATATGATAGAGGAAGGTAAGTACTGCGTAGATATTTTGAATCAAATAAAAGCTCTTAAAAACTCAATTATTACTGTAGAAGGAAAAATACTTAAAACACATTTAAGAGAATGTATTAAAGACTCTCTTAATGGAAGTGATGATTTTGATCTAAAAATTGATGAGATTATGAAAACTATGAAAAGATGAAGCTCTTAATTCGAAAAACGCATAAATATTTAAGTTTTTTTATCTCAATTCAGTTGCTGCTATGGACAATATCCGGAATTTATTTTTCTTTTAATAAAATTGAGTTAGTAAGAGGTGAGCAATATATAGAGGTGGTTGAAAAGCCTATTAATTTGAGCGCTATCAATTTTAATATTCCTAACTCTGAGAATATTTCTATTATAAATAGGCTAGATAAAGAAATTGTTATTGTGAGCACAAAAAGTTCAAAGAGATATCTAGACAAAAATGGAAATCCATTAGATAAGCTCTCTATAGAAGAAGCCATGAAATCAGTTGAAATAAAAACCACTCTTTTGCCACTAGAAGTAATTGAAATTACAGATAGAAAAAGTGGATCTGAATTCAGAGGAAGATCCTTGCCTATTTATAAGGTAGAAAGTAAAAATACTAAAAATGATGATATTAATGTCTATGTAAATATTTATTCAGGTGAAATTATGGCGATAAGATCACCACAATGGAGGGTATGGGATCTAATGTGGGGATTCCATATTATGGATTGGAAGGATAGAGATAATATCAATAATCTCCTTCTTAAAGTATTTTCTATTCTTGCTTTGGTTAGCTCTATAACTGGACTAATTTTATTTTTTAAATTGGATTTTAAGTAAGTACAATAGCTAGCAACTATTAGCTAATAAATATATGCCTATGGATAAAAGAACAGAGCAAATTCTGAGGGATCCAATATTCCCATTATTAATAA
>ERZ807291.5889-NODE-5889-length-15089-cov-7.397100_pt1 | contig 15089 bp, 11 predicted proteins | sample MGYA00521257_ERZ807291 | MGnify/ENA primary metagenome ERZ807291 (study PRJEB31413, sample SAMN03169783) | marine metagenome | biome: Marine; feature: Water; material: Subsurface seawater | place: North Sea | collected 2011-04-28 | depth 1 m m ...
TTCAATAGGTTTTGCATATCCGCCACCCATGAAGATCAACATCGGGATATTGATTTCTTCGCGCCAATCCATAACCAGCTTATTCCTCTGAGCCAATCCATCTCTAGACAAACTAAGCAAACCAAGAGCATCGGATACTAAACCATCAACTCCTGCCTGAAAGAAAAGAAGGTCAAACTTCCTTTCTTTGAGTACGCCTAAAATATCAGATAACGCAGCCAAATACTCGTCATCGCCGGTATCGTTTTCAAAAGCCAAATCCAAGTCACTGGTTTTTTTTCGAAAAGGAAAGTTATGTAACCCATGCAAAGAAACCGTAAAAACACGATCATCTTGATGAAATATTTCTGCGGTGCCATCCCCTTGGTGAACATCAAGATCAAGAATTAGGATGTGGTTTATCTCTTTTTCCTGAAGAGCTTTTTCAGCACATATGGCAAGATCATTGAAGATACAGTAGCCAGCCCCTTCTCCTCGAAATGCATGATGCGTACCGCCTGCCATATTACCAGCAATCTGATGTCCCTGCAGGATTAAATCCAAGGCCCCAAGTGCCCCACCAGTGAGACGCAGGGTACGCTCGACAATGGAATCACGCCAAGGTCTCAGGCCAATTCTCCTCATTTCTTTCTCACTTAGGCGACCCCGCATAAATCTTTGTACATAATCTTCTTTATGAACAAGGAGCAGATCCTCGATACTCGCTTTTGGTGGGGACTCCCAACGGATGAGCCCACTCCGGTCTTCCTTCAATAGCCTCTCATGTAATAACTTATATCGACTCACCGGAAACCGAGCAGATGGATCCAGGCCCGATGAATAAATTTCATGATAATATAAAGTAAAATCAATGTCTGGCATGAAATAAGCAAGTGAGTTTGGGAATGAAAAGATAAACACTTATACTAAACCTGTGAGTTTTCAAAACGCATTTCTGGGTTCATTGGTAGCAGACTCCATTTCTATGCCTGTGCACTGGTATTACAATGTGCATAACCTTGATAAAGATTATGGCCCCATCGATGGATACTTGGGGCCCAAAAACCCGCACCCTGACAGCATCCTTTGGCGTTCTTCTTTTCTTCCTAAATCAAGTAAATCGGACATATTACACGGCCAAAAAAAATACTGGGGACAAAGAGGTATTCACTACCACCAACATCTAAAAGCTGGAGACAACACTCTTAACCTACAACTTTCCGCAGAACTTTACCGCTTTATCATTCTTCATGGTGAATTTCAAATTGATCAATGGCTACAGAGATATGTTCAGGTAATGCTGACACCGGGTTGGCATGGCGACACTTATGTGGAGGAATACCACCGAACTTTTTTCACAAACTATGAAAAAGGTAAGCCTCTCCTATCCTGTGGGGCCAATGACTACCATATCGGTGCCCTTAGTCTAGTACCAGGACTGCTTGCTGGACTTGAGGCCATTGGGCAGACGGACCCAGCCCAACTTGTGGAATCTGCACTTACCCTCGTTCGCGCTACTCACGATAACAGCAAATCATTACGGGCTGCAGCTGACTTCACTCGGATCTTAATCCATCTCCACCAAAATCAATCGATTCGAGATACGATTGATCAACTTCCCCTTCCAGGAGTTTCCGTTAAACAACTTGTAAAGTGGGAGCAAAAAGAAGACAGGGAGATTGTAGGCGGCAAACTTAGCACCGCTTGTTACCTGCCCGAATCATTCCTTGCCTCTCTGTTTTTATCCTGGAAGTACGATTGCAATTTCAAGAAGGGGGTAATAGCGAACGCGATGGTCGGAGGTGATAATTGCCACCGGGGTGTGGTGGTCGGTGCGATGCTGGGTATCCAAAACGATATTCCGAGTGCCTGGCTTAAAGGTCTTACAATGATGGACCGCTTGCGCTGTGATATGCAGTTACAGGAAAACCCTCAATTATTGAAAAGAGCGAGTTGACCCGTCTGATCTTTTTTCCCTCGAGTCACCGCAACCTTGCGGGAACCATGCTTCTCAAGGACTTCCAGGGTTGCCCGCTTACCCGCAGTACTTCGCCGTATTGTAAAAATTCGCTCTTTCATTTTCCTTGTACGGGATTGAAAGTCTATACAAGGCCTTGGATAATGCTTAAAAAAGCTCTTTTCAAAATTTGCAATTTCGACAACGGTTCGATTTTCCAATTCAGGAATCCATTTTTTAACAAACTTAGCATCCGGGTCCTGGTCCATAAATTGTTTAGCAGGGCTATACACACGAATTGTATTAAAACCAATGACTCCCGCCTGCATCTGAATTTGGGCCATATGTATCCCAGGCTCATAATCCAAAAACAACCGGGCCAGAGGTGGGTGAATCTTCTTCCAGGAAAGGTGCAGCCCGTAGCATGCAAAGCTGACTACCATGGCCCTCATTCTAAAATTCAAAAAGCCAGTTTGATTCAAACAACGCATACAGGCATCAACCATGGGGAATCCTGTGTTTCCCTGAACCCATAATTCAAGCATATCTTCTGAGTCTTCGTATTCCAACTCTTCATAAGCAGGATTCAACGGCCTTTCTTCCATGGAAGGGAAAGCTTCCAACCGCTGGATGAAATGATCACGCCAGAACAACCTTGACTGAAAAGCCCGTAAACTCCGAAGCCATCCATTTCTCTCTTTTTTTTCCTGTAATTCTTGTATACGGGTTTGAAGTTCAGAAAAAACAGTTCGTAAACTAATCGTGCCCCAAGCTAAGTGAGGTGACAACCTCGATCCATGGGTAAAGGCAAGGTTGGGTGAGGATATCCCCCCGGAATAGCCCTGCCCTCTCTTGTTTAAAAAAGTCTGTAAGGTAATCCACGCATTTCTCTCATTAATTTTCTGTAAACCTGGAGACAATTTCTTTGCATTAAACTTTGGGATTGCCTGCGTTAATTCGCACCATGAGAGCGGCGGCTTTATCTTCGCAAGGGATTTTGGCAACTTCAGAGCATTCGGAATAGGAAGGATCGGTTGCGTACGGTAATCAACCTGCCTCAGTTTCACTCTCCTTAGATCAGCATTCCCTCCACGCAGCACAGAGCTACCCACTGCCTCGCTCCACTTAACACCTTTATCTTTGCACCACTCCTTGACTCTTTGGTCACGAGAAAAAGTAGCGAGGTTTCCAGTTTCTTGATGAGAATATAGGCTTGTAAATGAAAATTCTTTGTAAACGAAATTCAATGCAGAAATAATATCCCTACAATCTTCCCACAGTTCGCTTTTGCGGATATTTAAACTTTTTCTTAATCCCTCAAGGGCTTGCCACTGGGCTTGAAGGTGGAAATCAGAACAGTCAGATAGAGAAAGAATTTCTGGCTCCCAACAGAAAAAAGGCAAGACCTCGGAACACTCCATGCAGGCCCTACTCAGTGCCTCATTATCACTGAGCCGGAAGTCTCTCTTGATCCACCAAAGTGCTTTCACTTTTTCAATTTTTTTTTGGAAAGACCGCGGCATTTATCAGAACAGTAGACCACACTCGCCCATAGTCCCCGTGCTTGCCATTTTTTCCGATTTTCAAAGGGTAATTTGCATACGGGACATATTTTCGACTCCTTCTTTTTCATTCCAGGTTAGTAATTCAGGTAGGAAGCAAGAAACACAATCGTCCATAAAAAAGTGCGGAACCAGTTTCCGGTAAGTAACAAATCAATGAACTCCGTTTTTTTTCCATGAATCGTCAGCTTCCTGTGTTGGGGAGCAGAATGGAAAAATGTAACAGCCCATGCCAAAAGCACACAAACCAAACGAACCCAGGAGCAAGTGTCGCCGACAAAAAAACAGGAGGTTGTGCATTCTAAAATCTGTGACACCATCAACGGTAAAACAAACCAGGCAATTTGCTTGCAGTACTGGGCATGCCACTCTGGGAAGTTGACAGTTTCTATATTGCGGAAAGCAGGATATATAATGATCTGAACCATCCAAATAACCACAAGCATCGCAAAATCTATAGATAATGCGTGTTCATGAAGGGTTTCAAAAAAAATCATAATTTCTCAGTGTACCGTTGGTTTTTTACAATTAATGATTACATTCAATCAACATATCTCGCACATGACAAATTCCACCTTCAACTCCATTAAGGCTATCGCTCTCATCTTCGTTAGTACACTTGGATGCACCGACCACTCCAACAACTTAACCAAATCCGATTCTTCGACCTCACAGGATACGAATACAAAATCCTTCAAGATTCTCATTCTTGGTGACTCGCTTACCGAAGGATACGGAGTGCAAGAAAGTGAAACCTACCCCACTCTCTTAGAAAAACGCCTCGAACTTGAAATCTCCCCTCTCACAGGCATTTCCTACTCAGTTATTAACGGGGGTATCACCGGTTCTACCTCAAGTGGTGGAGTTTCCCGAATCCAATGGCTACTGCAGTCCAAACCTGACCTTTTACTTTTGGCACTTGGAGGAAATGACGGTCTACGGGGTGTACCTGTTAAAGAAACCAAGAAAAACCTGCGGACTATATTACAAAAGGCCCAAGAGAATAGTATTCCGGCCGTCCTGGCGGGAATGAAAATACCACCAAATTACGGACCGGTATATTCTGACGAATTTGCCCAGATCTTTCCTACTTTAGCCGATTCCTTAGATATTCCTCTTATTCCCTTTTTGTTGGAAGGCGTTGGGGGTAACCCAAAATTTAACCTCCCAGACCGTATCCATCCAAACCCTGCCGGTCACAAAATTATTAGTGATCTCGTTTTTAATCACTTATCAGAAGTACTTTTATCCCTCACTCCTTCACCATGATTCATGTAAATAAAATTTCGAAAACCTATTTTCAAGGCACCCAAAGGATTGAAGTGCTCTACAACTTGAGCCTTCAAGTAAAAGAAGGAGAATCTTTAGCCATACTTGGACAAAGCGGGAGCGGGAAATCAACCCTCCTATCCCTTATGTCTGGCTTGGACAAACCTGAATTTGGAACCATTACCTTGGACGAGCAAGACATCACCAAACTCTCACAAGATCAGCTCAGCCAGTTTCGGTCCGAAACGATGGGTATTGTATTCCAGCAGTACCACCTTATGAGTAACTTGACCGCCCTTGAAAATGTGGGGATTCCTCTCGAACTTCGCAAGGATCCAAATTACCAGAATTCGGCAAGGAATGCCCTTAAAATGGTGGGCCTGTCTCACCGATTATCTCATTTTCCCGGCGAACTTTCAGGAGGTGAGTGCCAACGGGTCGCGATTGCCCGTGCCATAGTGGCAAAACCGAAAATCATATTGGCGGACGAGCCCTCTGGAAACCTGGATGATGAAACTGGCAAAGAAGTGATGGATTTACTTTTTCAACTTTACCGGGAGAGAAAACAAACATTGATCCTTGTAACCCACAACCAAGAACTGGCAAGCGTTTGTGACCGCATGATGGTTTTGCAAAAAGGTCAGCTTCAGGCTGCATCCTGATATGATTTTTTCGCTTCGAAATGCATGGAGGGAAATTCGAAACAATCGATCCTTTTGCCTTTTTTACAGCCTTAACCTTGCCCTTGGTCTGGTGGGTTTCATGGGCGTTGATTCTTTTAAAACATCTCTCGATTTGCGGGTTGCTGCTGAGTCCAAAGAATTATTGGGTGCCGATCTTGCCTTGCGGGCAAGGCGGCCCTTTACCCCAGAAGAACTTTCCAGTGCCCGCCAAGTCTTACCGATTGAGTCCCAAGAATTGAAAGCCGTAGATTTCTTTTCTATGGCAGCTGGCCCAACCGGAAGAAGCCGGTTAATCAAGATCGTGGCCATCGATCCAGGATTCCCTTACTATGGAAGTTTCACCACCAAGCTTTCCGGTAAAATTACCGGAAAAGATGAAAACATTTTGCACGAGCATCAGACGGTCTGGCTCTACCCTGAACTACGCAGTCAACTTGAGCTTGATCTTGGGGATGAATTAAAAATTGGAGAAACCAGTTTTCGGGTTACTGATTTTATTCTCGACGAATCTGGTCTCAGTTTCCAACCAGCAGAACTGGCACCCAAAGCTTTTATCAGCACCAAGTTCTTAGATAAAACTAAACTGCTTACTACGGGAAATACCGCTTTCCATAACCGCCTTTTCAAGTTAGCAGATCCATCCAAACTGGGTGAAATTTACAAGCTGCTTGAACAGTCACTTTCAAACCCTGAAATCCGTATTTTTTCTCACGAAAAAGTTGGACATCGTGCCGGGCGCTTACTTCGCTACCTCTCTGACTTCCTGGGAATTGTTTCCATGGTCGCCCTCTTTCTCGCCTGCTTGGGGAGTGGTTATTTATATCACAGTTTTCTCAACAAAAGGGTCAAAGATATAGGAATTCTAGTTTGCATGGGAGCGACCAAAAGAACCGCCATCCGGCTCTATTTTGCCCAGCTTTTGATTCTTGGAATCGCGGCTGTCATTCCTGCCATTATTGCCTGTATGCTGATTGTTCCATTGCTCTCTGGTGCTTTGGGCACCTTCGTGCCAATCGAGGTAAATGCCCAGTTAAGCTTAGCAAGTATCGGTCTCGCTTTCCTTGTGGCAATTCTTGGCGGGTGGCTTCTGGCCTTGCCTACTTTGTGGAAAATTCGCCAGCTACAGCCTGCAGAATTATTTCGTGAATCCACAAACTGTAATCATTTCCCGGGAAGTAAAATGTCTGCCCTTTTCACCTTACCTGGAATTTTTGCCTTTTGGGCTTTATGTTTATTTCAGAGCGACTCTTCAAAACTCGCCAACCTCTTTTTCATTTCTCTTTTGGTAAGTGTCCTGGCCCTCTATGTAATTGTTCGCATCGGTTTATGGTTACTCGATCGTCTTTTCCGTAAATCTTCTTTACCCTTACGGCTTGCCTCTCGCTCCTTAACTCGAAACCGGACGAGCACAGTGACTGGTTTTTTGGCTTTAGGGGTCGGGGTGCTTTTGCTCAATTTAATCCCTCAGTTTCAATTCATCTTAGAAAATGAAATCGGGGCGGATAACCAAGAGGCCAAACTTCCCAACTTGTTTCTTTTTGATATCCAGGACGAGCACCGTTACCCACTGGAACAAATGTTACAAGCCAGAGGTATACCTCTGCAAAACATAACCCCTTGGATTCGGGGCAAACTTGTTTCAGTAAAAGGAAAAAAGTATGAAAAGATTACCCAGCAGGAACAGGAATTCAGAAAACCAGAAGATGTGAGAAGAAGTAACTTCAGAAACCGCAGTTTTAACTTAAGTTATCGGGATCACCTTCTTGCAAGCGAACAAATCATACGCGGGCGAATGGTCAGGATGGATTACAACGCATCCTCGGCCAAGCCTGCGGAAATTTCAGTTGCATACAAGTACGCAGAATCTCTTGACCTTGACCTTGGAGATCAGCTTGAAATCGAAATCAGTGGAGTTCCCATCACCGCTGAAGTGGTTAATATCCGGAGAGTAAGATGGACAAGTTTTCAACCCAACTTCTTTGTGCAAATGCAACCGGGAGTGCTTGAAAATGCACCTAAAACTTACATCGCCACACTTCATAACCTCAATCGTGATTCAAAAGAAGAAACCCAGGACTTCCTCGTGCGTAATTTCCCTACTATTTCCATTTTAGATGTTGAACGCACCGGAAGGAAAATCCTCGAAATTGTAACTCAAATGACTTGGGCATTACAGGTAATGGCTGGTCTATCCATCTTGGCCGGCATCATCGTTCTTTATTCCCTTGCCCGGGAAAAAGCTCGTCAGCAACGTTGGGAACTCAACCTTCTTAAAATATTGGGTGCCTCATTTCAGGACCTTAAGAATCTGGTTCGCCTAGAATTTGGCTTGCTAGCCCTTTCGGCATCAATCCTCGGCGTACTTCTAAGTTTGGCAACCAGTTATCTCCTTGCTGATAAAATCTTTGACCGGGTTTGGAGCTTTCACTTAGGACTTCCTCTGTCTGTGGTTCTGGGGGTAACTCTTTTATCCCTTCTCGTCACTGAAATCGCCACCCGAAAGGTCTTGAAGGAAAGCCCGAGCAGTTTGCTGAACGAAAGGTAAAGCATCCTTGGATTAATCTTCTCCAATATCCTTGGCAATCCCAGTAAAATCAGCACTATTGATCCCAAGATGCCTAAGGAAAACCTCCAACAAAAAAAACAGTTTTTCCCGATCAGTGCCGGCCTTCGAGAATACCTGGGGTTTTACAAGCGCGAGCTTCTGTTGCCTGTCAAATACGAAAACTTGCTCCAGAGTGTGGACTCTTATCCGCTCATCAATGACAAGAATGAGGACACCCTTTGGCAAACTATGGTCTACGACCAACACTACGGCAAAGATATCTTTGAAGGGCTCAAACAAATTTATGTCTTACTACGCTCGGGGGGGGATAAAAAGATCTTACCTAACCTGTATGTCGACCGGGTTGATTATTGTACTTTTGGAAACACCAAACCATTCCGTATCCGCATTGTTAATCAATACAATGACAACCACGACTACTTCTACGTAAAAAAAGCAGACGCTTCCCGGGTATACGGGTTGGAACTTGAGCAGCTTCTTTCACCAAATGAAATTAATTTTCATGTCGACCGTGACACCCTGGTGGAAGAGCATATCATTGGAGTTCCAGGTGATGATTTCATTGATAACTACCTGGAGCGGGAAGATCTCAATGAGGTAAGGCTTGCCAAAGAATTTATTAAATTCAACGAACGATGCTTTGTTCGCTTGCTCGGTGATATGCGTGCCTACAATTATGTGGTGGAAATGACCCCGGATTTTGAGCACAATCAGTACCGGGTCCGGGCTATTGACTTTGACCAGCAGTGCTATGAAGGCCGTAAATCATTTTACCTGCCCCAATTTTTTAAGAATAATTTACCCGTGGTCAACCTGTGTAGCCGCTTGATTAACTTGGAAACCAGTCATCAATATCAACGGGAAGAACGTACCCTGATAAAGCGACGATTTAATGTTGCCCCCACTCGAATCACAAGGCTGCGGGAGTGTATGTGCGTCGATACAATATCCAGCGATGATAAACTCCTTACCCTTCGCAATGAACTTTCCCGTATGCACCAAGACTCTCGCTTTGATCAATGTACAACCATGGGGGAAATTACATTTCTCAATATTGCAGTTTCCCTCGGCTTACAGAACGAAGTGCCCGACAAGTTTTCTTAAATCCTCATCTTTTTAAATTTCAAGACAGTTCCAAAACTTGGAATACGCATGTTTTTGCTTGTTCCCTAGGTTTCGCCAAAAGCCAAAGATTAAACTTTTAACAGCTTACACCCTTTACCCAGTGATAAACCCGAAAAATATCTACACAGCTTTTACAATTTTATCTTTATGGAAGGGACTCCTTGCCATGCCCGATAAGCCAAACATTGTATATATTATGTGTGACGAGCTTGCTTATTATGAGCTTTCTCACATGGGGAACTCCCGGATTAAAACCCCCAACATTGATCGCTTCGCCCGGGAAGGTTTACGTTTCACCAACGCTCTCGCCGGATCTCCGGTATGCGGTCCCCTTCGATGCAACCTTCTAACAGGAAAACATGCCGGTCATTCCTCGGTTCGGGCAAATGATGGAGGAACGCCTCTTCGTGCCGATGAAGAGACGATCGCCAGTCTTTTAAAAGAAAAGGGGTATGCCACCGGTGGCTACGGAAAATGGGGCTGCGGAGGAAGGGATTCCACAGGAGTTCCAGAAAAGCACGGGTTTGATGATTTTTTTGGATATTACGACCAGGTTCATGCCCATACTTTTTACCCTCCCTATTTAATTCGTAACAGCCAAGAGATACCTTTGGCAGGAAATGATGGGGGTCGCGCAGGGAAGACCTACTCTCACTATCAAATTTTCAAGGAATCCCTTAGCTTTATTAGAGAAAACCAAAAGAAGCCATTCTTTTGCTACCTTCCCTTCACCCCTCCTCATGGCATGTTTGATGTCCCCAAAGAAGAGCCAGCCTGGGAACTTTATAAAGATGCATCCTGGATGAAAGACCCAACCGTATCCCAGGAGGCAAAAAATTATGCCGTTATGGTATCAATGCTCGACCGCCAACTTGGAGAAGTCATGGATCTTCTCAAAGAACTCAGGCTTGAAGAACTGACAGCTGTTTTTTTCACTGGCGATAATGGAGGGCAAGATCGATTTAAAAGTAAAGAATATCCCCGAGGCTATTTTGGACCTAATGTAAACCCCAAGACAGGCATTGAATTTCGTGGTGGCAAAGGAAATCTCTACGAAGGTGGTTTAAGAATTCCCTTCCTTGTTCGCTGGCCTGGCCATATAAGCTCAGGTCGGGTAAGTGACTTTGTCTTTTATCAGCCCGATATGCTACCCACGATCTCTGAACTCTGCGGTGCCCGCATCCCAAATGATACAGATGGTATCTCCATTGTCCCCACCCTTATTGGGGAAGAAATGGTGGGCCGTTCTCAAGAGATTCACAAAATGATGTACTGGGAGTATTTGAACCAGGTCGCCGTTCGTTATGGTAATTGGAAAGCAATCAAAACGGGAAAAGGTAAACAATCCGCCTGGACTCTCTATGATTTAGAAGCCGATATAAGTGAGTACAATGACCTTTCTTTAGAAAAGCCTGATATTCTTACCAAAATGATGGATTTTGCAAAAAAATCTCACCGCCCCGCCCGCCCTGGTGTATACATCGACCCTCAACGCCAAAAACACAACCGTGACAGGCAGGCAAAATATGGTTTTTCCAAAGACTCATCTTTCAAAAAAAACAAAAATACAAAAGACTAAGCCGAGGCACTACACGGAACCAAAAACCACAAGAAATATCAAAACTTGCCAATTCCTGATTATTCTGTTGAATAATATATAGGATGGAAAAACAAATAGCAAAAAAGAATTCACTTAAATCTGTGGCGGAATGGAAAGAGTTGGTTGCTGAATATCAGCAGCCTCACTTAGGCCGTGCGATCTGGCAAATAACAAACACTTTAGGTTCTGTTTTTGCGATCTGGGTTATCCTCTACCTAACCCTCTCTATTTCTTGGTGGCTTACCGTTGGACTTTCCTTACTTGCAGGTCTCTTTCTGGTGCGGGCTTTTATCATATTTCATGACTGCGGTCATGGCTCCTTTTTTAAATCTAAGAAGGCCAATCACATTCTTGGTTTCATAACCGGGATGCTCACCTTCACCCCTTATCACCACTGGAGATGGGAACATGCCATGCACCATGCAACCAATGGTGATCTTGACCGACGAGGGATAGGAGACATCTGGACTTTAACCGTAAGGGAATACCTAAGTTCCTCTCGGATTACCCGCTTAAACTATCGCTTTGTCCGCAACCCTTTCATTCTTTTTGTATTCGCTCCTCTTTTCCTCTTCATGATTCTTGAGCGTTTCCCCTCCTCCAAGTGCAAACCGAAGGAAAGAAGGTCTGTGCACATCATGAATTTAAGTCTTTTTATCTGGTGTTTAACCATGGGTTCTATTTTTGGGGCACTTCCCTTTCTCGTTATTCAGGTCACTATGATGGCGGTGGCAGGAACTTGCGGTATTTGGCTTTTTTATGTACAGCATCAATTTGAGGACACATACTGGGCCCAAAGTGAAGACTGGGATTTCACGGCCGCTGCCATGGAAGGCAGCAGCTATTACAGGCTCCCAAAAATCTTACAATGGTTTTCCGGAAATATTGGTTTCCACCATATTCACCATCTTAACGCAATGATTCCAAATTATAATCTGGAGCGTTGTCATAAATCAGATCCCTTTTTCCAAGTTGCCCCGGAACTCAATCTTCTCAGTAGTTTGAAATCTATAACTTTCCGGCTTTGGGATGAAGATAACAGTAAAATGATTGGTTTTCGGGAATTGAAGCGTCAACTTGCGATGGAAGATTTGGAAGAGGCTGCTTAGCCTTTCTCTTCTACTTTTCGATTTAAGATTTAATTAAACAGTGTAAGTGCCCTTTTTCTGGGTAACCACACGAACTGAAACTCCCTTACCCCCTGCGCTCTCATTCAGGTTGTTTAGCTCTGTTCATGGGTACACCCCTTTCTAAGAGCATGTAAACTGAGATTAAGAAGTGGATGCTTAGATTCTAGTAATTACTTTGTACCTCTCCCATCATGAGTCATGGTTTTCTGAGAAAATACAAATACATTAGCTCCCCTCCTGAGAAGAATCTCTGAAAGTAAAGAAAAAGAAGTCTATAGGTTTCAACTTAAACGCCGGATTATCTGGTCTCAATAATGGCGTAATAACAGCCAAGCTCTCCCTCTGGCACACTGAAAAAGGGCGAAAGTTTATGCTTTCCCTCGGTGAGCTTTGCTTCGAAAACTATACTGTTCATACCAGCTTCGACTGGTATCGTGGTTAAATCTTTTCCGTTTAAACGCAGGGTGGCAGACTTCGCTCCGATTGATTTTCCCACTTGGGCCCGGAATGCTTGGCTGGCACCAGGGACCTGAGCACCAGGGGGCAATTCTTCGTTGATCGCCTTTCCCGACTCCAGAGGCCAGCGTAAAACTTCAATTTTATACATACCTGTTTTTAAAACCTTTAGAGCCCAGTGCCCATCATGCTTGGCTTGCTTCCCTCCCCGCAAAGGATATTTGCTTCGAGTATGGCCCTGATTCCAGGGAGTCAAATCCTTTTGAATCCAGTCATGACTTGTTAGGCTAACAACCGGATGATCCTTATGCCCAATGTGCAGTTCAGTTGTTTCTGCAAAGGTAGGCTCTAACTCCGCCCACCAAGCATCATAAAAAGCAATCATTTTAGCAAGACGCTCAGGATGCTGGCTCGCCACATTCTTCACCTGCCCTGGATCTTTTTCAATATCGTACAATTCCTTGCCATTTACCAATCTCCACCCTTGGCTCATCACCGCAGACTGTTTCCATTTTACCGGATCTCTCACTCTTTGCGAATCGGTTACAAGCATACGGTCCGGCCAATCGATTGAACCGTTTGCTTCGAGAATCCTGCGAATAGAGATTCCATCAAACTTATAACCTTTAGGTTTTTGACCTCCAGTTAAATCAAGAAGAGTTGGTGCCACATCTACGGCATGACAAATGGTATCTACCTTTTTTAATTGATCCATACCACCATTAGGCCAGTGCATAAAAAAGGGAACCCGGTGCCCTCCATCATACTCGCTCCCCTTTTGCCCCCTCATTCCAGCATTATAAATCTGCCTTCCCCCTGCGGTACCGTTGTCCGTGGTAAAGATAAAGATCGTGTTATCATGAACCCCTAATTCTTTCAGCAAGGCACGGGTTTTTCCCACATTGTCATCAATATTGGTGATCATGCCATAGAAGGCAGCAACCCGATCACTTTCCTCGGTATACATATCAAGATATTTTTGAGGAGTATGCAGCGGTCCATGAGGTGCATTCGTAGAAATGTAGGCAAAGAAAGGTTTTTTTTGGGCCACGCTTTCACGGATAAAACGGTTACCTTCTTCAAAAAAAACATCGGTGCAAAAACCCTTCGCCTTTACAATTTTACCGTTATGAAAATATCCTCCGTCAAAATATGCATTATCCCACACATCAGGAGTTTGCCCCACACCGCCCCCGCCATGACGGTAAACCTCGGTAAAACCACGGTCCTCTGGCCGGTAGGGATAGTTATCCCCTAAGTGCCATTTGCCAAACATTCCGGTCTCATAGCCATTATCATTAAAAAACTGCCCCAAGGTGCCCTCATTGGTACGAAGCATGGAACGACCCATAATCGTGTGCCATACTCCGGTGCGGTTCGTCCAATGGCCTGACATCAAAGCTGCCCGGGTGGGAGAGCAGGTAGGGGCGACATGATAATCGGTTAACCATATAGATTCTCGAGCCAGCTTGTCCGTGTGTGGAGTCTTAATTCGAGGGTTACCGGTACAGCCTAAGTCCCCGTAACCCTGATCATCGGTTATAATGATGACGATATTAGGATGGGTCTGTTCTTTATCACCTTGTATTGGCTTCTTTACATTCGCTTTGGAGGCTTCTTTGGGGTCAGAAGGAGTGCAGCCACAAATCATTATGGCTAGGCTCAATAAAAAAAGGGAAAAGGGCTTATTTTTCATTTTGTATTACTTGGTTTAAAGAACGGATTCTTTGGATCAGTCGTGAAATTCAAAAGTTTTGGTAATCTAGTACAATGACAAGCTGGATGACCATCCATAAATTAGCTCTTGAATAAAGTTTATAAGCCCCCTTACGCTTGAACCCCCTCCGTTTTCCCGATAAACTATGGATTGATGAAAATTACTTCCAGTCTCATTCTTCTTTTCTCGCTAGGTATTACAGGGTGCGGAGATAACCAGCATACGCATGGCTCCCACGCGGAAAGCGGCCACCACCAACATGTGGCCCCCCATGGCGGAACCTTACTTGAAGTTGGCCCCCATGGCAGTGGTTTTAACCTAGAACTCGTTCTTCAATCAGATGGTTTTCTGCAAATTTATGTTCTAGACGCTCATGCGGAAAACTTCTTTCGCATTGCAGCAGAGACGATCGAGGTTGAAGTACTCGATCTCAATCAATCCAGCTCCAAGATCTTCTGCAAAGCCGTTGCAGATCCTGGCACTGGAGAAACTGTAGGCGACAGTTCACTTTTTGCCTCTACAGAAACTATCACAGGCTTCCTTCCCTTGAAGGCAAAAATCCAGACGCTTCCCATTAAGAAACAGGTGTATGAGAACATAATTTTTGAGCTTCCTGACAATTCTACACAAACAGAAGAATGAGCATCGAAGAAAAAAGAGACCAAATGGTCGAGGAACTTTCTCCTTTTGAGGACCACCTTGAAAGGCTTACTTATGTTATCGACCGGGCGAAGGATCTTCCCGGATTGGAGGATGACTTTAAAATCGACACCTTCTTGATTAAAGGCTGCGTCTCCCAACTTTGGGTTTTCCCCACCTTTAAAGAAGGGAAATGCTTTTACCAGGCAGATTCGGATGCCTCCATTACCAAAGGCACGGCCAGCCTCCTTTGCGATTTATACAGTGGTGAAAGCCCGGAAGACATTGTGCGATTGGAACCTGATTTTTTAGGTGATGTCGGTATTACCCAGCACCTTTCACCCAACCGAAGAAATGGGCTTACGGGAGTTCGGGAAAAGATAAAGGCCTACGCTCAAATGCAGAT
>ERZ807291.5906-NODE-5906-length-15056-cov-13.043664_pt1 | contig 15056 bp, 14 predicted proteins | sample MGYA00521257_ERZ807291 | MGnify/ENA primary metagenome ERZ807291 (study PRJEB31413, sample SAMN03169783) | marine metagenome | biome: Marine; feature: Water; material: Subsurface seawater | place: North Sea | collected 2011-04-28 | depth 1 m m ...
ATGTGGAAAAAAGGAAAAATGATTTAATTATTATATTTTAATAACAATGTTTAAAAAAGAAATCATTAGTAAATTTAAAACTATACCAGATAATATTACAACAATAAAAGATATTGTTGATTATATTTTTGAAAACGAACAAGAATTACAAAAACCTACTTATACCAGTTTTAGATCTATGAAATTAAAAGAAATGACTGATAATCCTATTACTTATAAAGAAAAATTAGCTATAATAAGCGAAGAATGGAAGAAACTTAAAGAAACATTTTAGGATCATATAAAAAATCAAGTTTTGTAAATTTAATATCTAGATTATCTCTATTGGCTAGTAAAATACTAGGTTCATTCATTTTTTTCTAATATGTCTCGTAATTCTTTTGACGGAAGAGTTATAATATTATGTTTTTATATACTTAAAATATAAATGGTACATAACATACCAAGTCCCATTAATAAATCTATTAGTTTTGAAGATAGAACATTTATATTAGATAATCGTATTAAATATGCTAATAATTTTATGAAATATTTTACATCTATTAGTATAGGTGATTTTATAATTGTAAAAAAAGATAAATATAGCTATAAAAATTTATTATTACATAAAAAAATTGGAAGTAAAAGTAAATATGGTGCAGTATATTCGGTTACATATGGAATAAAACCTAAAAAATATATTGTTTCTGCTAAATTAATATGTATAAATGAAAGCAATTCAAAAGAATTAGCTATTTTAAAAAAAATTACTGAGATTATTTTAACTAAAAAAACCATTCATTTTCCTATATTGTATTTTTATAAAACAATATCTAAAACGAATGATATGAATTCTTCATTATTACCAGAAGCTATTAGATATTGTGATAATTTTTATGTAAGTTTTAATGAAATGTTTTCAGGTGATCTTAAGATGCTAATGTCATCTAATAAACAAACTAGAACATTTATGAAAAATGCTATTACACAAATATTCTTTAGTATTTCTAATTTTTCACATTATACTGGTTTTATACATAAAGATTCACATTGGGGTAATTTTTTGTATCATAAAATAGAATCTGGAGGATATTTTTATTATAAGGTCAATGGTATTGACGTTTATCTTGAAAATATTGGTTTTATATGGGTAATTTGGGATTTTGGTTTTGCTAAAAAAATTAAATCTGATAATGTTATGCGAGATTATTTACGTATAATTCACGCATTTTATCCAACATTATATGGTGGATGGATTCCTAACAATATTACATATAACACTAAAGATATAGATTTTGCATTAAATGTAAGTAGATCATTACGTGTAGTATCATATAATAAAGATTCTTATAAAACTAAAAAGAAACAAGTTCATCAAATATTATTTGATTTATATCCAGAATTATTAATTAAACCAGACGAATCTTTAATTATAAATAAAAAACCTTATATTATTACTTAAAGATTATATAAATATATTAAATATGTTAAAATTAACATTATATTCAAGTGATATTGTTGGTAAATATTTGTTACATTATATTTATGATGTATTAAATATTGATAAAGGTATTTATAATGGTTATGATAAAATTAGAAATCGTGAATATTTTTTAAAAGGAAAAAAAACTTATTCACATCTTATAAGTCCAGATAATGGTGAATATTTTTTAAAACATAAAGATCGTTTTATAACTATCAAAATTGAAGATCTTATACTTAATAATATTATACAAACTATAAATACAAATGAAAAAGATTATACTATTATTAAAACGATAACATTATCTATTCATCAAGATGATGATAAAACTTTTTTAAATAATTTTATTACTTTTTGTTGTAATAATCGTGAAAATTATCTTGAACTTGAATCAAATAATAAAATTACGAAAAAGTTTTACGGTAAATATGGTTGGTGTAATTCAACTATAATACCTAAAAGATCTATGGATACTATATTTCTTAAAAAAAATCAAAAAGAAGATATATGTCATCATATTAAAAATTTTATTGATCCCGATTCTTATAATGATTACGTTAAACACGGTATTCCTTATAAATATAATATATTACTTCATGGAAAACCTGGTGTAGGAAAAACTACTCTTATTCATGGTATAGCTACTACATATAATTGTGATATTTTAGTTATTAATATTAATGCTGAACTAAAAGAATCTGATTTTTTGGAAGCTTTTAGATCTATTAATGAAAATGAAAAGTTAAGTGTGGTAGTTATAGAAGATGTAGATTGTATTTTTACAGATAGAAAAGAATCTGATACATTGCGGAATAATATAACAATGCAAGGGTTTCTAAATTGTATGGATGGTTTTAATAGTCAAGAAGGTATGATATTAATTTTAACTACTAATTATCCTGAAAAACTTGATAATGCTTTAAAACGATCCGGTAGAATTGATCATTCTATTGAACTTACATATATTGATAAAGATCAAGCATATGATATATATAAATCATTCTTTACAGATGATAGTAATTTTAATGAATTATGGAAACAAATTAAAGGTTTTGATATACCACCTTGCACTTTAATTGATTTCTTATTTATATATCGTAAAACACATAATATACTTGAAAATATTTCAACGTTAATTGAAACATTAAATAAAAATAATATAAATTCTAATGTTGATCTTTACATTTAATTACATTTAATACTCTACCATTTACAGTATCAATATAACCTTCTATTTTAATACTTTTTTCATTATGTTCTTTATTATGACATTCATTACATATTGGAACCAAATTATCTATTTTATTTTTATTTTTACTATCATCATTACATTGATATATTATGTGATGGGTTTCTGTAGCTTTATTAATATTACATACTAAACATTTATCCATATATATTTTGGCATTGTAATTTGATTTCTTAAATTCTATAAAATTATGATCAGTATTTGTTAATGTTTTCTTGATTTCTTCAGCTTTTAATAAAAACTCATTTGGCATTTTTAGATATCTACATATATTAATTCCGTATAGTTTATCTCCATCACCATCTTCCAATTTTCGTATAAACTCTATATTATCATTAACAATATTTATTTTCATATGTTTTATTAATATTTTTTCATTTGTTGTTATATCTTCAATATTAATTAATTCATGTAAATGAGTTGCAAATAAAAAAGAACATTTCAATTTACAAAGTTCTAATATACTTGCGGATACTATTGATATTGCTGATATATTTTCAGTTCCCGCACATACTTCATCTCCTACAACTAATGAGTTTTTATTTGCTCGTTTTAGTATATTGTCTAATTCCGTCATTTCACGAATAAAACTACTTGTTCCTCTAAAAATATTATCTGCACTACTTATACGTGTATATATAGCATTGTATGGTGAATATGTCATTGAATCGCAAAATACATACATACCTGATTGAGCTAATAGAATATTGATTGCTACTGATTTCATTAAACAACTTTTACCACTGCTATTAATACCATATAATAGCATCCCATTTGCTTTTAATTTAATATCGTTTTTTACACATTTATTGTTTTGTTCTATAATAGGATTACGGATTCCTTTAATATTAAAATATGATCTATTTTTTTTATTAATAATTGGTTTACACAAATTATATTTTATTGTATTATTTATATTACATACTAAGCTATCATAAAATCCTATTTTATCAATAATATTTGTTATAATATTAAAATTATTATCTCCAAAATCTTTTATAAATCTTTTATAAATTTCATTGCTTTTCGTAGTTATATCTGTTTTTACAGTTATAATTGAATCCGTTATATTTCTTATCGTATTATTAGTAATACGATAATTATCTTTTGACTTTGTTTCTGTAGTATAATTAGCCATTTCAGTTGAATTATGTTTTTTTGCAGTTTCATACCTTCTTTTCGTCATTGAAATATAAATATTATCTTTTGTTATATCTATTTTACATTGTGTTGCATCTTTTTGTCCAATTGTTGATATTGAGTGTACTATATCTTCTAATTGTTTAAAATTATTATTATATGATTCATTTAGATCATCTAATTCTTTAAAATATCCTTTTTTAAATGGTGAAAGATCATTCGTTAAACTATCTAAATCTAAACAACAATATGATTGTTCTAGTTTATTTATATCATCTAAAGGTTCTTTAAAGAATGTTAATAGTTTTTTAGTATATGTTATAGATAATGCGAACTTAAACCAGTCTGTTTGTAATATTTTCATTGATACTATTTTACGATATAGTCTTTCAATATCATATATTTGTTTTAAATTATTTATAGGTTCTATCATATCAGTATCTAAATATTTTTCTATTGCATCATATGACTTATTTAAAGAATTTTCAGTTGTTTTTGGATATATTAAACGAGTATTCATAGCACGTCTTCCTATCGCCGTATAACATTTATTTATTATTTTAATAACAGAGTTTTCTTTATGATCAATGTAATTTAATTGTATAGCACTATCATAATCTAATTTAAATGTATCATCGTTATCAATATATGTAGGTTTCTCAATATTTTTAATAATATTAGGATTACGTTCATATACAAATTGTATTGCATTTATTAAAGCAATTAATGCAATTGGATAATAATTAAGATCTAAATAATCTATCACATTTGCTATAGATTGATAATTATATGCTTTTATTAAAACTTGCTTTTGATATTCCAATTTTGTATATTCTTTATTCATCTTACCAATTTTATTATGAATTATTGTTGATTGTGAAAACATTTCGTATAGTTTATTAAGCTCATAGTTATCTGATAAACTTGTTATTAAAACTTCAATTGGTTTATGAATTGTTATAATTCTTAAAATATCATTATATGCCTTATTACGATCATTTGATGTTGAATGACTTTCTAATATAAAACATTTGTTAGATAACGCATTTAAGACTACACATCCCATTGAATTATCTTCTAAATAAAAAATAATTAAATTAGACACTTCGTCTTTACAATTAACATTTGTTCCTGGTGATATTATTTCACGTAATCCTCGTTTTTCTCTACCATCTGTTGTTTGTTCGCCAATTTGTTCATAGATAATACAAGTATATCCTGCACCTGTTATTATATTAGCATATTTTGATAATAGTTCTATTTTAAAACCTGCCATATAATAATTAGATTTTTTACCAGCAATTGATAGTTGTGTTATTTCAGATATACCTTTAATATCAATATTATCTTTATCACAATCTGAATATATTTCGTAAAATGCACCAACTTGCATTAATAAAACAGTATTATTACCATAAATTGATTTATAATGTGAAGTTCTTTCAACATAATATGGGTATATTTTTTTTATATCAGTATCATCTGTCATTATATATATATATATATAATAAATAGTCTTTAAGTATTATTAATAATAAAATTATATTATTTCTTTCTGAATTATTATTTATTTTTTACTTTTTACTTTTTTTGATTTTTTTTGCATTAGCTGGTTCTTCAGTATTATTAGGTTCTTCCGTATTATCTGTTTTTTTAGTATTATCCGTATCTTTAGTATTATCAGTATCATCAGTATCTTTAGTATTATCAGTATCTTTAGTTTTTTTAGGATGATCTTTAGTCCATAGAGCACCAATTATTTTAAATATTTCAGAACTAGATAGGGTCGGATTTTCTTTTTTTACAGAAGGCATCATATCCTTAATAAAGATATTATATTTATTTGGTTCTTTTTTAAAAGATTTAATATTAATATTAGTTTGCCCTTTAATACCTGCTTTTACTATTTTATTAAATAATTTACATTGTTCTTTTTTATCAATAGTATCATTAAAAGCTTCATTTTTTTTAACTTTATTAAGCAGATCTATGATATTATCAGCGATTTCAACATTGGATAGTGCCATTTTTATAATTGATATATAATATCAATATCATTTTTTATTATGTGTGTTACAAATAATCGCTATATTGTTATTCAATTCATTAGTAGCAATACTTAAAATATCTTTAGTATTTGTTAAAATATAAATACAACATTTATTGTTAATAATAGTTTTATCAATATAATACTCAAAATTACTACTATACACCAGACATTTTACTTTATTAATTACTGTTTTAATATTACTACCTTTCTTACCAATTACCCTACCAATTAGATCTTTATCAAATTCAACTTTGTTATGATAAATATATTTTTCTAATTTATCTTGAATAGGATATGCATTTTTAGATTTTGTAATTGTTGTAACGACAATGTTATTTTTAATAATATTAACATTTTTTTCACCAATATGTACGCGTGGTCTTCTTTCATTTTGACGTTGAATTGCGTGTTTTGAAAATCTAAGTGGTGGTTGTGCAAATTCAGGATCATTATAATATTTTACAAAATAGTCATCGTTATAATACATTATGTTTTTAATTCTAAATTATATATCATTTTTATGTCTTTAAAATTATCAGTATTATATATTATTTTAATTAAAGTTTTCCAAAAACTATCATTATAGCTTTTATTATTAATTTTATTTATAATAGTTAATTTTTTTTGATACCAATTTAAATATCTTAAAGATTGATCTATATTTTCACCAATAGCATCAACATTATATGGATTTATATATCCTTCTTTTATTAGTTTTTGCATAAAGATCAATACTTCTTGTTTATCTAACATTGCTTTTGGTAATACTTTCCATAAATCAACAAAAGATATATAATTATAATCTGGACATTTTATAAAACTTTCTTTACAATCTACAAATACATCGTTATTATCAATTATTAAAATATTATTTTTATCTAGTGTTTTAATACGTTTAGATATTTTTTGTATTGATTTATAATATGAATTATCCATTTCAATACAATCATCTCGTGTTAATATAGGTCTATCAAATTTTAAATTACAACATTTTTCTATCCATTTTATTTCTTTTAAAGCCCAATCTTTTTGACTAGCAGTATAAACATAGATCTTAATATCTGGAAACTTTTCACGTATTGTATAAATAAACTTACAAAAATATGGACGAATTATACCTGTTTTTTCATTATAACAACTAGCAACCATTCCACAATTCTTTTTAACTTTATTACATAGTGTATGTGCCAATAATTGATATGTTATATTACCAATTATAGTATTATCTAAATCTAATATTAGTGTTGGTGGCATTTATTAAATATAAATAAATATTAAATGTGGTATATTCATATATTAGTTCCTATTATTTTAGCTATTGTTCTTAACTTTTATATTTATACGCAAGGATGGAATAATGACAATGAAAAAAATAGTAAATTACCACCCGGATATATTATAGGTTCTATTTGGATTATTATTTTAGGATTATTAGGCTATATTCATTTTTTATTATACCCTTCGGTTTATTCGTGGTTTATTGTTTTAACTATTTTATATTGTTTATCTTATCCTTTTTTAACATCAGGGTTACAAAATACTGATAATAATTATTTCAATTTAATCGCATTATTATTAGCTATTATAGTTACAATTATAATGTATTATAAATCAAATATTATTTATGCTATTCCGTTTTTATTATGGACATTTTATGTTAATATAATAATAAATGTATTCTAATACAATATTAAAATTAGATTTGATTGTAATTATTATTCAAAAATATTGCGAAAAATATTTAAAACCTGATAAGGATATAGATGAGATTAAAAAATCTAAAACAATACAATTTGTTTTAGATCAACTTAATGATATTAGAAAAACTAAAGATTTTAAAGTTTTAAAATACATTTTTACAATTGAGAAAAAACAAAAAATTAAAGATCTTAAAGATTGGTTAAATATATTATGTGTTAATAAACTTGGATTATTTTCAAAACACTTTAATCTAGATGTTGAAATTGATATGACTAAAGGTTATAGAACCTATGTTAATTTATTATCAAAACTTGAAAATAATAAAACTAAAGTTGATCTTAAAGAACCAAATAAAAAAATATCTATATTATTTAATTTATTGTTTTATGATGTTATAGTAGGTGGTGGGGTAGAAATACCTAAAAGAAAAAGAAAAAGAAAAAAAAAAATATACACTTCTTTTAAGTCTACACAACAACAACAAATTACACAACAACAAAAAAAATATTTAAAATCCACCTCAACAGGTAAAGGTAGATGGTGGAGAATTGTTAGGGAACAAATAATTAACCCTAGGATAGAAGAAGAATATGGAACTGAAATTGCAAGAGATATTGGAATGTTTCCTCATGTAATAAATGTGCTTTTTGAATATAAGGTAAGTTGGTTAAATCCAGAGCAATTTAGACAATCATTAGAAAGACCTAGTCCTAGACCATATAATAAAATTTTTCCTATTGTACAACAATCACACATAGGTTCTTGTTGGATTAATGCTATTTTAGTTGCTTTAATGTATCCTTATCATTTAAAAAGAGAATTTGCTAATATAATTACATTTCTTTTAGAAGAAGGAATTAAAGAATTAAAACAAGTAAGAACACAACAAAAAATTAAAGAAGCTTCTGTTGCACGTATAATTCAAACAAGATTATACGAATTATTGGTTTTACAATATGATAGCAATTCTACCATGACAGAAAAAAAATGTATTACATCAGATTTTTCTTTTGTTAGAGATTTTATTAGTATACTTACAGCTATAGCACCTGATATATTTAAAACTTTTTCTCAATATGAAAAACATAAAGCAAATACACCTTTAAATAAAATAATATTAGAAGAAGGTGGTAAGATTATAGATATTTTTAATTTAATACACATATTATTAGAATATGGTTTTAAATTTAAACTTAAATCAATACCAGGTCATTTTATACAGTTGTATGAAAAAATAGTACATGGTAAGAAAATAACAATTTGTGTTGAGTCAAAACCCAGAGGCTCAAATTATCTAGATTATGTAACAAACGGATTTGAGTTTGCATCAATTATTTTATTTAATTTTAATAGATCTTCTGCATCTCCGGAAGTTTCAGCAATGGATAGATCTTCTGCATCTTCGGAAGATTCAGCAATGGATAGATCTTCTGCATCTTCGGAAGATTCAGAAATGGATAGATCTTTTGCATCTTCGGAAGATTCAGAAATGAAAGCAATGTCAGAAATGCTACATACTGATATAGCAGCAGAGGGAGAGGTAGGACACGCAGAGGGAGAGGAAGGACACGCAGAGGGAGAGGGAGGACACGCAGAGGGAGAGGAAGGACACGTAGAAGAAGAGAGTGTAGGACACGCAGAAGAAGAGGAAGGACACGCAGAAGAAGAGAGTGTAGGACACGTAATTACTATTTTAACTGATAACGCCCAAGAGTTATTTTATTATAATGGTTGGATGAATGGTAACTGTGTAACCCCACTGCAATCCACAAATGGTAGAAATATACGGTTAAAAACAGCAGACAGAGAAACATTACATTTTGACTTACATGAATCATTTGGTATTATGATTTCGTTTAAACTAAAACCGTATAAAATAGTAAAAACAGTTAAAGTAAAACAGTAGCAGTACCAGCCACTCCAACCAACAAATTGTAAATACAAAAAAAATTGAATTGAAGAAGAAAGTGTAGGACACGTAATTACTATTTTAACTAATAACGCCCAAGAGTTATTTTATTATAATGGTTGGATGAATGATAACTGTATAACCCCACTGCAATCCACAAATGGTAGAAATATACGGTTAAAAACACACGACGGAACAAATTTATTTTTTGACTTATTTAAATCATTTGGTATTATAATTTCGTTTAAAGTAGAATAAGTTAGCTGATATATTTCTTCAATGTTATACTACTTATACCAGAAACTAAAGATGCATTTTCATAAATATCATCTGTCAATTCTTCATAAGTCAATAGAATAGCAATAATTGCTTTTGTTGATGGTAGTTTATTTTTTATTTTTTTACAATTATTAATAGCTTCTTGTTCTTTGAAAACTGGTAAATTAAAATTAAAACACATTTGCGGTATAAGATCTTCAACATTAAATGTAGGAATTTTATTATTTTTATTAATTATTTTGATAGTTTTATTAAGTAGTTTTTGATTTATTGATTTGTCTAATGCCATTATTTGTTTTATTGATTTTGTAGAATTACAACATAAGCAAGCACAATATATAGAAGCAAGATAAGTTTCAGGTTTTTTAATTTTAATATTAAATTGTAAGTCATATGCTTTATATTTAACAGCTTGATTTAGATTTAACATTTCACAATAATTGTTGATAATTTCCATTTTGTATATTAAAATATAATGTTTTCATTTTTTAAGTTAAACAATAATGTTCAAATATATTATATTTTTCTTTCATTATTTATTTATTTTATATGTTCTTTATCCTTTTAGTCCTTACAATACTATTCTAGCATTATTGGTATATATATCTTGGATTTATAATAAAAATTATTGTATATTAACTCAAATTGAATATAAATATTACAATGAAACTTGTATGTTAACAACTAAAGTAAGGCAAATATCAAAATATAAAAAATATTTATTGATGTTTTCACAATTAATAAAATTTATATTTCTTGTCCATAATACTTCAATGCTTCAAGTGCACAATTATTTTCAGCTTCTTTTTTATTATTACCAGTAGCACTACCTAATATATTATTATTACGATCTTTCACAATATATGTAAATATTTTTTGAGATGATAAACTATTATGTGATACATTAGTTTCTAAAAATCTAGGATTATCTTGATATCTATTTTGCATATAAGATATTAAAGAATCTTTATAATTCGTATTTTTCATTATTAAATCTACAAAATCTATATATTTTTCAATAATATTAATAATCCATTGTTCTACAATATTAATATCATTACTATCAATATATAATGCACCTATAAAAGCTTCAAATATATCTTCCATTATTTTATAATTACTACGACCATTTATATCTTCAATTTGTTTTGATATTATTGCAAATTTACTAAATCCTATTTTTTCACTTAAGAATCCTAACATTTTACCATTTACAATCTTAGTTCGCATTTTTGATAAGAATCCTTCAGATTGATCAGGATACCGAATATACATATATTTTGCTATTATATATCCTAATATTGAATCACCTAAAAACTCTAATCTTTCATATGGCATTTCCTGTAATGGCAAACAATCTTCGGGACAACTAATATTACTATCAGTAAAATTAGTATTTTTCATACAACAATAACTTTTATGAACAAAAGCATTTCTAAATAAATTTATGTTTTTGAATTGATAATCAACATTATGATTTTTGAAAAAAATATTTAAATCACTTTTATTTAATATTATATTAGTAGTATTAAAAGGTGATAATTCTTCTGTAATTTCTTTAGTTTTATTATGTATATTAACTAATTTTTTCATTATTTATATGTAATATAAAGCTTATAATGTTTATATAATACAAAATGGATGAATTTAAGATTATTTTACTAAATAATGATTTTACTATCGCATATTATAGTAAAAAAAAGAATAAAGATTATGCTACATTAAAATGTAAAATTAAAAAAGAATATCCTAATGACGAAGAAATTAAAGATTTTATTAAGTCTATAAATGATTTTTATGTAAATATAATTAATAAAAATTTTAATTATAAAATTAAATTAGATACAGAGAAAATAGGTTTTATTGGTTTTACTAATGTTTATGATTGTGTAAAATGTTTTAGAAATGAAAATACTGTTAATATTAACGAAACTATTTTAATTGATACTACAATTTTCATATCAAATAGTAAATTAAAATATCTTTTAGAAACTATATTTACATTTTTAAAACCCAGTAGACCTGTAATATTTAAATGTAGCGATGATATTTCTACATTAAATGAAACTGAAGAAAATGATATTAGTAGTTCTATGTTTGGTATATTTGGTTAGAATCGCAATCATTTAGATGTAATAAATACTCTTTATATATTTTTAATCCTATATATAAAAATGATATGATAATAACCATTATGTAAAATGGAACAGTGTTTTATATGTCCTATAACTCATAATGTTATGATTAATCCTTACATTGATAATGAAGGTAATACATATGAATATGATGCTATTTGTAAATGGCTAAAAAATAATAAATCTTCACCTATTACTAGAAACTATTTAGATTTATCACATTTAAAACCTAATAGATCTTTAAAAGACGCTATTGATGCTAAAACAACTAAAATAGATTATACATATGAAAAAAATATTATTTCAAGTATTATTGGTGAAAAAACTACTATTAATGATTACAATTATTTCAAACTTAATATTAAAACGGTTGAAGGTGGTAATTCATATCCTCCTGTTGATATAGTAGCTGTTATTGATATTTCAGGTTCTATGGATTCACCCGCTTTAGTTGAACAAGATGGTAAAAGTGTTGATATAGGATATACTATTTTAGATATTACTAAACACGCTTTAATTACTATTATTGAAAGTATGAAACCAGATGATCGTATATCTGTTGTAGTATTTTCAAATGATGCAAGAGTATTAGTACCACTAACAACAAGTGATAATATTAATAAAACACTTATTACTAATTTAAGAACAGAAGGTGCTACAAATATTTGGGCAGGTTTAAATATTGGATTACAACAATTTACTAATACTAATCGTATTCAATCTTTGTTATTTTTAACAGATGGTTTACCTAGCGTTCATTTATTACCACCACAAGGTATTCTACATTGCCTTAAACGTAAAATTACTAGTAAAATTAATATATATACATTTGGGTTTGGTTATTCTTTAGATACTGAATTACTTATTAACATTGCTAAGATTAGTAATGGTCATTTCTCATTTATTCCAGATTCTGGATTTGTAGGAACTATATTTATTCATGCATTAGCACATATTAATACAATTGCTATCAATAATCTTAAATGTTATTATAATACAGATAATATTAAATGTATTGGAGATAATTCAGATCTTACTACAGTTCATTATGGTCAATCTAGAACGTTAATTTTTAAAACAAAAGAAGATAATATCACTATTAAAATTGTTTATGATGATAAAGAACTTTCTATTAATACCTTTAATGAAGTTCAAACAAGTAATGATCTACTATATAATATTATGCGGTTAGAATTAGTTGAAACCTTAGAACAAAAATCAAAACAAGCAATTGATACATATATGTTCAAATATAGTCATATAGATAATCAATTAATGAAAGATTTTAAAAATCAAATATGTTTGGCTATTCAAGAACAATATTTTTCAAAATGGGGTAAAAATTACATTAACTCATTTAAAGATGCACATAGTCAAGAAAGATGTAATAATTTTAAAGATCAGAGTATTCAACAATATGGTGGTAAATTATTTCAAAATATGAAAGATAAAATTGATGATATATATACTAATATGCCACCACCTAAACCTTCCAATAATGTTAATGAAATTAAAGTATCTAAACAAGAATTTAAAACTATGTTTAATAATGTAGAAGGCGGTTGCTTTCATCCATCTTCGCAAGTTTTAATGGCAGGTAATCATTTTAAGTCAATTTATAACATTGTTAAAGGTGATAAAATATTAGATTCTAAAGGTAATATTACATCAGTTCTATGTTTAATTAAAATTAATTGTAAAAATAATCAATGTTCTATGGTTAATATTGATGATCTAATTATAACACCATATCATCCTATTAAAATTAATAATAAATGGATTTTTCCAAAAGATATTAATTATCCTACTGAGTATAAATGTAATAATGTATATAATTTAGTTTTAGATAATAATCATACAATTATTATTAATAATTATATTAGTTGCACATTAGGACACAATATTACTGAAAATGAAGTTATTACACACGAATATTTTGGTACTGAAAAGGTTATTAATGATCTTAACAAAATTGAAGGTTTTGATAAAGGCTATATTGTATTAAATATGGATAATTTTATTAGAGATCATACTACTGGTAAAATTATTAAAATATGCACTTAAACATTCTTAATATTTTTAATATCTTTAAGCTTAATAAAATATGCCTTCAAAATGTGATAATGTTATATCACTTAAACAATATGGACCTACTTGTTGGTTTAATAGTATTTTAATGGCTTTATTATACAGTGATGAAAGTCGTAAATTATTGTTAAAAAAATCACATATATGGGATAAAAATATAAATGTGTTAAATACTATTAATTATATATTACATAATAAATATCTTAGAACTGATAAAATCTTTAAAGATTATGAATATTTTGATAAAATAAGACCTGAGTTTATATTAAAAGAATTATATAACTATAATAAAAAAAAATTTATTATTGATCCTGACATAAATAAATTTGGACACAAATCAGCTTTATATATAAGAAAAATTTATAAATTACTTGGAGTAAAGGTATTATATTTAGATTTAGATTTTAAAACAAAACATTTATACTATTCTCTTTTTAATAATTTTGAAATAGTATCGCTTAATACTGGAACTATAACTTTATATAATAAAATAAAAAGTTTTTCAACAATAATTAAGCATTTTAAAAATCCTGATGTTGTTATTATTAATATTACAGAAAAATTAGACGATACACACTATCCTTCCTGGTATAAAATAAATAATAACAACTTTTATTATAATAATATCAACATCAACTTTTTTAAAAAATTTTCTACTTTAAATAATGAAATTAAAAATAATAAAGATATTTATGTACAAGATTCTATTTTATTAGCAAATTATAATTCAAATGTTGGTGGTCATTCAATCTCTGGTATAACTTGTAAAGGTGATAAATATGTGTATAATGGATGGACAAGAACTACAATAGATCCAAATATTAAAGTTAATTCACATATTAAAGATTGGAAAAAAATGCTTGTTAATGATGAATATTGGTATTTTCATATACCATCTGGTCAAATAGTTAAAGAAACTGATTCTATTTATCCAAGTAATTTTCCTGTAGAAGAATTCTTTAAAAAAAATAATATAGAAATACCTTGTGAATTAATGAAATATGATTGGAATGTTATAAAAAATAAAGATTTTTGTTTAAATC
>ERZ807291.5912-NODE-5912-length-15047-cov-60.175360_pt1 | contig 15047 bp, 10 predicted proteins | sample MGYA00521257_ERZ807291 | MGnify/ENA primary metagenome ERZ807291 (study PRJEB31413, sample SAMN03169783) | marine metagenome | biome: Marine; feature: Water; material: Subsurface seawater | place: North Sea | collected 2011-04-28 | depth 1 m m ...
ATTTGTACAGGCGGAGAGACTCGAACTCTCACACCTCGCGGCACTAGATCCTAAGTCTAGCGTGTCTACCAATTCCACCACGCCTGCAACTTATCCGAAGTTTCGGGACGCAAATATAAACAATACTTGCAAACTACAAACGTGTTCATTATAATTTTTCTATTTTTGATGAAGAAATAATAAAATAACTTTATGAGTACTATTCTAACCTATATAGAAGAAAACAAAAAACGCTTTTTAAATGAGCTGATTAGTTTATTAAAAATACCATCTGTAAGCGCAGATAAAGCATATAAAAAAGATGTTTTAAACACTGCAGATTTCGTTTTGGAAAGTCTTAAAAAAGCAGGTTGCGACCATGTAGAGCTCTGCGAAACGCCAGGTTACCCTATTATTTATGGAGAAAAAATTATTGATAAAAACCTACCAACAGTGCTCGTTTACGGACATTATGATGTGCAACCTGCAGATCCTATAGAATTATGGACTTCACCTCCGTTTGAACCTGTTATTAAAAATACAGCAATTCACCCAGAAGGAGCAATTTTTGCTAGGGGTGCTTGTGATGATAAAGGACAAATGTATATGCATGTAAAAGCAATGGAATACATGACCTCCACCGGAAATTTACCCTGTAATGTCAAGTTTATGATTGAAGGCGAAGAGGAAGTTGGCTCTGAAGGTCTAGCTTGGTTTGTGCCAAGAAATATAGAAAAATTAGCAAATGATGTTATTTTAATTTCAGATACAGGCATGATCGCAAACGACATCCCTTCTATTACAACGGGTTTGCGTGGGTTGAGTTATGTTGAAGTTGAAGTTACAGGACCCAACAGAGATTTACATTCTGGTTTGTATGGTGGTGCAGTTGCCAACCCAATTAATATTCTAACAAAAATGATTGCTTCTCTAACTGATGAAGATAACCATATTACCATTCCTGGTTTTTACGACAATGTAAAAGAATTGTCCACAGAAGAGAGAGCAGAAATGGCGAAAGCACCTTTCTCTTTAGAAAATTACAAAAAATCGATAGACATTGATGCCGTTCATGGAGAAAAAGGATACACTACCAATGAGAGAAATGCTATTAGACCCACTTTAGATGTAAACGGAATTTGGGGAGGATACACTGGTGAAGGCGCAAAAACTGTAATTGCTAGTAAAGCTTTTGCAAAAATATCGATGCGTTTAGTGCCAAATCAAGATTGGAGAGCTATTACCCAATTATTTAAAAACCATTTTGAAAGTATTGCGCCAAAATCTGTAAAAGTAGTAGTAAAACCTCATCATGGAGGACAGGGTTATGTTACTCCAATAGATAATATTGCGTATCAAGCGGCAAGTAAAGCCTACGAAACAAGCTTTGGTAAAATACCAATTCCGCAAAGAAGTGGTGGTAGTATTCCTATTGTTGCTTTATTTGAACAACATTTAAAAAGTAAAACTATTTTAATGGGCTTTGGTTTAGATTCTGATGCAATTCACTCGCCCGATGAACATTTCGGAATTTGGAATTACCTAAAAGGGATCGAAACAATTCCTTATTTCTATACATATTTTACAGAATTATCTAAAAAATAATTAAACTTATGATGAAATCAGTTTTTAATAAAATCTCAATTTTTACTAGCATTGTTATAGTAATTTTTAGTTGTGCTAATTCAAAAAATCAAAAGCAATTTACAATTGCAGAATATGAAGATGCTGCAAAGCACATGGATAGCAGTTTGTACGGTTTAGTCTACAACCAAGTTTCTGGAAGTGCATTTGTAAACAACAATAACTTACTTTACACTACCAAAACTAAAGTTGGAAAAAAATTCATCTTAGTAAACACGAAAACTCAAGAAAAAAAAACTGCTTTTAACCATGAAAAATTGGCTAAAACACTATCTAAAAAGTTAAATAAAGAAATAGATGCAAACGCATTACCTATTTCTAATGTTTCTTTTTCTAAAAATCTGAATACATTACAATTTATTGCTTTTAATCAAAAATACGAATACAAAATAAAAGAGCATACTTTAGTGCAACATGCTTCAAAAAGAAACAGTGCAGAAAGCAATGAGCATGTTTCTCCTAATGGTAAATTAGCCGCTTATATTGCGCATTATAATCTTTGGATTCGTGATTTAGATACCAATAAAAGTATGCAACTTACTTTTGATGGAAAACAAGATTATGGCTACGCAACTAACAATGCAGGTTGGATTAAAAGTGATGGTGCTGTTTTAAAATGGTCTCCAAATTCTGATAAAATTGCTACATTTCAGCAAGATGCAAGAGGTGTTGGTATGATGTACTTAACCTCTTCAAATATTGGTCATCCAAGGTTAGAAGCATGGAAACATCCTTTGCCTGGAGATGCTGAAATATTTACTATTGAACGTGTAATTATTCATTTAGGGAACCAACCAAAAACAGTGCGTTTAAAAATGGAGAAAGATTTCCAAAGGGGCACTACAACAGACCATATTGCTGGTAGAAATAACGAATTACTTGATGCGCAATGGAATAAAAAAGGAACAAAATTTGCTTTTGTGTCTGGTTCTAGAGATCATAAAATTGCACATTTACAAATTGCAGATGCCCAAACTGGTGCTGTTACTTCTGTTCACAAAGAAGAAGTAACAACCTATTATGAATCTGGGGTAAATGCAGAGAACTGGAAAGTGTTATTCGATTCTAATGAGTTTATATGGTATTCGGAAAAAACGGATTGGGGTCATCTTTATTTATATGATTTAAAAACGAAAACGTTGAAAAATGAAATTACTTCTGGTAATTTTATTGTGAAGCAAATAAAAAGCATAGACGAAAAAAATAGACAGATTTATTTTTCAGCTGGTGGAAAAGAAGCTGGAAATCCATATCATAATTACTACTATAAAATAAATTTTGATGGTACTAACTTCACCAACCTAACACCTTCTAAAGGAACACATTCCGTTACTATTTCTGACGATTATTCGCTATTGATTGATACCTATTCAACAACTACAGAGCCACCAATTACTGTTTTAAGAAACGGGTTTGGTGAAAAAATAATGGATTTAGAAATTGCAGACATTTCTGAATTGAAAGAAAAAAACTGGCAAGCACCAGTTGAGTTTTCTGTAAAAGCAAGAGATGGAAAAACAGATTTGTACGGTATTATGTGTTTACCTTCTCATTATAATGCCAATAAAAAATATCCTGTTTTAAATTATATTTATCCAGGTCCGCAATCTGGGAGTATAGGTAATTACGGTTTTAGACCTGTTTGGAGAGACTTTCAAGCAGTTGCAGAACTAGGCTTTGTAGTAGTGGCAGTTGATGCAATGGGAACACCAATGCGCTCTAAATCTTTTCATGACGCCTATTACGGAAATATGGGTGATAATGGTTTGCCAGATAATATAACAGCAATTAAACAATTAGCACAAAAATATAAAGGAATGGATCTTGAAAAAATTGGGATTTGGGGACATTCTGGTGGAGGATTTGCTTCTACAAGAGCTGTATTTACATATCCTGAATTTTATGATGTAGCTGTTTCTGGCGCTGGAAATCATGATAATAGAAATTACGAAGCGGATTGGGGAGAAAAATGGCAAGGACTTTTGATAGAAGGAAATATCGAAGGAAAAACAGACGGAACTACCAATTATGACAATCAAGCGAATCAATTAATTGCAAAAGATTTAAAAGGAAAATTATTAATTACCCATGGTTCTATGGACAATAATGTACCGCCATCTAATACAATGCTAGTAGTTGAGGCTTTAATAAAAGCAAATAAAGATTTCGACATGATTTTATACCCAAATAAAAGACATGGTTATGGAGATATGACAAACTACATGACGAGAAAACGTTGGGATTATTTTGTAACCCATTTATTGAATGCCAAACCAGCAAAAGGTTTCCAATTAAAAAAATAATAACATGAAATATCGTTTTTATATACTTCTATATTTAACATTTATGTGTGCTTTAAATTTTCAATCGCAAGGTTTAATGGAAGAAAAAAACAATTTCTCTAGACAAGATACCTTGAGAGGATCAATTACCTCAGAAAGAATTTGGTGGGATTTAACCTATTATCATTTAAAGGTACAAGTAGATCCAGAGAAAAGATATATTTCAGGAGAAAACATGATAAAGTACAATGTTTTAAGCTCTAATCAAACAATGCAAATTGATTTACAAGCACCTTTAAATATAACCAAAGTTACACAAGACGGTAAAAACTTAAAGATACTGCACGATGGAAATGCCCACTTCATAACACTTACTAAACAGCAAGTAATAGGCAATACAGAAAGTATTATTGTACAGTATGAAGGAAATCCTAAAGAAGCTATTAGAGCCCCCTGGGATGGTGGTTTTTCATGGAAAAAAGATGCCAATGGCAAGCATTTTATAGCCACATCTTGTCAAGGTTTAGGTGCAAGTGTTTGGTGGCCTTGCAAAGACCATATGTATGACGAAGTAGAAAGTATGCGCATTAGTGTCACAGTTCCAAGTCATTTAATGGATGTTTCGAATGGCAGGTTAGAAAGTGTAGAAAACCATGGAGAAACTACAACCTATAATTGGTTTGTAGACAACCCAATAAATAATTACGGAGTAAATGTAAATATTGGCGATTATGCTCATTTTTCTGAAATTTTTGATGGAGAGAAAGGACCTTTATCGATGGATTACTATGTATTAAAGGACAATCTTGAAAAAGCAAAAAAACAGTTTACAGATGCACCAAAAATGATGAAAGCTTTTGAGTATTGGTTTGGTGCATATCCTTTTTACGAAGATGGTTTTAAATTGGTAGAAGTACCTTATTTAGGCATGGAACACCAAAGTTCTGTGACCTATGGAAATCAATACAAACAAGGGTATCTTGGTAGAGATCTATCTGGAACAGGTTGGGGTTTAAAATTCGATTTTATCATTATACATGAATCTGGACATGAATGGTTTGCAAACAATATTACAGACATAGATATTGCTGACATGTGGATTCATGAAAGTTTTACCAATTATTCTGAAAGTCTTTTTTTAGATTATTATTATGGAAAAAAAGCTTCCTCAGAGTATGTAATTGGTCTTCGAAAAACGATTGCAAATACAAGTCCGATTATTGGAAAATACAATCTAAACAAAGAAGGATCATCAGACATGTATAACAAAGGTGGTAATATGCTGCACAACTTAAGACAATTGATAGATAATGACGAAAAATGGCGTCTTATTCTTAGGAAAATGAATGCTGAGTTTTATCATCAAACAGTTACAACAAAACAGATAGAGGATTTTTTAAGCAAAGAAACTGGTTTTAATTTGATTCCGTTTTTTAATCAATATTTAAGAACTATTAACATACCAACCTTAGAACATAAGATTGAAAAAAAGACTTTAAAATATCGTTGGACAAATACTGTTGCTAATTTTGAAATGCCTTTAAAAACAACTATTAATGGTAAAGAAAAATGGATCTACCCAACAAGTAATTGGAAAAAATTAGCGCTAACATCAGCCGGCTCTAGTTTTCTAATTGACGAAAATTTTTATGTTTTTAATAAAAACGTAAATTAAATCCAAACAATTTTTCAAACAAGATTTTATTCTAAAATATATGCTCTTATAATGAAATCTGTTTTCGGATATTCCTTGCGTACAAATACGTTTCCAAATTTTGAGATCACATCTTGTTTTCTCCCAAGTTTTTCTCCGTACCCATCATAAAACTTTAAAATAACTTCTTTTCCAGCAACTACTTTTGCCACTACCGGGAAACCAGTAACTCCAGAATATGCCAGTTTATCTAGACGGTAATTATCTTTTAGATTGATAAATATTTGATTAGAGCGACTTTTAACGCCACCTCTAGCAAATGCAATTGTCATCGCATCATTTTTTAGCGTTACAGGTTCGTCTTTTATACCGCTCCGTTGCCAACTATTATTTATTAAAGTGTCATTATGAATTCCGAATTGCGCCACAAAGTTAGGAACTACCCTAAAAATTGAAATATCCTGATAATAGTTTTTTGTAATTAATTGATACAATCTGTCCACACCATTTGGGGCCCATTCTCTTTTTGCTTCAATATCAAAGTTCCCTTGTGTAGTTTCAAAACGTGCATTAAAAGTTTCAGGTGCCTGGATATTTGTCCATTTTTCTTTGAATAATTTCGGACTACAACTGCACAATAAAATAACAATAAAGAGATATATTCCTTTTTTCATACTACTAAATTAGATGCGTAAAGATAATAAAAATGGATGCTTTAATTAAACTTTACAAAGATATTGAACTATAATTGATTGTATACATTAATTAAACCTTTCGTAATTTTAAGCTGCTTTTAAAACTTCTTTAAACTGAAAAATAAAACCAAAAAAAACGCACCAAATTAATTTTGATGCGGTTTTTAAACTTTTTACAGAACGAGTACTAATCTACATTGTCATGTAAAAAAGAATTGTTCGATTTAAAATCAATAGCACTATCATCGGTTTTAATAGCCGTCTTAGACCTACTAATTGATGCACCTGCACTCAAGTCTAATCCTAATCTTTTATAAGCCGGCTGGCGTTCAATTTCATCTATATTTTTATTCAATTGATCATTGAATTTATAATTAAAACCTTTCATTTTTTTACGTCTTTCTTCTGCTCTTTTTTGTAATTCAGATATTGTTAAATCTAAAGGAGAAACTTCTTCACTGATTGTTTGTATACTATTTATTTTCGCTTCAGGTGCTGCTGTCTTCAATTCAAATTGAATTTCTTCTTCCGCAACAGTAGTCTCTTTTCCAGTAATACTAGAACTTTTACCAATAGTTGGTTTTGCGTCAAAATCTTCTAAAATATAACGCGTCTCTTGAATTTTATGGATAGGAATAACTTCCTCTACTGCAACAACCTCTATATTATTAACATCTTCAGAAGGCTCATTTAAATTAAATGTAATAGCTTGTGAAACTTCCTCTTCTCTTTTATTGTTTAATGGCAAATCAAATAATAAATCTGCTTGAATTTGTTTTGGCTCTTCAACAACAGCTTCTGCAATTGGTGTAACATCTGTAATAACAAAATCATCCTCAGAAACAATATCTAGAGATACTTCTTCGTGAAAAACAGGTGTATTTACAATTGTTTCAGAAGTAGGTATCAAGTCCATTTTCGGAGTTGGCTTTACTTCTTCAATTTCCGCATCATCTTCTAGAATATGAATAATTTTTTCTTGAATAACATCAGAAATTGGTTGCTCTAAAGTAGGCGACTTCGTAATAGTTTTTTCATCAAAATTATAGGTTACTTTTTGATCGTTCTCTAAAGTATGAACTATCTTTTTAACCTCTGTGTTTGTAATTGTGCTCTGTTGATCTTTTGCAAAACCAGTGGCAACAATTGTTACAGAGATAGAATCTCCTAATTTTTCATCTTCACCAATACCCATAATAATATTGGCGTCGTAACCTGCTTCATCTTGAATATAATCGTTTATTTCTCCTATTTCATCTAACGTAACCTCATTAGTTCCTGAAACAATTAACAACAATACATTTTTAGCTCCTGTAATTTTATTATCGTTTAATAATGGAGAATCTAATGCTTTTACAATAGCCGTTCTTGCTCTATTAGTTCCTTCTTCTTTTGCAGAGCCCATAATAGCTGTTCCACTATTAGAAAGCACTGTTTTTGCATCATGTAAATCAATATTTTGTTTATAATGATGTGTAATTACCTCTGCAATACCACGAGAAGCAGTAGATAAAACTTCATCTGCTTTAGAAAAACCGGCTTTAAAGCCAAGGTTTCCGTATACCTCACGTAATTTATTATTATTAATTACAATTAAAGAATCTACATTTTGGCGCAATTGATCAATTCCTTCTTGAGCTTGTTTAGATCGTCTTCTTCCCTCAAAAGCGAAAGGCATGGTTACAATTCCAACCGTAAGAATATCCATATCTTTAGCAATCTTTGCAATAATTGGCGCGGCTCCCGTACCAGTTCCACCACCCATTCCTGCTGTTATAAACACCATTTTTGTTTGGGTATTTAACATTTGCTGAATTTCTTGCATACTCTCCTTGGCTGCTTGTGCTCCAATTTCTGGATTTGCCCCCGCACCCAAACCAGAAGTTAAGTTAGCGCCTAATTGTATTTTATTAGGAACTGAACTGTTTTCTAATGCTTGTGAATCTGTATTACAAATTACAAAGTCTACACCTTTAATTTGCTGCGTAAACATGTGGTTTACTGCGTTGCTTCCACCACCACCAACACCAATTACTTTTATAGTGTTAGATTGTGTCTTTGGCATATTAAATGAAATGTTATCGAATTCTGTGCTCATAATAACGTTCTATTATATTATATTTTATTTTTTCTTTATTATATATATTCTCTTAAACCACTCTTTACTTAATCACTTCTTTTACTCTGCATTGTCTAAGAAATCCTTAAGACTTTCTGTAAACTTATCAAAAAATGATTTTTTCTTTTTTGGTTTTGGTTTCTCGTCCATAATAGCTGCGTCATTTTTAGATATATCTGTACCCTCTTGAGTAACTTCCTCAATAATATCTTCTTCTCTAGCGTCTCTATCTAAACCTTCCATCAACAAACCAACTGCTGTTGCATATGATGGGCTAGATAAAGCATCTTCAGAATCTCCTGCTAAATGCTCGTTAGGAAAACCAATTCTAGCATCCATACCAGTAATATACTCTACTAATTGACGTAGATGTTTTAATTGAGATCCACCACCTGTTAAGACAATTCCTGCAATTAGCTTTCCCTTTGCAGTTTCATGTCCATAGTTTTTCACTTCTAAATATACGTGCTCAATAATCTCTTGCACTCTAGCATGAATAATCTTCGATAAATTCTTTAAGGTAATTTCCTTTGGCTCCCTTCCTCTTAAACCAGGAATTGAAACAATTTCTGTTTCTTTATTTTCACCTGGCCACGCAGATCCAAATTTAATTTTCAATAACTCTGCTTGCTTTTCTATTATTGAACAACCCTCTTTAATATCCTCTGTTATTACATTTCCTCCAAAAGGAATAACTGCAGTATGTCTAATAATACCGTCCTTAAAAATGGCTAAATCTGTGGTACCGCCTCCAATATCTATCAAAGCTACACCTGCTTCTTTTTCTTCTAAACTTAGGACTGCAGCTGCAGATGCCAATGGTTCTAATGTGATATCACTTAAATCTAAACCTGCACTTTTTACACAACGTCCAATATTTCTAATAGAAGAAACTTGCCCAACTACTACATGAAAATTTGCTTCTAAACGACCACCATACATACCAATTGGTTCTTTGATATCTGCTTGAGAATCTACTTTAAATTCTTGTGGTAATACATGAATAATTTCTTCTCCTGGCAACATTACAAGTTTATGCACTTGGTTTACTAAGTTTTCTATGTCTGCCTCATCTATTACTTCATCTGCATTATTTCTTGTAATGTAGTCTGAATGATGTAAACTTCGAATATGCTGTCCAGCAATGCCTACAACAACGTCTTCTATCTTTACACCAGAAACACTTTCTGCTTCATCTACGGCCTGCTGAATAGATTGTATGGTCTGTGTAATATTACTTACAACACCCCGTTTTACACCTAAGCTTTTCGCTTTACCAATACCAACAACTTCTATTTTGTCATATTCATTTTTACGACCAATCATGGCAACAATTTTAGTTGTACCAATATCTAAACCAACAGCTATTTTATTGTTTTCCATTTCGACTTATTTTGTGCACACAACTTGGTTGTGATATTTTAATGCAATCGTTTTATATTCCTGTATCATTTTATTTTTAAATGTAGTATTGTAAAACGCTTTTAACTTCTTAAACTTTAATTCTATTTCTGTTAATTTTCCAAAATTAATTTTATAATCTCCACTTCTAACAGAAAACTCATACGTATCATCGTCCGATTTTACAATTCCAACGATTTCTTTTTGCAAAAAACTATCTTTTAAAATAGTGGATATTAAAGGTAAAATAACCTGAATATCTTCTGCATTTTTAACACCAGAAACTAACAATACTCTTGCTGAATAATTAGCAGACAAAGGTATTTTTACACCCTGTTTATCAACATAATAAGAATCTTTACCAGAAAAAATTCTTGCAATTGGTGTACGTTGTTTTATCGTCGCTTTTATTACCCCATCTATGGTCAAAAAAACCACTGCTTTTTCTATATAAGGGTTTTTAGATACGCTGCGCTCTAGGCTGTATAAATCTAGTACAGATTTTGCTTGGTTTTCAACTGTTTTATTATTTTGTATTAACAATTTATCAACCATTGCATGTGTTAAGAAATTGTTGTTTCCATCTTCAAATTTTACTACAATTTTTGTTACTTTTTTTACATTATTCCTCTTGGAAGTAAAGCTATACAAAAAGCCTAAAAACCCAATTAAACCAAACAACAACAAATACTTTACAACTCCTTTAAACTTCATATTCTAGTGCTTTTAAAAGTTCACTTGTTACCTCATTTACCAGCACTCCAATATCTCCTGCACCCAACATTACAACTACTTTTGCAGAAGAATTTTTAATATCTTTTATTAAATTATGTTTTTGTGACAATTTTTTACGCTTATTTTCAATTTTACTCAATAACCAATTAGAATCTACCCCAACAATAGGAGTTTCCCTTGCTGGATAAATATCCAATAACAATACGTCATCAAACTTTGATAACGCAGAAGCAAAATCTTCTATAAAATCTCTTGTTCTTGAAAATAAATGAGGTTGAAAAACTACCAAAACTTCTTTATTTGGATACATCTCTCTTACTGAATTTTCTACTGCATTTATGGCTATTGGATGATGCGCATAGTCATCAATAAGCACAAAATCTGTTGTCTTAATTTTATATGAAAATCTACGTTGAACACCTTTAAAAGTTGACAATTTTCGTTTGATATTCTCTAAAGAAATTCCATACACATCTGCCATGGCTAAAGCAGCCAAAGCATTCATTACATTATGGCGCCCTGGTAAATGAAATTCGATATTTTTAATTTCTGATGTAGGTGTTTTTACATCGAAAATATAGATACCATTTTCTATTTTTAAATTAAAAGCATTATAATCTGCTGCTGCTTCAATTGCATATGTTAGCCCTTTTAGAGGCAGTCCTTTTGCAATAATTAAAGTATCTGAAACTTTATTTGAAAAAGAAACAAACGAATCGTTTAATGCTTCTATATTTTTATAAATATCTAAATGATCTGCATCCATAGAGGTTACACATGCAATATTTGGACTTAACTGCAAAAAAGAACGATCGAACTCATCAGCTTCAACAACACTAATTTCCGTGGACCCTAAAATTAAATTGGAATTATAATTCTCTGCAATTCCACCCAAAAAAGAAGTAGCTTTAACCTCAGCCATAATATGGCCTAAAATAGAAGATGTTGTTGTTTTACCATGCGTTCCTGCGACTGCTAAACAAAATGTAGTTTCAGTAATTTTACCTAAAACTGCTGCTCTCTTTAAAATGGTGAATTTATGATCCAGAAAATAATTAAATTCGGTTTGATTCTTTGGAATTGCTGGTGTATAAACAACCAACGTTTCTTCTTTATTTAAAAATGAAATTGGAATGTTTTTTACGGCATCTTCAAAATGAATTGCTACACCTAATTCCTCAAGTTCTTTTGTAATTGGAGAAGGTGTCTTGTCATAACCTGCTACTTTTTTCCCATTTGAAGCAAAATAACGTGCAATTGCACTCATTCCTATACCCCCAATTCCGAGAAAATAAATGTTATGTATATTTTTTAAATTCACTTTTTTAATAATTTTTCAATAGTATCAACAATATCTTTTGTTGCACTAGGAAGTGCTAATTCTTTTATGTTTTGTGACAAGCTTTCTTGTTTACCTGTGTCTTTTATCAACGATTCAAAAACTACTGGAAACGTCTCCAAATCGGCTTCTTTAATCATTAAAGCAGCATGTTTATCTACAATAGATTTTGCATTTTTTGTTTGATGATCTTCGGCTACGTTTGGCGAAGGAATAAAAACTACCGGTTTGCCCACAAGACACAATTCAGACACCGAACTTGCACCCGCTCTGGATATAATTACATCTGCTGCAGCATATGCAAAATCCATTCTATTTATAAATTCATGCACTTGTATATGTTCTAATGTATTATACTTTTGATACTCCTCAAAGTAGAACTTACCACATTGCCAAATAACCTGAACTTTTTGACTATTAAAAAAATCTATATTACTTTCTACAAGTTGATTTATTTTTCTTGCACCTAAACTTCCTCCTAAAATTAAAATAGTTTTCTTGGTTTTTTCTAGTTTAAAAAAGATGTTTCCATCTTCTTTTTTTGAATGAATAGAAAGCAAGTCTTGGCGAACTGGATTCCCTGTTTTTATAATTTTATCTAAAGGAAAAAAACGTTCTAAATGATCATAAGCAACATAAATATTTTTTGCTTTCTTACTTAATAATTTATTTGTTATTCCTGGGTATGAATTTTGTTCTTGTATTACCGTTGGCACTCCTTTTCTAGCTGCCATTATTAGGGTTGGTCCGCTTGCAAAACCACCAGTTCCAATAGCAATATCTGGTTTAAATTTATTAATAATTTTTAATGCATTATATAAACTGTGTATCAATTTAAAAGGAAATGATATATTATCTATTGTCAATTTTCTTTGAATTCCAGAAATCCATAATCCTTTAATTTCATAACCTGCTTGAGGCACTTTTTCCATCTCCATCTTATCTTTTGCCCCAACAAATAGAAAATTAGCATTCGGGTACCGTACTTTTATCTCATTTGCAATTGCAATTGCTGGATAAATATGTCCGCCAGTTCCACCTCCAGAAATTAATATGTTAATCGATTGTTTCATGAAGTATGTCTAAAGGGTTATCATCTAAAATATCTTCTTCTGTTTCTTCTTTAGATGCACTCACACTTAAAATCATGCCCAATGCAAAACAGGTCATCCAGATAGAAGTACCTCCACTACTAATTAAAGGCAGGGTTTGACCTGTTACAGGAAATAAATTGGTAGCAACTGCCATGTTTATGGTTGCCTGAAAAATAATTGGTATACCAACACCAATGACTAATAATGTGCCAAAAATAGTAACTGTTTTCTTTAAGACAACAAATATTCTAAAGAGTAATAAGAAATATACAAGTACAAGCATAACTCCACCAAAAAGACCATATTCTTCTACAATAATTGCATAAATAAAATCTGATGACGATTGTGGTAAAAAATTCTTTTGAACACTTTTACCTGGCCCAACTCCTAGCGGACCACCCGTTGCAATTGCTATTTTTGCTTTTTCTACTTGATATGCTTCTTTACCTCCTTCATTAGAAAAACTTTCTATTCTATTTTGCCATGTTTGTACTCTGTTTGGCATTGCATCTGGAAAGGCTTTTACAATTAATATAAAAAAAGTAAGTGCTAAAATTCCTGCACCTAAAATAAAACTGATATACTTTAAAGGATAACCACCAATAAAAACAATAACCAAAATCATTGCAAAAATAATAGCTGTTGTAGAAAAGTTTGCAGGTAAAATTAAGATTAAAACTAGACTAACTGGCAACCACAGTTGCAACAAACTTTCTTTAAAAATAATTTCTTTTTCTTTATTTCTAGCTAAATATCTTGCAACAAAGACCATTAAAACCAAACCAGCCAGCGTAGATGTTTGGAAACCAACACCAACAAACGGAATACGAATCCATCTGCTTGCATTTGCGCCTCCAATAGTAGTTCCTTGTGCAAGCGTAAAAACTAGTAAAACAATAACAATTGGAAGCATTAAAACAGAGCCTCCAGAAAAATAACGATACGGTATTTTATGTACACCATAAATAATAGCAAAACCCATAATTAATAAAACCATGTGCTTTACTAAATGACCAAATGTAGAACCAGAACCTACAACATATACCAAGTTTGTACTTGCGCTGTACACAGGCATAAATGAAAATATAGCCAAAATAGCAACAATTGCCCAAATGGTTTTATCTCCTTCTATATGTTTAAAAATGGTTTTCATTTCTAGATAAATATCTTTTTATTTTAAATGGTTTACAGACTTCTGACTGCTGTTTTAAATTGGCGACCTCTATCCTCATAATTTTCAAACAAATCGAAACTTGCGCAAGCTGGCGATAATAAAACTGCGTCTCCTTTTTCTGATAACTTACGGGCAACTTTAACCGCCTCTTCAGCACCTGCAGTTTCTACCACGATATCAACTACGTTGCCAAATATATTTTTTATTTTATCATTATCTAGACCTAAACAAACAATTGCTTTTACCTTTTCTCTAACTAAGGGCAACAAGTCATTGTAATCATTTCCCTTATCAACACCACCAACAATCCAAACAGTTTGTTTGTCCATGCATTCTAAGGCATAGAAAGTTGCGTTTACATTAGTAGCTTTAGAATCATTAATATACTCAACACCATATATCTTTGCTACATTTTCTAAACGATGTTCTGCTCCTTCAAAACTTGCCAAACTCTCTTTTATAGACTCTTTTCGAACTCTAAGTAGTTGTGCTGCCATTGTTGCAGCCATTGCATTCTTTACGTTATGTTTTCCTTTTACTGTTAAAGTAGATATAGGCATAGTGAGGGTGTCTTTATTTATGTTGATTGTTATTATATTATTTTTTAAAAAAGCGCCGTATTCTAATTCTTTTTGTAATGAGAACGGTACTAATTTTGCTCTTGTATTATTCTTTTTTAACCAATTACTTATGGCCTCATCATCTGCGTCATAAATTAAATAATCAGTTTCTTTCTGATTTTCTGTGACCCTAAATTTAGAGGCTATATACTTTTCAAAATCATATTCATATCTATCTAAATGATCTGGTGTTATATTTGTTAAAATAGCAATATGGCTATTAAAACCTTTTACACCATCTAACTGAAAACTACTCAGTTCTAATACATAATTGTCATACTTTTCGTTCGCAACTTGTTGTGCAAAACTGT
>ERZ807291.5913-NODE-5913-length-15046-cov-4.186045_pt1 | contig 15046 bp, 13 predicted proteins | sample MGYA00521257_ERZ807291 | MGnify/ENA primary metagenome ERZ807291 (study PRJEB31413, sample SAMN03169783) | marine metagenome | biome: Marine; feature: Water; material: Subsurface seawater | place: North Sea | collected 2011-04-28 | depth 1 m m ...
CTAGCTTCCGTTTTTTTACCCCCTGTCATAGCAGTTGCATTTTGCAAAAAGAGGTTCGATATATTCTCATTGATAAATTCAAGTGAATTATTTAATTCTTGCCTTTCTTCTGTACTTTTTGACAATGTTTCTTGTAAGTATTTTATGGGAGAACTCATTGAATAATCTTTTGATAAAATTGATTTTCTTATCTTTCTACCAAGAATATTAGACTCTGTTGCGTGTAAATCTATTGGCGTATCATTTAAACACACTTGACTTCCTTCTTGTTGTTCAATTATTAATTGATTCTTAGCTAAGGCATTAGCTAAGAATATTACAAATGGCCCACAATGATCATTGGTAAAAGTAGTTAGTAATGATGACTCTGATGCAATTTGTTGTTTCTCTCTTTTTGTTAAATCATTCGACTGAGGACCTGGGGTAATTTGTCCTTGTTGCTGTAATGTTTGAATCTGGTTATTAGTTGTTGTTGTTAAGTTTATTATATCTCTTCTATTGCTAAATAAAGAACTTATAATGATTGTTGGAACTCCATTAGTTAGTGGTATTTTTTCTTTCAATACTCCTTCTGGTTTTCCTGTTGGATCAATATAAACTATATCTATTTTACTATTATCTGCTTCTGTCTTTTTTACATAAAGTAATGTAAAGTGATTATGTCCATTTTGTATGGGTATGAATAATTTTGTTGCAGCTGTGCTATTGATGAAGTCTTCTATTGTTTTTTGTGTATTTTGTGCTATTGGTGAGTATGATTTACTATCTTGAGATCTTGCTAGTTCATTTAAAGCAATTGTTCTAGTTGTTATTATATCGCTATTAGCTTGTGGTAATAGATCTTGCAGTGCAAGATCTATTGTTGGTCTTGAGATGAAGCCTACTTCATTAGTTAGATCATTATATCTGATGATTTCATTTTGTAATATTCCAGCATTTATTGATATATCTGCAATATTTTTATCTAATATGTTTTGTTTTATTCTTTGTTTAAAGACTTCATTATTAAGTAATGTTGTTAGGCCATTAGCCGAAAGATCAATATCTGTTAGTGATAATGATCTTAGATGATTGATTGCATTTGTTAGAGGGGTTATGTCTTGATTACTATTGTCACTATTCTTAAAGAAAGGTTGTAATATTTTTGCTGTGGCTCCTAGCGCTGAATCTGATTCTGACTGCGGATTTGGTGCTGGAGTTCTTGCTGGAGTTCTTGCTCGCGCTGGCTGCTGAGTTGGTGATGAGGCTGGAGATGCCGACGTATTGGGTACTGTTTGTTGTGATTCAACATCGTTTAACAACCTGTCTAAGTCCTTTTGCAATTCCTCAAAACCTATAAAAGGTGCAGCAGCTTCTTGTGCGGGCTGCAACTGACCAATATTTTGTTGATCTACTGTTTTAAGTTGCTCTTGAACTTCAGTATTTTTTTCAGTAAGTTCTTCAAATTCTTTTTCAGCACCATGATGAAGTGTAATTTCATATTGCAGTTGCAGGAATTTAAAAATATTATTTAGTGTAAATTTATTATCTCTCTGATGAATAATATCATTTTTAGTAGCAGCATCAGAACTAAGCATTTCTGAAGTTTTAATGGCTAATTCACCATGCTGCGCTGCGTTAATTTGCAAAAAATCAGACTTTTTTAAACACTCAAAGCTATTCAGAGATTTTTCTACTTCTTCTGTATAGTTATAAATTTTAATATGAGGATATTGAGTATTGGCATCATCACCATAACCAAAACCTATTTCAATACTTTTTTTTCTGACTGCTGGTCTGTTTGACCCTGTTGACATACCCGATCTTGACATACCCGATCTTGACATACCCGATCTTGACATACCCGATCTTGACATACCCGATCTTGACATAAACTAAAATTTTTATTAATAATAACATATAATAACATAAAATTATATAGTTGTCAAGTATTTATGGTTAATCTATAATAAGATCAAATCCTACCCAATACCAATTCCCAACTTTAAAGTTATTTTAAATTAATAAATAATCTAACTTCATCTTTTTTGTTAAAAATCTACAAAAAGCCCATGAAAATATTATGAAATATAAGCATAATGACGACTCTCTTTTATAATATTTATTCAAAAAATATTTTGAATTAAGCTATTTAAAAATGGATCTGATATTACCAATAATTTCTGACATCAAGATCTACCTTTAAAGGCACATCAAGCTGAAATGATTGCTCCATAGACTCTTTTAAGAGTTTTTTAGCTTGATCCAGCTCGTTCTGCGGCGCCTCTAAAATTAATTCATCATGAATTTGTAATATTAGCTTAGTTTTTAGGTTATTTTGAGTTAATTTTTTATCTAAATCAATCATTGCTTTTTTAATAATATCAGCAGCGCTGCCCTGAATTGGGGCATTTATTGCTAATCTTTGTGCTAAGCCTTTAATGATAGGATTTTTACTGTCAATTCCTGAAATAAAGCATTTTCTGCCAGTTATTGTCTCAACATAGCCTTGATTTTCAGCTAAATCTTGATATTTATTCATAAATTCCTTAATACCTGGATAGGCAATGAAATAATTTTTAATATAATTACTAGCATCTTTTCTGTCTATTTTTAATTGCCTAGCTAGGCCAAAGGCACTAATACCGTAAATAATTCCAAAATTAATTGCTTTTGCTTTACGCCTCATATCAGAATCAATTTTATCTTCACTAATGCCAAAAATTTGCGAAGCAGTGATATTATGAATATCTTTTCCGCTCTCAAAAGCATTTTTTAAAGATTTAATATCAGCCATATGAGCTAAAACTCTTAATTCTACCTGAGAATAATCCGCTAAGATAAATTGATGATCTTTTTTAGCAATAAAGGCTTGTCGAATTTTTTTGCCTTCATTTGTTCTGATGGGAATATTTTGTAAATTAGGGTTATTGGAGCTAAGCCTGCCAGTGCTGGTGCTGGTATTAGAAAAATTACTGTGAATTCGGTTGGTTTTTGGGTTAATATTATTTTGCAAAGCGTCGCTATAGGTGCTTTTTAATTTACTAATATGGCGCCAATCTAAAATATTCTGTGCAATTTCATGGCCAGATATAGTTAAATCTTCTAAAATATCAGAATTAGTAGAATATGCGCCAGTTTTTGACTTTTTACCAGCTGGCAAGCTTAATTTTTCAAATAAAATATAAGATAATTGCTTAGGAGAGCCAATATTGAATTCTTCACCAGCTAAATCATAAATCTGATTAGTTAATTTTTTTATTTTAAGATCAAATTCTGCTGATAATTCTTTTAACTTTAGGGCATCAACAGCAATTCCTGCCATTTCCATTTTAGCAATTATTGGAATTAGGGCAATTTCAAATTGCTGATAGACAAAATTTAACTTAGAGTCAAAAATATTTTGTTTTAAAATATTATAAAGCTGAAAAATAGCATAATTTTTAAAGAAATAAAATTGCTCTTTTTTATCTTCTTCATTAAATAATTTTGGTATTTTATTTTTTTCTAAATCATCAAAAGCAGCTCCAAAATCGTTTTCTTGAGTATTTTCATCAAGATTAATATCAATTAAATTTCTAATATTAGATTTATTGCTAGCTGAATTTAAAATATATGACATTACTGAAATATCAGCTATTTGAGACAAGATTATATCATTTTTTGCAAAAAATTTATAAATTTCTTTAATTTTATAACCAATTTTTAAAATAGCACTATCGGTTAGTATATCTTTACTTAAATCAATAAAATCTTGCAATAAAATACCTTCTTCTTCTGTATTTTTATCTGATTCTTGAGCAAAAAGATCATTTACTGGCTGATTTTTAACAATATCATTATTTTTTATAATTATTTTATAACTTTCTTGATGTTTATTATTATTAATTGGTGAGAAAATAATATTTTTTAGCGTATTTGCCCCCATATCATAATCAAAATCAATAATTATAGCGGTTAATTTTGATAAATTGTGAATTTTATTAGCTAAATCTTCTTTATTGTTAATAATAATATTTTTAATATCACTAAAATTAGCAAAATTTTAATTTTTTTTGCCATTTTTAGTATTGTTTTGATACTCAGCTGGTAAATTAAGGTCAAATTCTTTAATAATCCTCTGTTCCAGAGCTCTAAAACCTTGCTCCTTTAAAAATGCTACTAATTTTTTTGGATTGATTGGCTTAACAGTGAATTGCTCCATATTTAAATCAATTGGCACAGAATCGCACAAGGTTATTAATTCTTTAGATAAAATTGCTAATTCTTTACCGTTAATTAAAGATTCCCTTCTTTTGTTTTGTTTAATTTCGTCTAAATTCTCTAGTAAATTCTCTAAAGTTTGATATTTTGAAATTAGCTCCGCGGAAATTTTAGGACCAATTCCCATGACGCCTGGAACATTATCTGAAGCGTCACCCATCAATGATAAAACATCTAAAACTTGATGAGGTGGTACCATAAATTTTTCCTCAACCTCTTTAGCGGTGATAATTTTATTTTTCATGGGATCAAACATGGAAATATCATCATTAATTAATTGCATCAAATCTTTATCAGAAGATATAATTGTAACCTCAAAGCCTTTTTTAGCTGCATCTTTAGCAATTGTTGCAATTAAATCATCAGCTTCATAGCCTACTTTTTCTAGAACTGCAATATCAAAGGATTCTGAAGCTTCTCTTATTAAAGGAAATTGCGGAATAAGATCCTCTGGACATGGCGGTCTATTTGCTTTATAATCAGAATATATTTCATTGCGAAAAGTTTTGCTACCAGAATCAAAAATCATACAAATATGACTAGCATTAAGATTAGCTAGTAAACGAATTAACATATTGGTAAAGCCATACACAGCACCAACTGGCGTACCATCATCCCTTGAAAGTGGGGGCATTGAGAAATAAGCTCTAAATAAAAACCCATATCCGTCGATTAATGCTATTTTCTTTTTCATTATTATTTTAATTAATTTTTAAATAATTCTTGCTAATTTTTAAGATTTATTTTATTATTATACTGTTTTAACCTATAAATAAATTAAATACTAAGTATTTTTATGGTAAAATTGTTAAAAACGAGTGCCCTATAAAATATTGTACAAGGCTTTTTATTAATTTGAAAGACCTATTTTAGAAGTTAGAATGGTACTATATTCCATTTATTTAAATAATAAAGTTTTTTATAAAATATAATTATAATGTATAGACTATATCATCAAACTATCTGCCCTTTTTCAAGGAAAATTAGAGCATTATTGTCAGCAAAAAACATTGATTTTGATCTAATTGCGGAGAATTTTTGGGAAAAACGCAAAGAATTTATTGCCATGAACACAATGGGTCAAATTCCTGTATTATTTAATGTTAATAATGGCGATATCATACCTTGCAGCAGTGTAATTGCTCAATATATTAATGAAAAACACATAGATGATAAGATTGATTTTATCGGCAGTAATCCTGAGAAGAGAGCAGAAGCCAGAAGAATTGAATATTGGTTTGATCATAAATTTTTTAACGAAGTTAGTAGAAACCTAATTAATGAGAGATATTTTAACCGCTTTTTACCCAACTCATCAGGTCCAAATTCTAAAACAATTATGACCTGTAAACATAATTTAGAAATCCATTTAAATTATATGGAATATTTACTGGCAAGCCGCAAATATTTAGTTGATAGCGAACTAACAATTGCTGATTTCGCAGCTGCTGGGCAAATTTCGGCATTAGACTATTTCGGCGATATTAACTGGCGCAATCACAGCTTGGTAAAAGATTGGTATTGCTTAATAAAATCCCATAAAAGCTTTGGTAAAATATTAGCAGATAAAATACCAGGGGTTAACCCGCCTTTATGGTATAATAAATCAGATTTTTAGTCTAGATATGGTTAAAAAAATAAAAATTGCGGTTTTAATTTCAGGTCGAGGATCAAATCTAAATGCTTTAATTAAAGCAACTCAAGAAAATGATTTTCCAGCTGAAATATCCCTAGTAATTTCAAATAAAAAAGAGGCTATAGGCCTTGAAATTGCTAAAGAACATAATATTAAAACTGCCATAATAGATCATAAATTATTTTCTGACAGAAAAAGCTTTGATCAAGAAATAGATAAAATTATTAACGAAAATAATTGCCAAATTATATGCTTAGCTGGCTTTATGAGAATATTATCTAGTGAATTTACACAAAAATGGCATGGTAAAATGATTAATATCCACCCTTCATTACTGCCAGAATTTAAAGGTGGAAATGCAGTTAAAGATGCTATTAATGCTAAAGCAGAATATTCTGGCTGCACTGTGCACTATGTGACTACAGAGGTTGATAGTGGCGAAATTATATTGCAAGAAAAGGTAATAATTGATAAAAATGATAATATTGATAGTTTGGCAGCTAAAATATTAGAAAAAGAACATAAAATATATCCGCAAGCATTAAAAATTGCTTGTAATAATTTGAAATAATTAATAAAATGAGTTTAGAGCTAAGAATTTTTCCAGATCCGATCTTAAAAAAAAGATCAGAAGAAATTGTAAAAATTGACACTGATATAAAGAAATTAATGGATCAAATGCTTGAAACTATGTATAGTCAGCGCGGAGTTGGCTTAGCGGCAGTGCAAGTTGGTCACTTAAAAAGAATATTGGTTATGGATGTTGAATATGAATTAACGGATTGCGATGATGGCTGTTGTCACAAAAAAAATATCGCTAATAAAGAGCCAATATTCATGGTAAACCCTGAGATAATATCAGGATCAAAAGAGCAGAATATATTTTTTGAAGGATGTTTATCTTTTCCAGAAATTAGAGCTGAAATAAAAAGACCAAAAATTGTTGAGATTAAATATCTTGATTATGACGGAAATGAACAAGTAATTAAAGCAGAAGGCCTACTTTCAACATGCGTTCAGCACGAAATTGATCATCTTGATGGCATAACTTTTATTGACTATTTATCAAAAGTAAAAAGAGATATGCTGCTACGCAAAATGTATAAAAAACTTAAACAATAATGGCTAAATATATTTACAAAGGAATTGAAGATAAAAATAATAAAATTACTCGAGGCGAAATGTCTGTCTCAGGGACATCCGAACTAGAATCGCAATTACAAAAATCTGGAATAACTCTAATTAGTTATAGTGTCAAAAGAGAAAGCTCTATTAATTTATCATTTTTAGATACCATACAAACAAAAGATATAATTACATTCTTTAGCCATCTAGAGCAGCTGGATAATGCTGGTGTTTCAATTATTGATTCTTTAAGTGACATTAAATCATCAAAATCATATTCTGTTCATATTAGAAACTTGGCACAAGATATATTTGAATCGGTAAAAAATGGTAATTTACTATCAGAATCAATTTCTAAGCACCCAAAAGTTTTCCCAGGCATATTTGTTGGTTTAATTGCAAATGGTGAAGAGATAGGAAATTTAGGAATGGCTTTCAAAAGTATAATTGATCATTTAAAATGGACCGACGCCATTAAAAGAAAAACTAAAAAAGCTATTCGCTATCCTTTATTCAGTCTTTTTATAATGATGATAACAGTAATGATTATGACAAACTTTGTTGTACCAAAGGTTACGGGATTTTTAACAATGCAAAAAATTGAATTACCTGGAATTACAAAAGCTTTAATTTCTTTTTCTGAATTTATGCAAAACTATTCATTATTAATTTTGATTTTAATACCTATTTCAATAATAATTTATAAAATTCTAAGAAAAATACCTGAATTTGCACTGCAGGCCGATAAAGTTAAATTAAAAATTCCTATTTTTGGCTCAATAATTACTAAAATTAGCGCTTCTAAATTTTGTAATTTCTTTTCCGTTACCTTTGAAGGTGGAGTGCCGATGATGGAATGCTTAGAATCATCCAAAAAAGTAATAATTAATCTAGAAATGAAAGAAAGTATTGATATAATTAAACAAAGAGTCTCAGAGGGGCAATCCTTAGCTGAATCAGTTGAAGAATCTGGACATTTCCCAGGCCTTGTAGTAAGAATGTTTAAGGTTGGAGAGGATAGTGGTAATATGAAAAATGCCTTAGCTAATATTAAATTCTTCTACGATAAAGAGATTGATGATTCAATTGATGCTATTGTGGGAATGATTCAGCCTTCTTTAGTTTTTGTAATGGGTGGTATGATGCTATGGATTACAGCAGCAATCTTTGGGCCTATTTATAGTAGCTTTGCAATGTAAATTTACCATATATGAGTAAAATATTTTTTATTACAGGAACTGGAACGGATGTTGGGAAAAGCTTTTATTTGCAGAAATTAATCAAATATTATAAGAAAAATAATATAAAATTTAACGCTATAAAGCCTGTAATTAGTGGTTTTGATATTAATGATCATGAAAATGATAGTAGTTTAATATTAAAATCATTAAATCTTAATATAAACATAGAAAATCTTAATAAAATAAGTCCTTGGCGCTTTAAAGAGCCAGTTTCACCAAATATTGCCTGTAAATTAGAAAATCAAGAGATTAATTTTGATGATATTGTTGAATTTTGTCAAAACTCTATAAAATACGCCAAAAATAACAATCAAAATCTATTGATCGAGGGTGCTGGCGGTATCATGACTCCAATTAATGATCAATTTACTTATCTTGACTTGATGAAATCATTAAAAATACCAGTAATTTTAGTAACATTAAGCTATCTAGGCACAATTAGCCATACTCTTAGCGCAATTAAATGCTTAGAAGATGAGGATATTGAAATTAATAGGATTATTTTGAATCATTACAATAGAAAGTTTGATAATGAAGGTAATTTTATAAATCTAAAACAATTTAGCACTATAAATATTGAAGAAATTTTTTAATAATACTAAATCCTATCTTTAATGAATTAATTAAACTCTGAATCAAGTTTACTTTTAAATTGATCAATTTTATCCAGTAAATCTTGTAAATCTGCAGGTAGCTTACTTTCAAACTCCATTAATTCTTTAGTTCTTGGGTGAAAAAAGGCAATTTTATAAGAATGTAAAAATTGTCTTGGAAAATTATCTATTAATTGCTGCATTTCCTGCCCCAAGCTACCTAAATATCTTCTTTTATTATTATAAAGCTGATCCCCAATTAAGGGGTGACCTATTTCATTCATATGAACTCTAATTTGGTGCGTCCTGCCTGTGTCTAATTTACATTCAACCATTGCTAACAAATTATTAAAATATGACTTTATAACTTTATAATTAGTTATGGCGTTTTTACCAGAATTCTTAACAATCTGCATTTTTAAGCGATTATTTCTAGATCGATCAATATTTTTATTAATAATTCCCGTTTTTGCCTCGGGGCAACCGTAACACAATGCCAAATATTGCCTTTTTAAGTCTCTATTTTTTATCTGATCCGAAAGACTATGATGAGCTAAATCATTTTTAGCAACCACCATCAAACCACTAGTATCTCTGTCAAGCCTATGAACAATTCCTGGCCTTAAAACTCCACCAATATCAGATAATCTATCTCCTAATTTGTATAATAATCCATGTACAAGAGTATTTTTATGACTGGGATTACTTGGATGGGTCGCAAGATTTGTTGGCTTATTGACTACAAGCATATCGTCATCTTCAAAAATAATATCAAAATCTACATCTTGAGGGATAATTTTATCCTGCTTTACAACAATAAAAGAAATAAGAAAAACCTCGTCTCCTTTAACTTTTTGTGAACAGTTTTTAACAAATTCATTATTGTTAATATTAACAATTTCACCACTTTCTATTATTGATTTAATTCTTGTTCTAGAAACTGATTTTTTAAATTTATCAATATTTTCAAAAATGAATTTATCAACTCTTTTACCTTTATCGTCTATGGTTGCAGATATTTCAACTTGCTCCATTTTTAAAAATTTAAATTAGCTTATAATTTTTCTTAGAAAATTTTGTGCTCTTTTTAATGATGCAAAATCAATAGAATGACCTAAATTCTTAATTTCATGATGCTCAAAATTAAAATCTAGCTTTCCTAAATATTTCTTTGCTTCAAAAAAATAATTAATTGGCAATACATCGTCTTTATCGCCATGAATTAGACATATATCAGGCTTAGAATTAATATTTTCTGATAGATCAATCGGCGAAATTAACCTGCCCGAAAAAGATATAACTCCTGCACATTTATTTTTGAGACGCATTGCATTATAAACTGACATCATTGCTCCTTGCGAAAAGCCAGTAAAAATTAATTTATCATAACCTAAATTTGCTTTATCTAGTTTTTCTGCAATAAATTTATCTAATATGTTATTTGCCTCAATAATTTGTGGATATAAAATGTCTGGATTGTTATTTCCAAGCTCAAACCACTGATAAGAATCCGTGGAAAATGGATTGACAAGGTGATTCGGTGCATTTGGCGCAATAAAATGACAATCAATATCAATAGACCTTGCCAATTCAGGGGCTAATGATATTAAATCATTACCATTTGAGCCATATCCATGAAGCATAATCACCAGATATTGCGGATTATGTTTATTGCCATATTCAAAAAACTTGCTTATTTCCTTCATATATTTTATTATAATAGTTAAATTTACAAATAAAAACAATTACATAAGAAAGACCTTTGCATAAATGAAGTATTTGTATAAAAGGTCTTTCTTATGTAATTACCCTGATTTTGATGGGTTTTGATTTTAAAACCTTAATTAAACACTAAATGCTAACTATTAATAAAATTAATTACAATAGAAATCGTCAGCAAATTATTTATAATCTTGGTTTTTCTACAGGACTTGGATCTTGCTTAGTTTTGAAAGGTAAAAATGGATCAGGCAAGACTACTTTACTCAAAATAATAGCTGGTTTAAATGAGATTGAGTCTAAAGATGATAATAATCAATTATTGTGGAATAATAATCTAATATCAGAAATAAAAGAAGATTTTTATAATGATGTAAATTATATTGGACATGAAAATTCTTTAAAATTAGATTTATCAATATTTGATAATTTATTATTTTATACCAGAATTAATAAAACAGAATTATTAATACCATCCGCAATTAGATATTTTGAACTAGACAATCTAATTGACGTAGAGGTTAGAAAATTATCAGCAGGAATAAGAAAAAAAGTTGCCTTATGCCTCTTATTATGCTGCCCATCAACAATATGGCTTTTGGACGAGCCAACTATAAACCTTGACTCAAAAGCAAAGCAGAAACTATTTAATCTTGTCAGTACCAGAATAAAAGAAAATGGTATTGTTATAATTGCCAGTCATGATGATTTATTTGATAATATTGCTGCTAAAGTTAATTTAGATGATTTTAAAAAATCTATATAATTTTGTTTATTATTAAAGAATTATGTATTATAATTGAAATATTAAGACCTTTGCACAAGTAAAGCAGCTTGTGCAAAGGTATTATATTTATTAAAATTAAATTAATATAATGACTAAAAACATAGAAAAAACTGATATAATAGTAATTGGAGCTGGCCCAGTTGGTTTATTTGCAATTTTTGAAGCAGGAATGTTGAAGATGAAATGTCACGTGGTTGATACGCTAGATTTCATTGGCGGTCAATGTCGCGCACTCTATCCTGAGAAGCCAATTTACGATATACCAGCACACCCCAAGATTCTAGCCGAAGATTTAATTAAAAATCTTGAAGAGCAAGAAGCCCCTTTTAATCCAGTATATCATTTAGGGCAAAGAGTTGATAAATTAAAACAACTTGACGACAAATCATTTGAAGTCACTACTTCAAAAAATACAATCATTCAGGCGAAATCCATTATTATTGCTGCTGGCTGCGGAGCTTTTGGCCCAAATCGCCCTCCTTTAAAAAATATTGAAAATTTTGAGGGAAAATCAGTATTTTATCTAGTTAAATCTAGAAATGACTTCGCTGATAAAAATGTTGTAATTGCAGGAGGAGGAGACTCTGCTGTTGATTGGGCAATATCACTGCAAGAGGTTGCTAAAAAAGTGACAATTATCCACAGAAGGCCTAAATTTAGATGCGCACCTGAAAGTGCTAATAAGCTAAAAAAACTAGAAGAAGAAGGTAAAATTGAGTTTGCTATACCTTATCAATTAGAGGACCTTGAAGGTGAAAATGGTAATCTAACAAATGTTATCGTTAAAGATTTTGATGGCAATATCAAAAAAATAGAGGCAGATGTGCTTTTACCTTTTTATGGATTGTCAATGGAGCTTGGACCTATTGCTAATTGGGGATTAAACTTAAATAAGAATCTAATTAATGTTGACCAATCAACTATGGAAAGTTCTGTTCCTGGAATTTTTGCAATAGGAGATATTATTACTTATAAAAATAAATTAAAATTAATATTAAATGGCTTTGCAGAAGCGGCAACGGCCTGCCATAGCATACATCCAATTGTTCACCCTGATGAAATATTTCATTTTGAATATTCTACATCAAAAGGTGTAAAATAATTAAAAATTAATATATGTTTAGTAAATTAGAATTTTTAATTGCACTTAGATACCTTAGATCAAAAAGAAAAGAGGGCTTCATCTCTGTTATTGCCGGCTTTTCTTTTGTAGGAATAATAATTGGCGTTGCAACACTTATTATAGTAATGTCTGTAATGAACGGCTTTCGCTATGAATTAGTAAATAGAATATTAGGTATTAATTCCCACTTAACAATATATTCCAGGTCAGAAAATATTAAAAACTATCAAGACATCATCAAAGATTTACAAAATAATAGCGAGATTAAATATGTAAATCCAATAGTTGAAAGTCAAGTAATGGTTGCAGCAAATGGCAGAGCAAATGGAGGATTAGTTAAAGGAATTGAGATAAAAGATCTAAAAAATAAAGATCTTATAGCAGAAAATATGATATATGGCTCAATGTCGGCTCTTAAAAATAAAAATGCTATAATTATCGGCGTTACATTGTCCAATAATTTAAATTTAGATATTGGCGATCAAGTTAAAATCCTCTCACCAGAGTCTAATAGTACTATAATTGGCTCAATACCTCGCATTAAAACTTACAATATAGTTGGAATTTTTGAAAGTGGTATGCATGAATATGATTCAACAACTATTTTTATGCCACTTTTAGCAGCGCAGAAGCATTTTCGCTTTAAAAATGCAGCCTCAGCAATTGAAATCTTCTCCAAAGATGCAAATAATATGATAAATCTTAAGAGACTTCTTAATAATAAATTAATAGATTCTTACCCAAATAATTATTTAATTGACTGGCAGCAATCAAATGCTTCATTTATTGAAGCTTTAAAAGTTGAAAGAACAGTAATGTTTTTAATTTTAACATTAATAATTATCGTGGCAGCTTTTAATATTATCTCTAGTCTTATTATGTTAGTAAATGACAAAAAGAAGAATATTGCCTGCCTTAGAACCATGGGGATGTATAAGGCTAATATTTTAAAAATATTTTTAATATGCGGCTCTGCTGTCGGATTTTTTGGAACTATTATTGGGGTAGCTATAGGTATTTTATTCTCAACAAATATCAATAATATAAAATTGTGGCTTGAGTCAGTTTCAAATACCACCTTATTTAACCCAACAATATATTTCTTGTCGCAATTACCATCAAAAATATTTGTCTCAGATGTGATAATAATAACATCAATGTCTTTAATTTTATCCTTCTTGGCAACTATCTATCCGGCACTAAAAGCTAGTAAGTCAAACCCAGCAGAAATTCTTAGACATTAGATCTTTAAACATTAAACCTAAAGTGAAATACGTCACCATCTTGCACTTTATATTCTTTGCCCTCTAGCCTTAACTTTCCAGCATTTTTAGCTCCATCTTCACCGCTAAACTTAATATAATCATTGTAAGAAATGGTTTCAGCGCGTATAAATCCATCTTCAAAATCAGTATGAATTACACCGGCAGCCTGAGGTGCCAAAGATCCGTCTTTTACATTCCAAGCCCTGCATTCCTTAGGTCCTACAGTAAAAAAAGTGATTAGACCTAGTAACTTATGACTTGCTGCAATTATTTGTGATAAACCTGTTTGCTTTAAACCAACTGTCTCAAGAAATTCTTGTCTTTCATCTTCATTTTCTAAAATTGCAATCTCAGATTCAACTTGTGCTGATATTTTTAATATTGGAAAATTATTTTCTTGCCCATATTTTTGTAAAATATCATAAAATTTATTACCAGAAGTAATTTCATCCTCTCCTAAATTACCAATAAATAATTGTGGCTTAGAAGTGATAATTTGCAAATTTTTAAAAATTATCTGCTCTTCTTTATCTTTTATCTCAACATATGATGCAGGTTTTCCATCTGATAAAACAGTTATTGCTCTTTTTATTAAATCAATTTGGGTTATAATTTCTTTATCTTTGCTATTTTTGGCCTTTTTTTCTAAATTTGGCAATCTTTTTTCTAAACTCTCAAGATCGCAAAGTATTAATTCTATTTGTATTAACTCAATATCACGCAAAACATCAATACTACCTTCAACGTGAGTAATATTTTTATCTTCAAAGCATCTTACAACATTAATTATAGCATCAACTTCCCTGATGTGAGATAAAAACTGATTGCCAAGACCCTCTCCTTTACTAGCGCCCTTAACCAATCCAGCAATATCAACAAATTCTATTTGAGTAGGTATAATTTCTTGAGAATTGGCAATTTTAGATAATTTATTTAATCTATCATCAGCAATTGCTACGCTGCCACTATTTGGCTCAATCGTGCAAAATGGATAATTTGCAGCTTGCGCATTAGCTGTTTGTGTTAAAGCATTAAATAAAGTTGATTTACCAACATTTGGAAGGCCAACAATTCCACATTTTAAAGACATAATTTTATAAAAAAAATAATAATAATCAAAAAATAAATAGGTTTTTTAATTTTAATATAAACTATTGATAAAAGCAACTTGCAAAATAAAATTTGATAATTATAATATTATTTAATAAATTTATTAATTATTAGCCCGAATAGCTCAGTTGGTAGAGCAAAGGATTGAAAATCCTTGTGTCCGTGGTTCAAATCCGCGTTCGGGCACCACGCAATAAATTAAAAT
>ERZ807291.5916-NODE-5916-length-15043-cov-7.930211_pt1 | contig 15043 bp, 26 predicted proteins | sample MGYA00521257_ERZ807291 | MGnify/ENA primary metagenome ERZ807291 (study PRJEB31413, sample SAMN03169783) | marine metagenome | biome: Marine; feature: Water; material: Subsurface seawater | place: North Sea | collected 2011-04-28 | depth 1 m m ...
TACTATTGTATCTTGTGGTCGTTAAGTATGGACCTACCATTTGCATTGTCATATTTTGCGCCTTTCGTATGCCTATTATTTGTATAATATAGCACGCCTAGGCGCAAAAGTCAACCTATTTTGGTAATATTATGCGTGAGCTCTTCTTTGCATAATTTTGTATGTTGCCTGTGGTCTACCTGGCATATCATTTGAGTTTGATTCAACTACTCTGATATCAAAGCCAGCGTCTCTTAGCTCAGTCAATCTAGCACCTGGAGACATAATGTCCAAGTTATCAGTTAAATCTTCTGTTGTAAAAGATTTACCAGTACCCCAGTAATTTTCTAGGATTTGTTGATTTTGTGTGCCTTCTTTAAAGAACTTAGTTCCTTTTGCTTTTGTTTTCATGTTTCTCCTTTTTGTTAACATTGAGTATATAATACACTCTATAGGAGTAAAGTCAACCTATTTTGGTAAACTATTTCATTTCTTCAACAGCAGCATCATAAACTGCTTGGCTCATAGTACCATTTTCTAGCAATCTTGTTCTATTTGCCATATGCTGTGCATCAACATCGTCTTTAGATCCACCAAAGTATGCTACAGCATGTCCCTCTTCAACAAGAATATCAGTGCATCTTCTTTCGTCATCAACGAGGAAGTCTCCGAGGATACGTCCGAACTTTCCTTTTTTGTCTTCTCCACTTCGATCGATCTCTGTTTTGAGAACTTGAATCGATCCGATAGGTAACAGTTCTTTAAGTCTGTCTTTTGATGCGAGTCCAAAGGCTTTCTCCACTCTATCACGTGTTCTTGATTCAGGTGTGTCTATGCCCATCATGCGTACACGTTCTTTGTGCATCCACACTCCAAAGCCTAGATCGATGTCAACATCTACGGTATCTCCGTCTACTACTCTTAATATTTTACATTTGTATTCGTACATTTGTTTTCCCTATATTATTCATCCAAGTTTAACGCTTGGTCGCCCCATTCTTCCATTATAAACTCTGCAAAGGCTGTTCCAAACAACCACATTAGAGTAAGAATTATTATACCCACGCATATTATAAGAAGCCATACTATAATTTTTATTATTATATGTTTGTCTTCTACCCAATGTGCTACTTTCTTAATTTTGTTCTTTACGCCGCCTAGTAAATAGTTTCCTATTACAAAACGTGCTAATCGCATTACAATTAATATTGGCGAACTAAGCACATCAAACAATATTAGAAACAAGTCTACTGACGCATCTATAATGTTGTCAACATTAAACCATTTGCGGAGACGTTCCTTCATTAGTCACTTGTTCCGACCATCTCAAACAACGCAGGGCCAAAACTACTTGCGGCCCAACCTAATGCTACGATAGTAATCACTCCGTAGATCAACCATTTAATCTTAAAGTCATCTACAGTCATCTTTAGTGCTACTAGTTCGTTACCTAAGATGCGAACTGCTACTTCCATTTTACCTGTGTTATCTTCTTTTGACATTTACTTCCCCTGTCCTTTATATTTCTTGTATGATCGTCTTTTGCTTTTGTTCATCATACCAGTTGAGTGTCTTCCGTTTCCAATTGATGTTTTCTTTTTTGTATACTCGTGTGCTTCTAGACTAGCGTTAAATTTAACTCTTGCCATAAACCTCCTTGGTTATGTATGTATTTATTGAATTATTATTTTTTGAGGAGCGTATTATAGTGGTGCAGACGTTGTTGAAGCATCTCTTGCGCCATAGGATCCAATTCTTTGCGGAGTTGCTCTATAATCTGTTTACGTATCTCAGAAGCAGATTTACGCTTGTTTTTATTATTAGTATGTCTCATGGAGTATATTGTATTTATTTAAAAAAAAGGCCGCATAATGCGACCCTTTAAAAGTTATATTATTTTATAAAATTAATTAAAAATTAATTTTTACGCCAACTTCAATTTCTCCGCGGTCGCCTGCGCCATTGAAGTCATATGTTGTTTCGCCATACACAACTGATTTTGCATTTACAGCATAGTCAAAGCCTAATTCTAGTACAGGATACTGTCCGTCGTCTAATACATTCATTAGTGCAAGATTATCGCCTGATGCATGATTTGTTTCAAACACGGTAATTGGAACTTCGCCCCAAATAGAAAGTGGTCCATCTGCTGGTGTCCAACGTAATTCTGGTTCGATAGTGATATGGTTTGTTTCTGCATCAACTTTATGAAATGCTTTTAACTCTGTATTTAGAGCTAAACTTGATCCTAAGTCCTGTGCATTTGCCATAACAGAAGTGCTTAGAATTGCCGTAGCGGCAATCGCTATTAGTGTTTTAGTCATTTTGATTGTTTTCCTTATTATATAAAAAGTGCTGAAGACTTGCTCCCCAGCGAATTTATTTATCTAGTGATGTTTGTAGTAAACTACAAAGTGAATTAAGTGGCCCGTCCTGTTGCCCGGTGGAACCATACCGCGAAGTTTACAGTCTAGGCTGCAAGTAGCTCACTATCCATAGACATGTCTATAGATGTAAACGCTTCAGGTTTGAAATTTGCGTTTGCAATTATCAATTTTCTTCGCGATAACCGTGCTTAGATCCGGGTAACTCCACTCTTCTACTAATCCGCCTGTCGATCCTATTTCAGCCCCATCATAAACACTTGCCTACCTTAATCTCATCAGCAAGTGTTTATGGTGGAGCTGTCGGGTACCGCCCCCGAGTCCAGCTCGTCGTTTGAATTGCTTCAACGTTACAGTTATATTTATACAGTCTTTTGACGGTGTTGTCAACCTTTTTCTGCATTTAATTTACTTTGTTCGTATTTCATCATTAGAGCATATAGGTCGTCTGTCTTTTTTAGTACACCGTTTGGCTGTACTACAAAAACATCACCAGGTTTATACAGATGGTTGCCTTTATAGGTTCCGTCTTTTCTTAAACCCATTACTTCGCCTGGCCAATCACCTTTGACTGTAAAGTTTTCACCAAACTGTTCTATTGTAAAATCCATCCACATCATAAAATAAATCTCCTATTACAAAGTGTATAAGTAGTTATATGATATTCTGGATTGGATTTACTATAATGGTATTGAACGAAGGCTTCGTAATTATGCGACATGTTCATCCATGGTTTGCTAAAAAAAGAGATCATCTAATAGCAACCTACGGTAAGAAATGGAAAACAATCCACGCAACACTTGACTATACTTGGATAGCTGGAGTTGGATTAGGTATAGCATTAGATCTATCTAATTGGAAGTTATATGCTTCTGTACTTGCAATCTTTTGGGGAATAGTAGCTGTCGGAGTCTACTTGCCATTGTTAATTAAAAAATTAAGAAAATAAAGTTTTAGCGTTTCCTGCTATAATCATACAACATGTAACAATGTGTAGTATGATCCAAAAGGTGCGAAAAGCCAGAGCCTTCCTTACATCTGATTGTGTAATTGGAAGGAACTCTGGCTTATCGTTATCATCAATGCCTATTGGCATGCCAACAGTTCTAGCCCATAGTTTAAGCCAGCGCCGTTGTCCACTCATTACATTGAGTTCTTCTTTTCTTGAATTTCTGCTCTACGTGATTTAGTTAATTTTCCTAAGTCACCTAATGCTTTTCTTGCTCTTGCCGCGGCAGCTTTTACATTTTTGTCTTCAAATGTTTCTGCTTCTGCAAGGTAGTTGTTGTACGCTTGTACTATTTCGTCGTGTATTGTCATATTGTTCTCCTATTTAAGTTATATTATATGATAAAAGTTTGCCAAAGTCAACCTTTTAATCGCCTACAAATACATTTGAACTTCCTGTTGCTTGATGTCCACAAGATGCGACATCTCCTTCTCTGCATGTAGGAATATTGTTGGTAAAAACATTGCTACTTCCAGTAACCATTGGAGGTACTACATGTGGTGGTAAGCCGTGGGGTGCAACTACATCACCAATTCTTACAACTTCAGCATTGTTAGCAAATACATCTCCACTTCCAGAGATCAAAATTCCACCTGCTGCATCTATACCTTTTCTTGTTATGCCAGGAGAGCTCATATTATAAAGTCGCCAAGTATGCTTTAGTTTTTGCAACTAAAGCGTTTACATTTTCTTGTTCATCTTCTAGTGCCTTTATTAATGATCCCATGCTTAATGCGGCGTATGCATCTTTAAAAGGAATTCCTGCGCCAGAAACCTCATCTTCTCCTGTTACAATTCGTTTAACACTGTCGTTTGCATTAGAAATTACAGAAGTTGATTCTGATAATTTTGCAAGCTCTTTGGTAAGTTTTACTATAGGAGCTGCAATGTAAATTGTTCCTGAAAACGCCGGAACTACTTCATTTACAGTTAATTCATAATTGATAGGATCACCAGTTGCAGAATAATCAATAATATATGTCCCTGTTGGAATATTGTTACCTTCGATAAAAAACCCTATGTTTTTATCACTAACTGAACTAGGTCCGGAAAGTGTAATCTTATTAGCACTTACACCATCAGCTGATGCATTGATTTTAATAATATCTGGATTTAATCTTTCTATACCTTCTTTAATTGAATTCAAAGTTGAACTATAATCATTAGGTATGACAGAAACTCCACCATTAGAATCATCATAAACTATAGTTGATCCTGGAACTGAAGTAGTGTCTACTTGTATTGCCATTATTATCTCCTATCTAATTTATCGCAATGCCTGTAGTAGTAGCAATGTATTGGTTAGCAATATCAGTTTGTGTTTTAGACACACATGATACTGATGATGTACGCATCATAAATTTATTACTAGGATCTACGCTAAACATAAACGGTGCTAGTCCTAGTCCTTTTTCTTGCATTACTAAAACCATTGGCTTTTTTAGTGTATAATATTCACTATCTTCTCCATCCATTCGAGCTACAATTTCTTCACCCGATGATAATTTTAAGCTGATAGTATCGCCTACTTTGTATGGTGTTTCAATTAACATTATATTGTATGTCCTGTTCCGGTATAGTTTGTGTTTTCAATATAATCTACCATTTGTTCGTATCCACCTACTTTATTTCCGCCTATGATAATTTGCGGGAAAGTTCTTGCTGTTGGAAAAGTTTCAAAAACTTCTTCTCTTGTAAAGTCTTTGCCTAGTTCTTTATATTCGTATTTGTATTGTCTTGATTCACATAGTGCTTTTGCCTTCATGCAACTTGGACATGCAGGCTTACCCCATATTGTTATCATAAACTAAATCCTTTTAGTGAATCCTTGTCCACGTCTTGCTTGATGCCGCCAATAATATAAGACTCTACTTCTGTCTCTTGTGGTGCAACTTGCAAGCCTGAGCTAGATAGCCAGTGCTGTGTCCAAGGTAGTGGGTTAGTGTTTACTGGTTGATCAAATATTGCTTGCATACCTAGTGCTTTTAATCTACGGTTTGCAATATATTCGACATAGCGGTGTAATAATTGTGTATTCAAACCAATCATACTGCCGTCTTTGAACAGATACTCTGCCCAATCTTTTTCTTCTGCAACACACTCGCGCCACAGTTCATATACTTCTTCTTCACACTCTTTAGCAATACTTGCCATTTCTGGATCGTCTTTGCCTTGTGCCCACAACTTCAATACGTGTGTGCTTAGTGCTAGGTGTTGTGCTTCGTCGCGAGCAATAAGACTAATAATCTTTGCAGAACCTTCCATTAGTTTTAGTTCGCCAAAGCCAAACGTACAAGCAAAACTTACGTAGAAACGTAGTCCTTCTAGAATGTTTACAGTTTGCATTGCCATGTAAAGTTTTTTCTTTACATCACGCATATTGCCTTCTTTGCGATGTGTATAAGCATCAGCAGCTTCTGTAAATGCATCGTAGTGTTTAGTTACACTAGTTGCTCTAGCAATAATCTTCTCATCATCTAAAATAGTATCAAATACTTCTGACGGGTCAGCATACACGTTCTTCATAATATGTGTGTAGCTACGTGAATGAATTGTTTCAAAGAAGTCCCAAGTAACAATACAGCCTTCTAGTTCAGGCAATGAAACATGCGGCAAAAAAGCTAGACACGGACCACGTCCTTGGACACTGTCAAGTAGTGTTTGATATTTCAAATTAGAAGTAAAGATGTGCTTCTGTTCAGGGCGGAAGTTTGCAAAATCAGCTCTATCTTTTTGTAGACTTACTTCTTCTGGTCGCCAAAAATAACCAAGCATTGTTTGGTTAAGTTTATCAAACACAGGAAACTTAAATACATCGTAACGCTGTGTGTTTTGATCTGCTCCAAAAAACATATTCTGTTTAGTGAAGTCTACTTTTTCTTTGTTAAAAACTGTCTTTGCCATGTGTCTCTTTCCTTACTATGTCTACTATATAATACTATAGTTATCTGTCTGTGTCAACAATTAAATTGCACAACTGTCGCAATATTCATCATACTCGTCATCTGTACCGTTAAACTCTTTACGCTCTACAGGTGACTCTTTTACGTTGTCATGCCATCCTACATTATGAGACGGTTCATCAATTACAGCTTCACTTGGATCAGTTTTATAATCATATGTGTTTTGGTAGTAACTAGTTTTCCATCCCATTTTATATGTTGTCAACAAGTCCTGAATCATTTGACTCATAGGTACTTCATTGTTTTCATAGTGCGTTGGATTATAACTCCAGTTACCACTGATAGCTTGGTCGAAAAACTTTTGCATAACAGCAACAGTATTTATATATCCTGTGTTGTTTGGCATCTCCCATAACAAAGTGTAGTGGGTCTTTAGTGTATTATACTGTGGAACAATCTGCTTAAGAGGCCCCTTCTTGGACTTCTTAACGGACAAGTATCCGCGTGGTGGTTCGATTCCATTTGTTGCGTTCGACACAACGGAACTGCTCTCTGAAGGCATTTGTGCGGACAATGTGCTGTGCCGTAGTCCGTGTTCCTTAATCTGTACTCGTAGAGCCTCCCAATCATATTTTAATTTGTTCTCCACAATACTATCAACATCAGTCTTATATGTATCAATAGGAAGGATGCCATCACTATATTTAGTGCGGTCAAAGTATTCACAAGCACCACGTTCTTGTGCAAGTTTATTAGATGCTTTTAACAAATAATATTGGAATGCTTCTGATAAATCATGTACTAGTTTCCATGCTTTTGGATCAGCATAGTTTGCTTTGTTCTTTGCTAGAAAGTGTGCAAGGCCAATGTAACCAACACCTAAACTACGTCTTGCTTTAGTTGACTTCTCTGCAGCTTTAATTGGATATTTTTGATAATCAATAATTTCTTCTAATGCTCTTACAGCTAATTCGCATAGTTCTTCTAAGTCATCTATTGCTCTAATTGTTCCTACATTAATAGCACTAAGGATACACAATGCAATTTCACCTTCTTCGTCATCAATGTGCTCTAATGGCTTAGTTGGTAGTGTAATTTCTTGACACAAGTTACTCATGTAAACTGTGTCTTTGAATGAACTGTGTGTATTACAATGATCAACATTCATAATATAGATACGTCCTGTTTCAGCACGTTCTTTAATTAACGCACTAAACAATTCCATTGCTGGCACTACTTTCTTTTTAATACTGTAAGCACGTTCGTACTTTTCATAAAGCTCTTGGAACACTTTAGGATCGCCAAAGTATGCTTCATAAAGACCTGGTACATCGTGTGGCGAGAATAAAGTTATGTCGCCTCCGGTTAACAATCTTTCATACATAGTTTTATTAAGCTGAATTGAATAATCTAACTTACGTACACGATTGTCTTCTGTGCCTTTGTTGTTCTTTAGCACAAGGATGTCTTCAATCTCTTGATGCCAAAACGGGAAGTGTGTAGTAGCACTGCCGCCACGCACACCATTTTGTGTACAACAACGTACTGTTGATTCGAACTTTTTAAGGAACGGAATAATACCTGTGTGTGCTACTTCGCCGCCTCTAATCTTTGCATTTACTCCTCGGATCCGTCCTGCGTTGATTCCGATGCCCGCCCTTTGCGCTGTATAACGTCCAATAGACATATCGCTGGCAAAGATGCTATCAAGGGTATCGTTAGAGTCAACAAGAACGCAACTTGCAAACTGCCTGACAGGGGTCCTGACGCCTGCCATAACGGGCGTTGGGATATTGATTTTAAATAATGAGGTCGCATCGTAGTATCTCCTTACATAATATAATCTGTCCTCTTTAGGATAATTAGCAAATAGTGTTGCCGCTATCATCATATACATATATTGTGGAGTTTCGAAAAGGCTTCCTGTGCTTCTATCTTGTACTAGGTACTTGTCAACTACTTGACGCAAGCCTGCATAGGTAAAATTTTCATCACGTTTATGATGCATATATGAATCTAATCTAGCAAGTTCGTCATCATCATAAGAATCTAAAATTGCCTTATCATAGATGCCTCGTTTGATATTTAGATCAATCATTTCTTTTAGTGTAATAGTTTTATCATAGCCGCCAAAAACTTGTTTATATACTGCATATGATAATAATCTTGCGGCTGCATATTGATAGTTAGGTGCATCTAAGTTTATAAGATCGTTAGCACTTTTAATTAATATTTCTTGAATTTCATCTGTACTCATGTTGTCATAAAATTGAATATTTGCATTCATTTCAATTAGACTACTACTAACACCAGCTAGTCCTTCACACGCAAATTCTACTACTTTATGTATTTTTTCTATATCCAGTCCTTCTTTTTGACCTGTGCGTTTGACTATGTTGATGTTGATTCCGTTTGACATTTTTACCTCTTTGTTAATTTAATATTTAGTTTAGCTTTGGCAAGCTATAGCGTTTTTCGATAGCTACATTGCCTAACTGTTTAATTTCATTTTTAATATTATTACTATTTTGATCAACAGTAACAACATCAGTCTCAATTTGCAGTACATACATTGTATTAGATTTTTCAATATCTGTACCAATATATATCTCAAAGTCCTTACCAGTAAAACGATTAGTTAACTGTAAAGAATAGCACACCCCTAGTAATTTACAGAAGTTACAGTACTGATTTTCTGCAACTAATTGCCAAGGTGTAGGCCAAGTGTTTTGATCCCACGGGTCAGTATTTATACTGACCTGAGGAGCATTATCATAATAGTTAATTGCCTCTTGAATTGGATTTTCGCAAGTTTCTAGTGTCTTACGGAAATTACTCCAGGAGGCTAATCTGTCTTCGTACTTGTGTTTATAGAACATTTAGATTATGTTACTTTGTTTACACCTGATTGTAAATTTCATCTCTGCTATTAAGTTTATACTTGTTATATTAACAGAAATTGTTTCGTTTGTCAAGTCCGAATCTTCATCAATTAGCGTTGCGTTAAAAATAATATCGTCTTCATATAAAGCATTGCCTGAATAGTTATAGTCGTCGCTGACTGTTAGTGCAGGAGTTCCAAAGTTTTCTTGTGTGATAGTTAATGTGCCACTACGCACTGCTTCAAAATTAGTTGCTGTGATTAGATAATTAATATCATATGACTGGTGTTCACTTCCTGGCAGTCTAAAAGTTTTTATGCCTGTACCTTGACCGATAGAGACAACGCTATGATAACCTTGTGTGTAGATACTGTTGCCTTCTACTTCAGGTATGTATGCAACATTATTAATAAAATCTTGGTTATATGAAAGTGCTTTAGTTCTACTAAAGTAATCCCCGTCACTATTATTTGTGTTTTTATTAAATTTAATTATGCTTGTTACAGGCTGTCCTTCTGTACCATCTTCATTACCGCATGATGTAAACTTGTTTGACTTGCTATGATTATATTCGCCTTGTTCGATGTAGATCGCTTGTTTGTTAACCCTGTTAAAAGTGCTATTTGCTACTGTGTTTTTTGACGGTCCGGTAAGTTTGCCTTGTCCGCCTAGTGTCATACCCTTACCAAATGTTATTCCGTAGCCAAGTATATCAAAAGTACATTTATCAAATATATTGTTGTTAATATCCCAAACAGATTCTACAGCATAACTGAAACCTGCTACTCTTACATTTTGAAATGTATTGTTTTTTGTTTCAACTATGCCGCTCAAACTTGTCATTTGTATACCAATGTTTGCGTCTACTACGCTGTCTGAATTAGTCCATGCTCCTGTAACATCTATATTATAAAAGTAACTATCTGTACAACTTTGTAAATCTAGACCTTTGTTTGATGCTGTAGTATCAAGTGTTAGGTTTTCTATTCGTAAGTTTTTAGACTGGTTTACACTTGTGGATGCATAATTTGGTGTACCTGGAGTACTATCACTGGTTACAGTATCAAATATAGGTCCAGCACCAGAATTACGTATAATAGTTTTATCTGGTCCAGCACCTACAATATTTGCTTGTGGTGGAATATGTATTGTTCCGGTGATCGAATAGATGCCTGGTTCTAAATATAATACAACCTTACTTGACTCATTTGCTTTTGTTGCATCATTTAAAAATAATTGATCAACAGCTCTTTGTAATCCTGCTGTTGCATCGTCGCTTGCTATTCCGGTCAATCCAAATGCTCTAATACTGACCATGTCATCTAGTCTTGCTTGAAGCGTTCTCTCTACAGGACTTGCACTTGAAGATCCTGTTTGTAAGTAACCATCTGCAACACGATACGTATAAGTATCTGCTAAACTAAAGATGTCATCATACTGTGTAAGGATCTTTGTATTACCTACTGCTGGCGAACCTTCTGCAACACTGCCATTACCAATGTATAATTCACGACTGTCAATTGCCCAACCTAGTTCACCACTGGACAGTTGCGGTAAACCTGCACCTGCATTCTTTTGTCCTCTTCGGACTTGTATACGCGATATCTGTACGACTGCCACTAGTTTCTCCTACTTGTTTAATGTATTTATGCTAGTGTTTCATAATATTTGTATACTCGTTCATACCATTCGTGCTTCCATTCATCGTACTCATGCGGCCAAAGATCAAACTGTTGATAAGTTTCTCCACCTAGTATCATTCCATCGTCACCTCGACTACACATAAAAACATGGCCTTCACGTATTTCAGTTCCGTATACTGCATTGTGTGCTTCTGCATATGCTACCATCTGAAGATAGTAATCTATTACCCATTCGGGCTTCTTTGGTTTATTAGTTTGTTTAAAGTCCATTATACAAGGGTTACCTTTATATTGGCCAACTAGGTCAGTAGTTCCTGCATATAACTGCGGAACATATAGTTGTACTTCACTACCCCATATCTCATCAACATCAACCATTGCCTTATCTCGTATAACCTCTGCCATACGATGTGCTTTTATTGCAAATGGGTTAGACCCTGGGCTTGGCCATTCGCCAAACTCAACATAGTCTTCAAGGTATTTGTGCATCCGGGTACCAACACCCGCGGCTTCAGTAACAATCTCTTGTGCTTTCTTTTCACCTACCCTCTTACGCCAAGCAATAAGGTGTGTCTTATCTTTAGTAGCGTCGAGAATAGTTGTGACAGAAGCAACAGCATTTCCATCGGGGGTTAGGTATTTCCTCTTACCCTCTATTTGTTTTCTATGTATGGGTTGGTATTTGTATTTGTTATTAATTAGGCTCATCAGTATCCTCAATTTCGTATTCGTCCCAACGATCCATAAACGGATCAGACATATAAAATGGATCAACTGTAGAGTTGGGATCATCTTCTGCTGTGATTGTATGTACTTCAGGGACATAATGTTTAACCATGTTTTCAACACCCATCTTAAGAGTTATTGTACTACTGGCACATCCACTACATGCACCACCTAATATAAGACGTAAGTGTCCTTCTTTGTAATCAACAAAGTCGATTACTCCACCATGGCTTGCCACTGCTGGTGTAACATATTCCTCTAGTATTTTTTTAATTTGTGTAATTATTTCTTCATTGCTTCGTTCAGCCATACGGTTTCTCCTAGTGTCTATATATTATAGCACCTTTGTTATACTAAGTCAAGTTTAAATTTTGTCGCCTAAATCTGTAGCTGATTTAGCCATTTGTGATACTGTATCACCTCCAGCATCTTGCTGTGGTGTATCACCTTTAGATACTGCTTTTGCAGTCTTAGGCTCAATGCCTTTTTCGTTGAAGTTAGATACCATTGTTTTTACTCTAGCATCTGTATCATATGCGGCTTTGAATGTACTATAATCAAATTGCTCACCGCCTACATTTTGCATAAGTTTGTTAAGATCTAAGTTCTTAGATCCTTTTCGCATTGCTTCTTTAGAAGGTTTTTCAAAGTGTAAGTATACTGATTGATTTGCCTGGTCAGCACTATTGATAACAGTTCTTAAGATCTGTACAAGTTTGCTTGCTGATTGATTAGGCTCTGCCTCGAGTATAATGTCAGACACTCTCATGTCTAATCCTTACTTCTTTGTTGAAAGAATTGCACCTAGCCTACGGCTAGTTTCTATCATTTTCTTTTTTGCTATTTTGCTTTCACGCTTTTCACGTCCAGCTTCTTCTTCACCGCCTGCGGCAGGTTCAGCAGCTGCAAAATCGTCTTCTGCAGCATCAGCATCTATTGTTGGTTCCATTTCAGCATCCGCTGCTGGTTCTGCATCCATTGGTTCTTCTGCGCCGCCCATAGGTATTGCGCCACCTTCGCCAGTCATTTGTGCAACACCAGCTGTTAATGCAGCTCTTGTTGCTTCAAGTGCTGTGTATAAACTTTCTAGTCCTGGTTTTACTGTACCTATAAATGTTTCTGACTGTGCTTGGCCCATTTCATCACGTATAGCATCACCAAGTTCTAACATTGATTCAGCTTGCATTTCTGCTGTGTCTTCCATCCAACCTGTAACTCTGTCAACCATATCTTTAGAAGCCATAACAATCTCTGCTTTGTCTTCTTCGCCTTCTAGTAACGATGTAAAATAATTATCTATGATAGTTTTTCCTTCATCAATGTGCTTGCTTTCAGTTTTCTTAGCAATAGCTTTTTGTAGTCCTGCTGGTAATTTCTTTTGCTTGTCTGACAATCCTTTTGCTGGCTTGTCATCTTTTTTACCATCTTTGCCTTTTGATTGATCTAAGAATGCAGGCTTATCGTCGTCAGTGCCTTTTTTACCATCTGGTCCTGGGCCCATTGGCATCTTACCTTTTTCTGCAAGTTCTTCAGCTTCAATGACTGCTTGATTAAGAACATCTAGGAAGAGTTTGTTCTTTTGATATTTTGCATCATGTACGCTATCGAAACTTTCATTTGTTTCGTATTGACTAAGTGTCGTCCTTAGTTTATTTCGAGCATCTTCAAGTTGCTCTAAGGTAAATGCTTCAAGATTTATCTTCTTTCCAAATCTCTTAGCTAGGCTTTCATTTAATGAAGCCGCCGTCACTGGTTTGTTTATTTCTCTAATGTTCATCAGTCTCTTCCTAATGTTTATTGTTATAGTTATTTAGCCATTTAACCTAGAATGTACTGCATCAGTTTGGCTTTAGCGTCTGTGGTATGGTGTAGTGCTATATCTAGTCTAAGTTCAGCAACATCATACTTTAATTTGTCTTTAGTAGTTTCAATAGTATTCTTATAAAATAGGCTATCTATATGATGTTTAGACAAAGTATTGTCTAATCTACGTATATCATCAACACTATAATTTTGTTTATGTATACAACAATGCACATGGGCGACTGCCGCAGTTTTACTGTAGTAACTTGTAACTTGTTTATTTTCTTTAGTATCGTAGATTAAGTATCCGTGCCAAGACTTACGTATAACAAAATGCTTTATCCTAATGCTGTTACCTTTTTGATAAGGAATAACACTAAGGTCTATGCTGTTTACTAGTTCTTCAAGTTGTGTTAATAGCTGTTCGTCAATCATTTCTCATAACCAAATAAAGATCCTTATTGCGTACTTTACTTACTAAACTTTTCTTCACCATATTATCAATTATGACTTGTTCTCTTTCAGTATACGAGCTAAGAGGTAGCGGATTTGCATCCATCTTGCCCAACAATTCTGTTTCTTCATTGGTTTTGTAAATGTCAAATGACTGTATAAGTTCATTAATCTTCATTACATTGGAGTTTTCATTACAACTTTTGCACCAGGTTGAATGCCTTTATCAACCTCGCCATTACTTCCTGTATCAATTACAAATCTTTTACCACTTGCATCGCTAGGGTCTTTTTGAATTACTCCGGGTTTTTTTGGATCTCTAGGAACTTTAGTTTCAATGCCAGTCTTAGGATCTTTGAGTGTTACTTGTTTGTCGTCTGCTGACATAACATCTAGTTCGTTCTCTAACAATTCATACATTCTCATTTAAACTTCTTCCTTCCAAACGGATTTGACTTAGGCTTATTAAGTCTTGTTAATCGTACTGCCGCAGGATTTGCTCTTTTTGCAATAGCACTCTTAACTTTCATAGTTCCAGACCTTTTCGCTTTGGTCTGTTTTAGTCCTATACTCTTCTTTACATTTATAGGAGCATTACATGCCGCAGGACTTGCTCTAACTTGTCCTTTTCTAGCACCGTATTGACATCTAAACTTTCTAGTTTGCTTACCGCCACTCCGACTCCAAACTCTAATTGCTCCAGCTTCGGTAATATCAGATACAATCATCTTTTTGCACTCCTATTCATTTGTGCAACTCTTTTTGAAGCTGGATTAGTTCTTTTTGTACGCTTTGCTTTACGTGCCATCCTACTTCCTAGTCGTGCTTTGGTCTTCTTTAATAAAATACGCTTCTTTATATCAGGTGCGGCAAAACACTGACTCGGTTGTTTAACAACTCTGCCTTTACGTTTGCCTGTCATGCAACGATATTTACGAACTACCTTTGATCCTGACTTAGCCCATACTTGCCTTTCATTAACAAAGTCTTCTAAGTCGTCTACTATATTTTCATATGTAAAACTTTCAAACTCACTACGCTTAGGCATTTTTATACCAAGCCGTTTCATTTCCGGTGCTACATATTTCTTGATGTTTCTGTCGCTCATTTCATCATAGAAGTGATCAAACAAATCAGTGCCATATTCTTTTTTATATTCTTTTGCAACAAAATCATATTGATCCTTATCTTCAATTTTTTTAAGTTGCCTTCTTAATTTATTTTTAGAAGTTCCAATGCCAGTACCGCCCTTCATTGAAAG
>ERZ807291.5925-NODE-5925-length-15026-cov-6.867878_pt1 | contig 15026 bp, 13 predicted proteins | sample MGYA00521257_ERZ807291 | MGnify/ENA primary metagenome ERZ807291 (study PRJEB31413, sample SAMN03169783) | marine metagenome | biome: Marine; feature: Water; material: Subsurface seawater | place: North Sea | collected 2011-04-28 | depth 1 m m ...
TATACATTTCAAGTGCCAGATGGAACTTATCAGGTTTTTTTCTATTATGGAAGTGAATGGGACAGAAATAAATCAATGAATTCAAATGATTGTTATAGCTTGAGAGGAGGATTTACATCAAAAGAATCTGTATCAAAATCAGAGTTAATTACATTGAAAGGCCAAGTTATGATGTACACTCTAACCTATTCAACTTCTGGAAATTTTAGCCCAAAGTCCAGTAGTCTGGAGGAGGCACTTTAAAGCACTCTTAAAATGAAAACATATTATAGTTTTTTTTTAATTTTATTACTAACATCATGTGGATCTAACAACATTGAAGACCAGGTTGAAGAGATTGTTAGAACATCTGAAAAAGAAGAAATAAATGAAATTGCATATTCTCTAGCAGATTCTCTTGATTTAAAAGCCTCTAAATTATTAATAGACTTGCATCCAAAACAAACTATTAAGCCTGACGGGACTACCGATTTTATAGCTATTGCCACAGAGCGAAGAGTAAGATGGGCTCTTCAAGGACTTATAAGTAGATTTTCAGCAATTAAAGATTCTAAAAGAGAAATCTGTTTATCATATATTACGGACCCTAATTTTGATCATAACTTAAGTAATGATGAAAAAATAGAATTTATTTTATATGGTTTAAACTTAAATAATACGGACAAAGAGTTTCAAACTGTTTTAGCAAATTCTGCTCTAAAGCATGGGGCTGACGCTATGCTTAAATTAATTGAGGAATGGAAGGGTAATAAAAGCTCCAAAGAATTATTAAATGCTATTAATATTTTCGATCAAAAAGTATTAAATCATTTAAGTACTCTTATAGAAGAAGATAAAAATGCAATAGATCTGCTTGCTAGAATAGGCGAGCCCGCTATAAGCATGTTAAAACGTATGATGAGAAGCAAAAAACAGTCTGTTAGATTTGCAGCTGGAGATGTATTGGTTAAAATGATTGAGTACCATCCAGACGCACTAACAAGCTTAACCTCGGCAATTAATAAAAATGGAGTAAGGACTATTGCAAAAAACTACCCATTTTATATTAGACTTGGTCAGTCAGGTTCTGAACAGATTCTAATAAAAGCATTGCGTTATAATTTCAATATTACCATGTGTGTTGATTATCTTAACTGTGGAAGTAAAACTATAGAAGATGGCGCCACCAAAATAGCTAAAGACAATGGTTATACAGTTACTTCAGGATTTGGTAGCCACTCTGGTCCAATTTGGGGTAGTGGAGGTTAAATACCCTTAAAATCATTAGCGTATAAACCCATAATTATTTGTGAATATACCAGCAAAAAAAACTTCAAATCCATAGGTAAAAATAAAGAAAAAAGAAATTTTCCAAAAATGTTAACATGTAATGAAATTAAAAGTAATAATTTTTTAAAACCAAATTTTGATGAGTTCTTGGGGATATATTATTTTAGTAATTTTAGTTCTGTTCTTACTTGTTATTTTCTTGCCACCAATTTTAACTTTTTTAATTGCAAAATGTGTAAGTTTTATAAATGAATTATTTAAAAATAAAGTATGATTGCATATTTAGTATTAGCATTAATAGTTGGAATTTGCTCAGCAATATATTGGGGTTTTTGGTATGGTACCCGTACAAAAATTGAAATGGAAGATAAAAAGTTAGAGTTTTTAGAGTCTAAATTCGAATACTTAAAAGATTATAAATTCGATAAAGAAACAATAACTTCAAATTCAGAAATTTCAAGAATTCTCAGTTTATTAAATCAGAATGGATTCAAAAAGGGGACTATTACAGGAGTTGATTCTTCACTGCCTCACAACGAAAAAAAACCCTGGAAAGTTTATTTAACAGTCAAGTCTGGTACATGGCCATTTAACGATAAAGAAGAACAAATAGAAATATTTAATATGTTTGATAAAGAGCTTTCTAGTAATGAAGAATTTTCAAATTTTATTGATATTAAAAAGTAAAAATCAAATTTTCGAATTACTTTAAGCTCAACTATTAGCTTTTCATAAATTAAAAATAGTTTTAAGATTTTAAATAACTACAAATGTATAATTTAATCGATCAGTTCGGAGTTGAGATAACACTACGCTCGATATTCCCAAACCTCAAGGGAATTGTTTTTAAAGACGTAGCCTATAATAAAATCTTAAATGATACTAAGCCCTTGGAGTATTTAACTCAAAACATTGATGATAATTGGTATTTCGGTCAAGGCAATATGGCGATGATTTTTAGAAGTGTTAAGCTTTCAGAAAAAACTAAAATTTTAAAAAATTTAATTGAAGCAAATAATTTAAAAACATCAGAAGTATTTAAAACAAGCTCAAATATAAACTTTTGGAAAGGGAATGGATTTAAAATTGAAGATGCAGATATAAAAGGGCAAAGTGTTATTATAATCACCAATGAAGAAACATTTTCAGAAGAAAATCTGGTATTACGAGACACTAAATTAGCGACCGTTATTGCATCCCCAAATTGGATTAGAGGAATTGATAAAATATTTGATGGAAGTTCAACAACTGGAGAAAATAAAAACTTATCAAATTTCAATAATACACCGCTCTTTTTTAAAGAAAATGATGACGAATATATTATAATTCCAGTTTCAACCTATGGCATAAGTAAAAGAATTATAGATAGAGTTATTTTTGATAATGGAGGAAAGAATAATTTCAATTTAATTGACAGTTATAAAACCGATGAATGGGAGTATTTTCATGCCGGAAAAATCTTTAGTATTGGATATCTTAGTAAACAGTCTTTTATTAGAATTAATGCGCTGCCTCAAACTCAAATAGCATTAGATGGGACCCAACTAGAAAGAGGTATTCATCCACTTTCAGATAAAATAAATCTACTCATCAAAGGTTTGAATTCGCCTATATACAATCCAGGTGAAGGAGGTGTGCCCGATGGAAGATTTTATGCTGTTTCAAGTAAAGCCAATGTTATTGTTTCTTTTTTACCAGACCTTGATAATGCTAAGGGTAAGTTTGATCAGATTGTTTTGAATCATAATCCTAATGATAAAACATTAAAAATAAATAATAAAAGCATTAGAGATTTTTTCGAAGAAAATCCTGATGAGGTTTTTGAATTTATTGTGGATGGAAAATTTCAATTACAGTTATCCAAAGGGAACGTTAATTACAGAATAAATCTATATCCTGGTGGAGGGTTATCAAGTGATTGGAATTTTGATAAATCAGAAGATGACGTGAATTTAACTCCAGAATCTTCAACGAGTAAACTAATTAAAGTTTCTGAAGTAATCAGCTCGAAAACAAATCTCAAACCGGATGCTAAAATAGAGAATCAAAGAAAGTTTATAGAGCAGTCAACAGAAGTCATAAACAAAAACAAAAACAAAAAAATAAAGGCAAATAATTTTTTAAATACACAGAAAGCATTTTCTAGGATAAAAAAAATAAAATTCTCTTATCTAAAGAGAATTCTCAAATTCCTAATTTTATTTTTAATGTTTTTGTTTATTTACAAAGCCTGTTTTTACGATGAGTGCAGTAACAATGCTGTCTGTTATTATTTAAAAGCGCAAGAAGCTGAAAAAAATATAGAGTATGACAAGGCTTTTAGCTTTTATAAAAAAGCAATCCGCGTAGATAGAAATTATATCGAGGCTTTCAATTCTAGAGGATTATTACATCAAAAACTTGAAAAGCATGACAAAGCGATTCGTGATTTTTCTAATATTATTGAGATAGATGAGACGAATTGGTTGGCATTTCATAACCGTGCAAACTCATATACTGCTCAAGGAGATAAAAAATACAGCATAGAATACAAAAAAGCAATGATAGATTATGATAAGTCTATTGAACTAAATGGTAATAATGAAAATGGCGTTAGTTTTTTTAATAGAGGATTATTAAAAGAAAAAATAGAAGTTGAGGCATGTGATGATTTTGTCTACAGTTGTGATCGAGAATATTCTGAGGGTTGCGATAGGTACAATAACAGTTGTTATCCAAAAAATGGAGATTTTGTTCTATTTAATGAATTTGGAAGTGGTGTTTTTGCCAATAATGGATTAAGTAAAATAAGACTTGATAATTCAAGAGGAAATAAAGATGTAGTCGCTGTAATAAGAAGATATGTAAGTGGTGGAAGAGATGGCCCCAGGATTAGAGCTCAGTTTATAAGAAAAGGAGAGGTTATTATAATGGAAAACATTCCAAATGGAACTTATTATACACAAGACTATTACGGAGACTTTTGGATTAAAAATCTGGATCGTAAAAAAAATAGGTTTTTAAGAGGTGTTTCATTTTTGGATTATAAATCTCAGCCCTTTACTTTAATAAATAAAACAATGAAATTCACATATAATACTTCAGGAGGAGCACAGGGAGATCAAATAAGTGAGGATGATTTTTTCAATTAGATTATGATAACATACTTTAAAATACATTCAAATTATTTGATTCACGGTACAAACGTCAAAGTTTCCTGGAAAACATCTGGTGCATTGTTCATAAAGATTCATACTGATTCCTGGAAAAATGGATGGTACAAAAAGAATGATGAAATTGAAATAAACCTTTCCAAAGAGTTAAAGAAGGTTACTTTGTATGCTTTTGGATTTAAAAGAATTGAAAAAGAAGAAATTATAATACAATTAAACAAACATAAAGATTTCACAATTGAAAGAAAAAAAATTAAAAAAATCTATTTCAAAAGTAAAAAGAATTCAATTGAATCATTAACCAACATAAAGTCCTTAAAAGTTATTGATGGAATAAAACCAAATAATTTTTTAGTAAAGTCAAAACAAATACAACCAAAAATTAATTATTCTAATTTAAAAATTAACGTTCATGGATAAATTTTATTACAAAACACCCAAACCTGGAATTATAATGAAAATGATGTGGAAAGCAGCGGGTGCTGACAGATACATACTAGAAAGAAGTACTTATTCTGACCATGTTAAATATGCCTGTCTGGGAGGTATTGTTATTGCAACAGGGCTTATGGCTTCATTGGCTGGTGGATATGCGTTTTATATAATTTTCGGACAACAAACTGCAAATTTAGCACAAGGAACTGAGGCCACAATAGAAGCTGCATCTTCACAAACACTCTCAATAATTTTTTCTTTAGTATTTGGTCTAATTTGGGGCTTAATTATTTTTAATATTGATCGTTTTATTGTTGCTAGTACTGGAAAAGGAGATGGCTCTGAGGCCATAACTCTTAGTGAAATTAAAACGGCTATCCCAAGAATTTTAATGGGTATTATTATTGCAATCACCATTTCAAAACCTGTTGAATTACGGATGTTTCAACAAGAAATAGAAGTGGAATTAAATAGCAGAAGAATTAAAGAAGTTAGTAAACAAAAAAAGGAAGTTACCAAATTGTATGAGGGAGAATTTGAGCAAATTCAAGAAGAGCAAATAAGGTTAAGAGCAGATATTTTATCGTACTTGGAAAAAAGAGATCAAAGACAAAATATATATGACGCTGAAATTTCTGGTGAAGGAAGTATAAGTGGAAGAGGAATTGGCCCCATTGCAAAAGAGAAAAAAGAAGCGCTAGACTTAGCTAAAAAAGCATATGACTCAGTAAGTAATATCAACTTAGCAGCTATTAAAATTCTAGATATAAAATTTTCTGAGAAAGATTCAATTATGCAAAAAGAGATTGCTAACGCAGAAACCTCTGCAAAAAGCTTAGATGGGTTAATGGCAAGACTTAAAATTGTGGATGAATTAGCAAAAGGAAAAGATGAAGATGGAAATGTAAATGAAGACGCCATTCCTTGGATTATAATCTTTATTACCTTGCTGTTTATGGCAATTGAGCTTACTCCTATATTCTTTAAAATGATGCTGATAAAAAGTCCATATGACTATTTGGAAGACAATATAAAATCACTTCAAAGAGCTGACCTTGGCATTGAAGTAAAATATGATTATTACGAAGATCGTGAGGGAGTCCAACGAAACTTGGTTATACACCATCAAGCTAATAAGTTACTTGCAGAGAAAATTAAACTCGCACAAACCCAGACAGAACTTAATGACTTTATTATTGATAAATGGAAAGATGAGGAGAAGAAAAATATAGCTAAGAGTCCTGAAGATTTTATTGACAAATCATGATTAAGCCGTTTTTAATTTTTGTGTGTGGTTTTGACCCTGTAATACTTCAACAAGATCATATCGCTGATTTGACTTTTAAGAAGTTTGCATTTGGTTTTATGCTCGTTATTGTATTAAGTTTTTTTTCCACTTTTATTGTATTTATTAAAACAATTGAAAATTTACTTGGAAGCATAATCTTAGCAGCTTTTTTTTCGCTTTTGATTGTTAATTTATATAGACTAATCATAGTAACTTCAAGCCCAAATAATTTAAAATTAAAAAAAGAGAATTTCAGAGATATGATAGGGCACTATATTGTTAAAGCAATTCTTTTGTTAATGATATTTTTTATCATATCAGAGCCCTTAGAAACTTTTGTTTTTAAAAATAACATATCGGCATACTTAAATGATTACAAAGAAGAACTGGTTGACAATTTTGAAGACCAACTTAAATCAATTTCTATAGAAAATATCGAAAAGCTTACATATGAAAATGAATTAACAATAAAATTCAGAAAAAAAAATAATTTAAAAATTGACTCTATGAGTCAGAAATTATTGGACGAAAAAATAATTTTTATTTTACAAGAAGATCAAAAGCAAATTTTTGATTTAGAACAAAAAATAACAAAAGCAAATTTTTTCTTTAAGCAAATATCTATTGCAAACTCCAAAATACCGCAAAGCTATTTGTTTTCAATTTTGATTTTATTAATTATTCTTTTTCCTGTTTATCTAATTATGTATGATGAAAATTTTAAAAATTATTTCATATTTGAAGAAGATAGTAACAATTACATTATTCAAAATAATTGGGAAAAATATTCAGTAAAACAAGAAAAATTATTCTTTGAAACAACCGGTAAAAAAATATTAAGACAAAACTTATATCAAGACCCGCCCTTTAACAAGATTAAGTCTCTTGATAAAACGAAATATCTGAAAAAAGGTTCCTTAATAAAATGGTTTAATAAAGAGTATTAATTGGAGAAAATAAATCTTATAAAAAAAATTATTATTCATGGTGACTTTCAAGGAAGATATCATGCAAATGAAATCAACACCCTATCTTCATTTGATGATTATGATATCAATGTTATTGATGGAAATATAAGTAATGCACAACAAACCAACTATTATGATGTAATCTCTGATGAATCAATTTCTTTTCGTTTATCAAAATTAGAAAATGTTAAAATTACTGTTGATGACAAAGAAGGTGATTTTAAGCATGTTTTTGTAGAAGACATTGAGGATATAATTATTTACGACATTCAATTTAAGGATGTTATCAAGGAGGGGAAGAGCACTTTAGGAATTATTAAAGGAAAAATATATGGTTCACTAGTTTATAATGAAGAAGTTGAATTGGCCTCGTTAGCTCCAGAACCACCCAAAAAAAACCTTGAAATAATTAAGGATACAGCTTCAAAAATTAAAGCTAACACTGAAAGAAATTTTTTCCCTAGTTTGAGCATTCTTTTTTATGGTTTTCTTTTTGTTTGCCTCGCCATTTTACTGAAAGAAAAATTATTGATTTTGTTACTTTTTGTTGTTGGGATTTATATTTTGAGATCAATTGCATCTTATTTATTAAAAATAATATTTAGAAGTGCATCTGCAGTATTTATCTTATTAATCTTGCTAGGGCTATGGTTTGTTTTTTCTGAGGGATTAGACACTTCTAGAGCAGAAAATGATGAAATCGTTGTTGAAGACCCTCCAGAATATAATGAATTGGTTTCTAGACCTATTTCATGGAGTGATTATGATAACAGAACGTATTTTGGTGATTTTAAGTTTAAATATGGAGATTACGTTAAATCAAAAGAAAATAAAGAAGAAATCATACCTTTTTCAGAAAAAGAACTTTATTCAAGTTTAAATAACTTTGACAGTAATAAATTGGATTTAATTTATTCAACATTACAAAAAATTAAAAATGACAATAATCTAAATCGAAATAGATTTGCCGAAGTAGTAGTTTCTCTTATTCAATCACTACCCTACTCTTTCAATATTCCTGGAAATTGTAATGGAAATAATTTACCACCTGCTTACAAAGAAGATATTGCTAATGGTAGTTTGTGCATAAGTAATGTTAAACATGATATTTTAACTCCTTTAGAATTTTTCTATTTCAAAAAGGGAGATTGTGATTCAAGAACTGTTCTGATTTACACAATTCTTAAAAGATTTGGTTATGATGTCGTTATTTTAAATAGTGATTTGTATTCGCACTCCATGATTGGAATTAACATACCCGCCTATGGAAAATATAAATTAATTAACGGCAAAAAATATTATTTTTGGGAAACAACTGCTAAAGGATTCACCCTTGGTGTATTGCCACCAGACAGTTGGAACATTAGTAAATGGTATTTAGCATTAAAATAATTATTAACTTTAAAAATAAAATTATGAAATTTAATGAGGATCTTTTTTTTAACTCAATCTTACAGTTACTTATTTCTATTATAATTGGTACAATTGTCTTGTACAGTAGTTATAAGTTAATTGAAAAATATTTAAGGAAAAAACATGAAATTGAAATTGATAATACTGCATATGGAATTTTATGTTCCGCTATTTTATTTTCAGTAGGTTATTTAATTTCTGGTATAAAAGACCCTATTGTCAATTCTATTGATCTAATCCAAAGGAATCCTGACTTTTCTGGCTCTGTGGTTTTTGAAGGTTTAAAATACTCTGGGTTATTTTTATCAATTAGTATATTTATAATTTGGATTATCAATGTTTTGGCAATTTACCTCTTCACAATTATGACCAAAGACCTAAATGAATTCGAAGAAATAAAAAATAATAATATAGCTGTTAGTTTGATAACAGCTGCAATTGTTATTACGATTTCTTTAATGGTAAAATCAAGTTTATTTTTGATGCTGGAAGCATTTGTTCCTTACCCAGACATGCCAACATTTAGTTAACTTTTATGCTTAGTCAGATTTATTAAATAATACTAAACTGTTTTTTTAAAAAAATCAAAAACAAAAATTTTATGAGAAATTTTAGCTTAATATTTTTAATTATTTTTTTTACTATTAATTGCACCCTAAACGCTCAGTCAGGCGATAAAAATAAAGACCTAAGTAATCAAAAGGAACTGCTAGATTCTGGACTTAATAAAGTTAAAGATAATAATTTTGAAGCTGCACTTAAAGATTTTGATATGGCTATTGAACTCAATCCAAGTTCTAACTTAGCCCATGAAATATTTTTTGAAAGAGCCCAGATCAAAAGAAAAGAATTTAAAAAGTTTAATAGTGCTCTTGAGGACTATAATTTGGCAATTGAATTAAATCCAAGTTATGTAAAAGCTTATATGTATAGATCAATTTTGAATGAAAGAAACTTTAAAAATGATTCTAAAGCTTTAGAGGATGTAAAAAAATCTATTGAAATAGATTCTTCTTGCGGTGCATGTTGGATGCAATTAGGATATTCAGATCAAATCTCGTTTGAAGAACAATTCTTCGCGCTTGAAAAAGCTTTAGAACTAGGAGTTGATATTGATTTCAATGGCGTATTAGAACCATCCTACTATTTATACAACCAAATAGCTACTGTTAGGATTTTTAATACCGACTCAACTGACGAAGATTATATTGAATCTATTAATTACTTTCAAAAATGTATTGACAATTATGAAAAAATGGATGTAGATGGGGATGGAGAGTATGACAAAGCAGGTTATCTTGAGAACTCTTACTACATGCAAGCTAATATTTATTTGGAAATACTTAACCAGCCCATTATAGCATTAGAAAAAATAAACATAGCCATTGAGATAAATCCATTAAATAAGGATTTTCATGTACTTAAATCAAAGATTTATTATAAAATGGATGAAATTGATAATGCCATAAAAAGCTATAATATTTCAAAAAAAATAAAACCTAAATTATATTATAATGATTATTTCGCTAATGATTCATCTTATCCTTATATCGATTTTGATAGAAAATTGGATTCTATAAGTCTTCCCATTAAAATTAAAGCTAAAATTGATTTAGAAGAAATAATGGGCCTCGACACCAGAAACAATCAATTTTTCATGTCTCTTGATTATTTTTTATATACACAACAAGCACCATTATTTTTAAATTACAAAAAAGATACAATAAGTTTTTTTGATTTTGAAGAAAATAAATTAATTAAACCTGTTATCATAAACTCTGATAGAACTGAAAAAAAGAGTCTTACATATTATGGGTATGATAATATTAACATTACAGATGATTACATTTACTATAGTTCTGTGAAGTCTGATTTTTTTCATAATTGGGATTTAAGTGATTACCCTTTTGACAAACAGAAGTTACAATTTGAAATTAAGGCTGAGATTGATACAAGTATAGTCAGATTTAATGAATCAAAGTTTTATAAATCATCGTACAATAAAGTAAATGGTCTAATAAAAGGTTTTAATATTGATAAAATTGATTTTGAGGAAAAGTTTGAAGTACAAAATGAAGTAAATACTTTTTACCCAGGTATAAATAGAGAAACTGTTTACCCTATAGCTAGTTTTAACATAGAAGTATCTCGGTCAGGAGGGTGGTTGTTTGTGAAACTATTTCTAGGATCTTATCTAGCTTTTCTTATTTCATGGATTGTATTTTTGATACCAACTAAAGAATTTGGTTCAAGAATAAGTTTAACGGTAGGTGGAATCTTTGGTGCCATTGGAAACAGATATTTTGTAGACTCTTCTCTACCTGTAGTGCAAGTCTTAACAAAAGCAGACATTATAAATAACTTAATATTACTCTTGCTAATTTTCAATATTCTAATTGTGATTTATCAAAAAAACAAAAAGAATAGTTTAAAATTTATTAATAATAAAACAGCGATGCTGTTTAGTGGGATTTTGTTTGTAGTACTGAACTTTATAATTATTTTCATTTAATAATATGAAATTTCTAAAGTTTTGATTCTACCTGAATGATAATTGCAATTATAATTTCTATAAACCCTGATTATGCGTTAGCATATTTCAAAAGAGGCAAAGCAAAAGAGAAAACAGCGAATTTTGAAGGCGCTTGTACTGATTTTAAAAGAGCTGCATATCTCGGGAATGAGGAAGCAAAAAGATGGATCGGTAAATGGAGATGTAAATAATAAGTCATGAAGTTAAAAATAAGATCTCTTCTCACTGGAATAATATTTTCTTGTTTTTTATCTCATGCTCAAGACAATATAAAACAGACTAAGATGTTTCAAAAGAAAATACAATACAGCGATCTTAATGCTAAACAAAAAGAAAACTATAATTTTCATAAAGTCACATCGGCACTAGCTGATTATGGATATAATTCAATGCGCCTAAGTGATGATTGGCAGGGTGCTGATTTTATAGCAATTAGTGGAGACGACATGATTAAGGTTCAGTTGAAAGGAAGGATTACTATAGACAAAAAATATATTGGTAAGAATATATACGTAGCATTTATTGAAAATGAAACTATAAAGATATATAAGCACGATGATGCTTTGAAAGCTATTCCTGAAAATGTGAAAATTTCTAAATCTTGGAGTGAAATCGGAAATTACAGCTGGGGAAAAACACCTGCGTACTTTGATGAAATAATAACAATATTATAACTAAATAACCAACCATGAAAAACATCTTATTTCTATTTATTTCTTTATTTATAATTAGCTGCTCCAAAAAACAGCACATAGAAACTGAATATTTGTATCAAGTTAACTCAGATGTTAATCTTAGACAAAAGCCCAGTGCTAAATCAAAAATAATAGACGTACTAAAACAAAATGAAACAGTCCAATTAGCTGATTCTTTGAATGGCTGGTACAATGTTATTGATGATGGTCTTAAAAGTGGTTATGTTTCAAAAGAAAATATTGATAGGATAACTAAGGAGAAAATAGTTATAAAATCTTTTTTAAATAAAAAAGTTATATTTCTTTTGGGGTTTACTTTCCTTTTTAATTTTTGGCTTTTTAAGCGAAGATCTAAAATAAAAAAAGAACAAAAGATTTTGAGAAAAGAAAAAGCAAAAAGAGATGCGAAAAGAAAAAGAAGATTAGCAGCTCTAGAGACTAAAAAACAAGAAGAAGATGAAAAATTAGCCGCTAAAAAAAATGTAACATGTGATGATGGTGTTGTCAGAAAGTATAATAGCTCTATGTACGGCATCATAAAAGAACAAGTTAAAGACATCCTAGTATCTTCAATATCACCAGATAAAATGAAGGGATATTCTTTGTTATTTGAAAAAGAAATAAAAAACTATAATTGGTTTTCGGAGGATGGAATAACATTAAAATCAAAACAAGTTCTTGCAAAACAAAAAAAATATTTTTCGTTAAAACGAAATTATGAAGAGCGCTACAGGGAATTATTGGTGCAGTTAAGATTCCAACCTGGTGGAATTGTTGGAATTAGTTCTTTGTGTTGTATAAATAACACTTTTTTTCATGCACATGCATCTAGTAAACTTCCACATAAACTCTTTTCAGGAATAATCGATGGATCAAGATACGTCAACGGAGTTCTAGAAGTTAAATCAGATGTAAAGCAAGATAAAAATCAACTAGATACTAGTAATGAAGTTGTTATCGCAAAGAATATTTTATTTCCAGGATTACCAAAAAAAATTGTGCAAGAAATAGAAAAGTATCATTTGTCTATGGATGAAAAGATTAAATCATTTGATAGGGATGAAGATCTAGGGTATTGGTTCAAAATTAATATCGACTCAGTTGACAACCCTATTTCGGTTAATGCCAGAAAAATGAAAGGATATTCTAAAGAAAAAGAAATGTCAGAATTTCTTTGGGGTCACGATGAAGAATATGAATTAAAAATGCAAGGTTATCCAGTAGAAGAAAAAGAGAAATTTATTAGTATGAGGATTATCTCATTTGGAGGATTGCTAGGTTTTTATGATGAAATAATTGAAAAACTAAACTCTTTGTCTAAGAGAGAAAATATTGATTTAAACAAAAGAATAGATCGGCTTGAACTAGAATTGGTTCATTGTAAAGCTAGGTTGTATGGATCAATTAAATTTGCCTTGAGAAACAAAATTTCCAAAAAGTTAATCAAGGACTGGTATTATGACTTTGAAGATAACAACCAACTTTACGTTGGTTCAAACCCCATGGATAATGTTTAGTTATCAAAACTATAAACTTTCATACCTATCATTACGAGTCTTAGAAGTATAGAAAAAACTAAAAACGGTTTATAAAACGAAAAAGGATTAGAAAAATACATTGATAAAATACTAACAGAAAAAGCAGGAAAAAATGGGAATATTTGATTTTTTTAAAAAGAAAAAAGTTGTTAAAGAAGAAACAACGCAAGAACCTAAAACTCCAAAACAAGAAAAAAAGAAGAGTTTTGTAGAACCTGAGGTTAGCGGAGAAGTTGAAAAATTCACTAATGAAAAACAGATTGTGAGCAAAAAAATAAATGTTAAAATATCAAATTGGTTAGGAGAAGTTTCTTTTGAAACCACTCAAGAATTAATTGATGATTTTAATGAATATTATGAAGACACATTTGAAGAACCCTTAAGTGAAGAGAATAACTATACAATAGATAGTCATGGAATGATGTTTGAAGAACCATATGAACAATTAGATCCTAATGGTGAATTTGTGGTAGTTTCGGAATATAGTATTTATGATGAGGATTGGAACACTGGTTACATAATCGAATTTATTAATTGTGATTGCCCCGGAGAACTAAAAGAATATGTTTTTGAAGATTGGATTTTTATTAATGAATATCAAGAACTAATTGAATGTAGAGATAATAAATCTAAATTTTCAAAAATAATTGAGGAAAGAAACTATGAAATTGATAATAACGGAACAGGTTGTTTAAGATTTTCTGACTTCAACTACAAAGAATTTTTGGAAATCATATGGGCAAAAGAACCTGGCAGTGATAAATTATATAATGATATTTCCAATGACGATGGTGAAAATATATTAAACATAGGTGGAGGAATTTACGAAAAATTTCAAAAGAAGAATGGTGAGATTTTTGGAATTAAAGAGACATTTAAAAAAGATATTTTAATTAAAAGTGAAGAATTTAAAAATGACATTCTAGAGTGTATCACAAAAGAATTCGATCAGGATACAGGACAATTAAGACTAAAATATTTAACAAAAAATAATAAACGAATTTTAATTGATGAATATTTTTTAGAATGGAGTGATAATGAAGGAAATCCGTACATTAATACAAGATTCATTATCGAAGGGGATGATAAAATTGAAATAGGGTTTGGGATAAATGGAAGAGGGAATGATTTTGTTCACCCTAGTCTTCATAATATTATGAAATATTATAATTCCAAGAATGAAACTAATATAGATTTTACTACAGATGGAAATATATTGTTTATTTGGGACGGGAAAAATTCTATTAGTGGCGATTTAGGGGAATTAAATAGCAATGAAGGAATAAAATTTATAAAAGATTTTAAAGTTTTTGAATGTTATTATCCTAACGGAAATAAAATGGAATATAGGGAAATGAAGGATGGCAAAGTTCATGGTTCTTGGAAAAGATTTTATGAAAATGGAGTTTTAGGTTATGAGACGCAACATACTGAATCAAAATTAGATGGTAAGTCTGTGATTTACGATAATGATGGAAAAATAAAAGAGGAAATAGTTTACAAAAATGGCATTAAAGGTGAGTTTTAAAATACAAGAAAGTTAGTTCAACCTACTTATGAGGTTTATTTACTTAATGAGAAAAAGTATTAGAAACAGCTGAATTGAAGTATGTTTCACTACTGCTTCACTGCTTTTTAATTTAAAGTTGAAAAAACACATAAACTTAGAAGGGGAGTAGTAGTCGGTTTAGTTCCTAGTGCGATCACAATTTATTTTCGGGAATAATAAATTATT
>ERZ807291.5927-NODE-5927-length-15022-cov-8.340416_pt1 | contig 15022 bp, 16 predicted proteins | sample MGYA00521257_ERZ807291 | MGnify/ENA primary metagenome ERZ807291 (study PRJEB31413, sample SAMN03169783) | marine metagenome | biome: Marine; feature: Water; material: Subsurface seawater | place: North Sea | collected 2011-04-28 | depth 1 m m ...
TGAAAGATAACTTCGAGCAATCCCTAAAGATGATCCTCCATCACGAAGGTGGCTATGTGAACCACCCTAGTGACCCCGGTGGGCGCACGAACCTTGGTGTCACCCAAGCAGTTTACGAGGGCTGGGTCGATCGGCCTGTCACTGAGGATGAAATGAGGGCACTGACGGTGGATGATGTCACCCCGATTTACCGGCGTAACTACTGGGATCGAGCCCGGTGTGATGACCTCAAGTCTGGCGTCGATTTCGCGGTGTTCGACCTCTGTGTGAACGGAGGGGTGGGCCGTGGAGCTAAGATGCTCCAGAAGGTTGTGGGTGTCACACAGGATGGTGGTATCGGTCCTCAGACGTTGGGCGCCGTTTCGCGCATGGATCCAGTAGACATCATCGAGCAGTATGCCGGCGAGCGTGAGGCCTTCTATCGGCGCCTAAAGACCTTTGACACCTTTGGTCGAGGTTGGCTTAGACGCAATGAAGAAACACGAATTGCCGCCCTAAAGATGGCAAACGATTAACCTTAGAAACATCGGTCACTCATCGGAAGTGATCGGTGTTTTTTCAACTCGGATTACTAAGGGACCTCTATATAAATACAGGGGTTGAAATCTGGTGTCCGATTACCTATATCGGTCTCACGATCGATGCTCCAGGCATCGTTGGTTAGAGCAGCGGAATCATAATCCGCGTGTCCGGGGTTCAAGTCCCTGTGCCGCTACCACCCAACGATGTCATCGGAACCCATCGGTCCTAACTTAAAGTTGGAGACTGAAGATGACGAAGATTACTAAAGTACAATACAAAGCATTCGCGGTTGCCCAGGGGCATATTGACGCCGGCAACCTACCAGCCTTTCACCGTATCATCGGGTCTCTCGCCCGTTCCGCAAGCTCTCAGCGCCAAGAAGACGCTCTCCTTGAGCTGGGTCAGGCCATGGCCATGGGATATCGCATTGACTTTCGTGGTCGTCTAGCCCGGACCTCGGAGGCAGTCCAATGAGCAAGTATTTCACACTCGTAATTAACACCGGCGAAGGCTGGGAAGACGTATATGGCGACTATAGCGCCAAGGCTTGCCGCGATGAGTTTCTCTACAGCTACAATGAGTACACCCACCCACACTTTGACCGTACCTGGTGCAAGAGTGATTCTAAGGTCGTCTGCACAGACGGCACCGCCGCTGACCTGATCGCCTGCTTGGCTCACATGAACCGTGAGGTGGCAGCATGAAAGTAGTTAACTTCATCGGCGATCTGATCGCCCTCATCGGTTTATTCTCAATCCCTGTCTGGCTGCCGATCCTCCTGGAGGTGCTGTTATGATTGATGACACCATCGAGAACATCCTTCGTCAAATTGGTGTTCAGGCTTCTCGCACGCCACTAGAGCAGCGCCTGTTAGACGAAGATAAGCGCCAGGCCTATTTAGAGCCCGGCTATTTTGTAGACCCTAGAGACACAAACGGGGAGGTACGTTTCTAATGTTAGTCCAAGATTTCCTGAATGAGCACGCACCTGACATCTGGCATGGCAAGCACCTGGCCGAAAGTCAGTCCAAAGTACGCCTGTTTGTCAGCGTCATCGGTGACAAGAACCTCGAGGACGTAGGCGCACCTGACATCATCAAGTTCGACAAATGGCTCCAGAGCGAGAAGGGTCTCTGCAAGAATACATGTAATCACTACAAAGCTGCCATCAGTGCCCTCTATAAGTACGCAGTCGAGTATGAGGCCATTAATGATGACCAGGTTCCTCGGATGAAGTTCCACAAGGTTAAAAGTGGACGTGTGCGTTTCTTCACACCTTCTGAGATCAAGCAGTGCTATGACTTCTTTGCTGGCAGCAAACACACCTGGATCAAGCACTTCTTCACGGTAGGTCTTAACACCGGCATGCGCTTGGGTGAGATCCAATCGATCACGCCTGACATGTTCTATTTGAATGACCAGGGAGATCTATTTGTTGGCCTGAAAGATACTAAGAATGGCGACGACCGTGAGGTCGCAATTAATGAGGCTGCGAAGCTAGCTCTGGACGCTATGGACCGTAACCCTGGTTACCATTTTCGTCACCGCCCGTTTTACAATGCCTGGATCGATGTGCGCCGGGTTGTCTTTCGTGGTGACAAGCTGGCGTGTTTTCACGTCACTCGCCACACATATGCATCGACGCTTGTGAACACGCTTGAGGTGAACCATCTGACCGTGATGGATCTCATGGGCCACAAAGACCCTAAAACCACTAAAAAGTATGTGCATGAAGACACTTCTAAGAGTGCCAGCATTAACAGCAAGATGGGAGAATTGTACACTTCTGCCCTATAGTGCATAGTCTCAAAACTAAATTAAATGACGTTTCGATTCTTGTTTAAGGATACTAATGAATACAATGGTTTGACTAAGGGACCCCTCTAGAACAACCTAGAATGTTTAACACGGGAGAAATACTTAATGATACAAAAGAAAAACAACAGTGGAGCAAGTGTTTATAGTTCCGCTAGTTTCGGCGAAAAGCCGTCATCTTGGCAGAATGCACCAACAGCGTCACCAAAAAACGAAGATAAAACACAAGGCAACCGGGACAAGAAAACATCTGACAGGTACGGCCAAGAACAACGGGGGGGTCCCCAAGAAAAAACCACTATTGAAGAACAGCACGAACTAGAACAACAGATGATCGACAAAGGTCACACACGTTTTGAGGAAAGGCAGGCGAAACTTAGAGGCAGCCAACAAGACGCTGCTCAGTTTCAAATTGAAGAGGCTCTAGGCAAGGTCTCTCAAGTTATCACCAAATATCTCTCTGAAGAAAAGACCAGGTTCCAAAGTGGTCTAGGCAAGAAAAGCCTATGGTATGAAGAACTGAAGGACCAAGACCCAGACGTTCTGGCTTACATAGGTCTTAACTGTTGCTATGATGGCGTCATAAACGCCTCTACTTACTCGGCCACTTTAGCCAGCATAGGTTCACGCTTAGAAAACGAAAGATTTGCAAAAGACCTGCAAGGTTACGACAAGGAACTATACAAGCGCCTGGTCAAAAAGGTCACTAAGGATCACTCCTCAGAACGCTATCGCTTCAAGGCTGTCAGAATTATTGCAGGCAAAGAGGGCTTTAACCAACCTAAGTGGGCTAAGGGTGCCAAGATCAGTATGGCCTCGCCTATTCTGAATGCAGTCCTTGAGGGCTGTGACCTCTTTGAGATTGTGGAAGAGACTACAACGCAGCTCGTAGGCAAGAAACTAAAGCACAACACAAACCGGCACGTCACTTTGACTTGGAATGCTAAGGAGTGCATCCGCCAAGGCGAGTTTAATGCCAGCTGGGCCTCGCCTGTGTTTATGCCGCTAGTGGTTCCTCCTAAGCCCTGGGTGTCATTCGACACAGGTGTTTACCAAGATGAAGTACTGGCAGCACTTACGCCTCTTGTACGCAAGGCCACAGGAGAGCAAAGAAAGGCTATCGCCAGGGACTTTCAGAAAGGTGAACCTAGCTATGTCAAAGCACTGAACGCGCTTCAGGCTACACCATTAAAGATCAACCCTTTGGCTTTAGACGTAATCAAGTGGGTGCGGGACACTGGCCAACGCTTTGATGGTTTCCCAGACCTGGTTCCACCTGAGAAAACACCTTACCCAGAGAACCCAGACGACTTCAGTGAAGAGTATCTCAAGCAAGTTATTGACGACCGCAAGAAGTGGATCCAGGACGACCGTGAGGCCACCACTAACCTGGTTGTGCTTAAAGAGGATGTGTCAGTCATGGAACACCTCTCTGGCTCTGACAGGTTCTGGCTTGGTTGGTCTTTTGACTTCCGAGGGCGCATGTACCCATGCAGTCACTTCAACTACCACCGTGATGATCACATTAAGAGTTCCTTCCTGTTTGCTAATGGCAAGAAGCTCGATGAGACATCTAAAGGCTGGCTAATGATCCAGCTGGCTAATGTTGGTGATTTTGACAAAGTCAGCAAACGGTCTCTAGAGGACCGGATCCAGTGGGTTCTAGATAACGAGAAGATGGTCCTAGCTTGTGCTAAAGATTACAAGTCTACCTTTGACACCTGGAGACAGGCAGACAAGCCCTTCCAGTTCCTCATGGCAGCCTCTGCGTATGCAGACATGCTTGAGCAGGGCGCTGATTACGTCTGTCACCTTCCGATATCTCTAGACGGCACCAACAGTGGCACACAGCACTATGCACTGGCGACCAGGAACAAGCATGACGCAGCAATGGTCAACCTACTGCCGTCTGATGAGTGCCAGGATGTCTATCAAATGGTAGCTGACGCTGTCGTCAATAAACTGCAAACTGAGGACGACCCAATGGCCGAGGCTTGGCTTGATTTCGGTGTGACCAGGAAGACTGTGAAGCGCAACACGATGTGTTTTGGATACAACAGTCTCCAACGGGGCATGGGTGATCAGATTATCGAAGACCTCATGCAACCACTCCAGAAAGAGGTCAACTATAACTCGATTTCTAACCACCCGTTTGGCGATCGAAAGTCCCAAGCAAATCACGCTCGGTACTTGGCCAAGATTAACTACGAAGTCATTAGTAACACCCTAGAGAGCGTGAGCAGCGGTATGGTGTTCTTGCAGTCCTATGCAGATGCTTTGGCCCGAGAAGGCAAGTCCACACGCTGGACAGGCCCTAGTGGCTTCCCAGCTGTAGCCAGGTACACAAAAAGCACCACTAAGAGGTCTCGGATCTTTCTGTACGATCGAGCAGCAAAGGTTCGTAAGCAGACAAGGGTCAACTACCAAGAGGACACCTTCACCTTCGACACCCGTAAATCCAGGTCGTCGGTGGCTGCTAACTTTGTCCATTCACTTGATTCAGGGCACATGCAGTTGTCTATCCTTTACGGGCTCGAGAGCGGCATCAAAGATTACTTCCTGATCCACGACAGCTTCGGCACCCTGGGCGCAGACACCTGGGTATTCTACCACTCTATCCGGGCGTCTTTGGCTGACATGTATGAGCACACATGTGTCTTCAGTCAGTTTGAGAAAGAGTGCCGCAACCGCTTGTCTGATCCAAACAAAGATCTGGCCCAGGTTCCAACTAAAGGTGACCTAGACCCAGCAAGCGTGCTGAACAGCGAGTACTGTTTCAGCTAAATCCCAACTCCCGTACAACTTATTGTACGTTGGGTTTTTGACAATATCAAAGCCATAAAAACAAGGGGTCCTGACTAAGGGGCCCCTCTAGATACATGTGAGTATCAACTGTTGGAAACAAAACCCCAAGGAGAGACTATGACTAAAGTAAAATATGTGACCCCTGCTGCGATTGCTGGATACCCATGGCTGCAACCAGGACGCCCCGACACTGCTTTTGACGCCAGTGGGAAGTACAAAACTACCTTACGGTTAAGCCCGTCTGAAGCTGGTCCTATGCTTGATATAATCAACAAGCTAAAGACTGAAGAGTTTACTTCTAAAGACAATGTCCGTCTTCCATATGACAAGGATGAAGAGACCGGCGACATAATCTTGAAGTGCCAGTCTAAGTTCCAGCCCAAGTACTTTGATGCGAAGGGCAACCCAATCCCAGAGGCCAGTGTACCAAATATGTACTCAGGTAGTACTTTGCGGATCAGCGGTTTGGCTGAGAATTATACCAACGGTGCCAACAAAGGCATCTCGCTCCGCCTGGGAGCCGTACAGGTTATTAATCCTGTTTCTGGGTCTGGTGATGGCTCTGCCGGTGACTTCGACGCTGTAGACGGGTTCAGTGTGTCTGATGCTGTCAGCGCAGCGGTGGACGACGACAACTTTGACTTTTAGGCAAAGGGCGTCTGGATACACCAGGGGTTACAGGTCGGGGCTTGAGGAGAAGATAGCTGACCAGCTCAAAAACGCGGGGATCGCCGTAGAGTATGAGAAAGACAAGCTACTCTATAAGATACCGGCCAGGATCCACAAATACACTCCAGACTGGAAGCTCCCCAAACCGGGGGGCTTTTTTTATGTTGAGACCAAAGGGCTTTGGTCAGTCCAAGATCGCGCCAAAGTCCTATTTTGTATCAACCAGATAGAAGGATTAGACCTTCGCATGGTGTTCAGTAACCAAAACGCCAAGCTCTATAAAGGCAGTCCGACGAGCTACGCTGCCTACTGTGAAAAGCACGGGATCAGGTACGCCAACAAATGGATACCTGAAGACTGGCTAGAAGAGGCCAGACAAGGAGAGCAGGGGGCGGCTTAGGTCGCCCCTTTTTGATTTAACCGGGAGAGACATATGTCATTTGAACATGAAACAGAGAGTGCGTTTTTAAGGCACGTCCCTTGCGACGAATGTGGCTCAAAAGACAACGCCGCACTGTATGACGATGATCACACCTTTTGCTTCGGCTGTGGGCATTGGGAGAGCGGCTCAGAGGGTCATACAGGGCCTGTAAGGGCATCACATAACCAAGCACTGCTCCAGGGTGAATACAAGGCTCTTAGGGGCCGTAGGTTGACTGAAGAAAGCTGTCGCAAGTTTGGCTACATGGTGGGTCAACACAACGGCCAGCCAGTCCAAATTGCCACCTACCGAGACAAGACAGGTAAGCCCTGCGCGCAAAAGATCAGAACTAAAGATAAGAACTTTAGTATTGTCGGCGATGCAAAGGCGATGACCCTTTATGGATCTCATTTGTTTTCCAAGGGACGCAAATTGGTTGTGTGCGAAGGCGAGCTCGATTGCATTTCAATATCGCAAATCCAAGGGCATAAATGGGCGACAACCAGTCTAATCAATGGCTGTCAGTCCGCCAAGAAAACGCTCCTGGCCAATTATGATTACTTGATGGGCTTTAAAGAGATCATCTTGTTCTTTGACAACGATGCTCCGGGCCGTGCAGCTGCGATAGAGTGTGCAGAGGCTCTGCCGATCGGTTTGGCTAAGATAGCAACCCTCAGCGAGTACAAGGACGCTAACGAGGCCTTGGTTGCCGGTGATACCAAGGCTGTGGTCGAGGCAATCTTTCACGCCAAAGAGCACCGTCCAGACGGTATCATCAGTGCAGAAGACCTCCGCGATGTCATTGGTGTCGGGGATGCGGTTTCGCCCATCACATATCCCTGGAAGGGTCTCAACGAGATGTCCCGAGGTGTAAGGCCTGCCTCGATGACCACGATTATTGCAGGATCTGGAGTAGGCAAGAGCACCTTCGTTAGGGAGATCTTGTACCACATACAACAGGCTGGATTTAAATGCGGCGGCATGTTCCTCGAGGAAACCACCAAGCGCACCATGCAAGGCCTGGTCGGTCTCCATATGAACAAGAACATCACGGTTGATGAGGATGCTGCGACCAAAGAAGAGATTGAAGCTGCCTTTGATGACCTGATCCAGGACACTGATATCTGTCTTTATGACCACTGGGGCAGCAACGACCTGGATACGATTGTTTCTAGGATCAGGTACATGAACAAGGCGCTGGGCTGCCAGGTCATATTCTTAGATCACGTTTCATTGTTGGTCTCAGGAATGACGGGAAAGGTCACAGATGAGCGCCGCCTTGTCGATGATCTCTGCACCAGGCTTAGAACTGAAGTCCAAGCCCTAGGCATTAGTCTACTCATGGTCTCGCACTTAAAGAGGCCCTCTGGTGATCTGAGCCATGAGCAGGGTGCCCGGCTAGGTCTCAATCAGATCAGATCTAGTCACTCGATCGCCCAACTATCTGACCAGGTGATTGGCATCGAGGTGGACCGTGAGGACCCCGACAGTGGCCTTCGCAATATCGTCATGATGAAGAACCGTCACACTGGATCCACGGGCTGGTGCGACACCCTCCAATACAATGCAAAAACAGGACGCCTGGCTGACGCTGGTGCGTCTTTTGGTTTCTAAAGAAGGAGAGCAAACGATGTATTTAGACAAGCAATTTGGAGTTTATTACGCCCAGGTACGCATTCCGAATGATCCTGGTCTGCGTGAGCTACTGGGTAAAACGGCTTTCCGTAAAACACTCCAGACCAAAAACAAACGTGTGGCTTGTGAGTTAGCAAAGCCGTTTGTTTTGGAGTGGAAAGCGGCAATTTCAGAAGCTCGAGAACTACTTAAAAAGGAGAGCAATATGCTATTTAAAGCAAAGACTAACGGCAAGAAGTTCATCCATATAGATGCACCTTTGACCTTAAATGAATACCAAGAACGTATGTCCGACACGGCTATCTACAAGTGGCCAGTGATATACCCGGCGCTGGGCCTGGCCAACGAAGCCGGCGAGTGCCTAGGCAAGATCAAAAAGATGATCCGGGACGACGATGTCCGCTTTGATGGCACATCAGAGATCACCCCTGAACAGCGCAGCGATATAGCCGCTGAGATAGGTGATGTGCTTTGGTACATTGCAGCCTTGAGCAAAGACCTTGGTCTGACCCTGGAATATGTAGGACAGATGAATTTAGACAAACTGGCTGACCGCAAGATCCGTAGTAAGCTCAAGGGCTCTGGCGACAACCGTTGAGCCGCTGGGGCTTTGACCTGGAGAGCAACGGCCTACTTGATAAAATCACCAAAATACATTGTATCGTGCTTAGGCACATGGACACCGGCGAGGTAAAAACCTTTGGCCCGGATCAAATCTCTGATGCTTTGTATCTACTGATGAACGCCGAGGAAGTGTGTGGTCACAATATCATCGACTACGACATTCCCGCTCTACAGAAGATTTACCCCGATTTCGAGATCGCCGGTAAAGTCACCGACACCCTAGTACTGTCACGTCTAATCAGGACCACCCTGGCAGAAGACGATGCAATACTGAATGTCAAAAACCCTGAACACTTCCCCCGCCGCCTCATAGGATCCCACAGCCTCAAAGCCTGGGGCCTGCGCCTGTCTGACATCCTTGGTGATGACCACAAGAAAGGCGACTACGATGGCGGTTGGGAGAACTACAGTCAGGAGATGCTGGATTACTGTGTGCTCGATACACATGTAACAGCAGAGCTTTATAAGCACCTTATGACCTTTGGTTTCTCTGAGGAAAGTATCGACCTCGAGCACTCCATGGCGCAGATATGCCAGACCATCGGCAACAACGGGTGGACCTTCAACAAGACTAAAGCAATCACGTTGTACTCAGATCTGTGTCAAATCAGGGATGATCTACAGAAAGATCTCGATGAGCTGTTTCCGCCCTGGGAAATCACAGAAGAGTTTATCCCAGCAAGGGACAACAAAACCCTGGGCTACGTCAAAGGTGAGGTCTTTATCAAGCGCAAGCAGGTAGAGTTTAATCCTGGGAGCAGGCGGCATATCGAGAAGTGCCTCCGCGACAAGTACAAGTGGAAGCCCACCAAGTTCACGGGCACAGGTCACGCTCAGATCGATGAAACAATACTGGGTGGGTTGCCTTACCCGGAAGCGCAACAGTTGGCTAAGTTCTTCTTAGTTCAGAAGCGCATCGGGCAGTTGGCAGAAGGTCCAGCAGCCTGGTTAAAGAAGCTCGATGACGATGGTCGCATAAGACACACCATTGTGGTCGGGGGTACTATTTCCGGGCGCTGCGCGCACCGATCCCCAAATCTGGCCCAAGTTCCGAAAGCTGGCTTACTCTATGGTGCGGAGTGCCGTGAGCTGTTTGGGCCGCCACCAGGTTGGACCCAGGTGGGCATCGATTTGTCCGGGCTCGAATTGCGAATGCTTGCCAATTTCCTGGATGACGGAGGCGTCTATGCCAACCAGATTCTGGAAGGTGACATTCACCAGTTTAACGCTAACGCCATCAAGGGTACGCGCGATCAGGCGAAACGCTTTATTTATTCAGTCCTTTTTGGGGCTGGTGATCAGCTCGTAGGCAAGATTGTGGGTGGCAATGCCAAAGATGGTAAGCGCCTCAAGGACAGCTTCAATGAGGCTGTGCCAGCCTTTGCAAAGCTACAGTCAAATCTAAAGAGGGCTGCAAAGCGCGGCTACCTGGTCGGACTGTGTGGGCGCAAATTGTACATTAGAGAAGAACGGAAGCTCCTCTCTCAGCTGCTCCAGGCATCTGGTGCGGTGGTTTGTAAAAAGTGGGTTCAACTCACACACACTGAAATCAACAAGCAGTTTGGGCCCGAGCAGGCGTTCCTCATGGCGTGGGTACACGATGAGGTGCAAATTGCATGTAAAAACAAGGATATCGCAGATGAGTGTCGCGAAATCGCAATTCGAATGGCGAGAGATACAGGCCGTCATTTCAACACAAAGATCCGTATCGATGCCGAAGGAAACTTGGGCCAATCTTGGCTTGACTGCCATTGAGGTGTCACCTCAGATCGAGGACCTGATGGCTTTATACATCACCCTCGACAGAGCCTGGCGCAGACCTTTCAGTATCAAAAGCACTTTTGCCAGGACCGGCGCTTTCCATGTCGGTGTTGCGGCCTCTGAAGGCCTAATCACCACCAATGTCGATGAGGATGTCTGGGGTGCCAAATGGAAAATAACAGAAATCGGTAGAGAGACAAAGGAAGCATTAGATGAGCTACTTCAAGACATATTTGCAGACGCCCGTGGAAGGAACCACACTACTCATTGATGGAGATTTGTACTTGTACAGGGCCTGTGCTGCCGCTGAAGAGGAAGTGGACTGGGGTGACGATATTTGGTCCCTATCCACAGATCTGAAAGAAGCTAAAAAGATCTTCCAGAAATCTATCGATGACTTCTGCGCCTACCTGGACACGTCCAATTTCATCATCTGTCTGTCAGATAAAGACAACTTCCGAAAAGACATTGATGAGAACTACAAGGGCGGCCGCAAGAAGGTCAGGAAGCCTGTCGGCTACTCTACGATGGTTCAGTGGGTCCAGAATACCTATCGTTGGTATCGAGAGCCCATGCTCGAGGCAGATGATGTCATGGGCATCTTAGGGACTGCCCCAGGGCACAACACGATCGTAGTGAGCGACGACAAGGACATGAAAACCTTGCCATGCAAACTGTACCGCCCTGTGTCGGGTGAACTGCTGAATATCAACCAGCGCGAAGCTGACTTCAGTTTCCTTACCCAGGCACTGATGGGTGATGTGACCGACGGATACAGCGGTGCCCCTGGGGTGGGAGCTGTGTCAGCCAAAAAGATCCTGGAAAAGAGCATGACCTGGAACGCGGTTGTCGCTGCCTACGCCAAGAAGAACCTCAATGAAAACTATGCGCTGACACAAGCGCGACTGGCCCGGATCCTCCGCTATTCCGATTGGGATGTGGACGCCGGGCAGATAAAACTGTGGGAGCCAAAAAGATGAGCATGAGCATAGCATTCAAATGCAAACTAAACGACGAGCAGGAGTTCATGTTGGGGCAGGCCATGCTTCACCATGAGAGCCGAATAGACCGCTCGTACCTGTCTCTGGCAGACAAAAGAACTGGCGACTGGGCCACAGTCAAGAAGCCTCTCAAGAAGTCTGCCAGGCGCGCAATGCTGAGGTGGTTCTACGACTACACATATGACCGTGAGTTCACCCTAGCAGCCTTGCTTGAGAACAACGGACGCAACTGTGTGTACCACATGGCCCGTAAGCTAGTCGATGTGGGTGCAATCACTGAAGTATCAGAGCACAACGGCGGCGCTGCTGGCTCTAAGATATATATCGTGTCCGACCGTGAGATCATAGGAAGGATGCTGGCAGATGGAAACTGAGGACGTTGTCGTAAAGCCCGCCCATTATACCCAGTACGCGATTGAGCCCATCACATTTATCATGACCAACAAATTGGCGTTCCACGTTGGAAATATCGTCAAGTATGCGGTCAGAGCTGGCTCCAAGGCATACCCAAACCAAACCCCCGAACAATCCGAAATCACTGATCTGCGCAAAGCAATGCGCTACTGCGAAATGCGGATCAATCAAATAGAAAGACAGGACGAACTATGAACATCCCAAACCCATTTGCAAACACAGTGACATTGCCTACTCCCTACCAATCTTTCATCCATCAAAGCCGCTACTCCAAATTCATGGATACGCCAGGTCGCCGGGAAACCTGGACTGAGACTGTCGATAGATATATCGGGAATGTGGTTGCACCGGCTCTGCTAGGAAATCTCCCATACTTCGAGGCCAGGGACACCCAAAACGAGATCCGGGAAGCTATCTTGAATCTGGAGGTCATGCCCTCGATGCGCTGCATGATGGCGGCTGGTCCAGGCCTCGATCGGTCACACATTGCGGGTTTCAATTGCTCCTACACGGCCGTCGATGACAAACGTGTCTTTGATGAGGTTCTTTACATTCTTATGAATGGCACAGGTGTGGGCTTTAGTGTGGAACGTAAGTACACTGAGCAGCTGCCTACTCTGTCTGATAAGATGACCCCGATCGACATGACCATTGTCGTTGAGGATAGCAAAGAGGGGTGGGCGGACGCCTATCGCCAGCTGATCGAGGAGCTGTACCAGGGCAACGTGCCTAAGTGGGACGTGAGCAAGGTAAGGGCTGCCGGTGAACGATTGATGACCTTTGGTGGACGTGCGTCTGGCCCTGGTCCCTTGGTGGACCTGTTTCGGCATACGATCGACATCTTTACCTTGGCTGAAAACAGCAAGCTGACACCTTTCGAGGTACACTCGATCATGTGTAAAATTGGCGAGGTCGTCGTTGTCGGTGGTGTCCGCCGGTCAGCTATGATCAGCCTAAGTGACCTGGATGATCCAGAACTACGCCTAGCTAAGTCTGGAGAGTGGTGGGACGAGAACCCACACTTCGCCCTGGCCAACAACAGTGTGGCATATGATGCGACACCCGATCGTGATCTCTTTGACGCTGAGTGGGCCTCTCTCGAGGCCTCTGGGTCTGGTGAGCGTGGTATCTTTAACCGTGCTGCTGTCATCAACAAGGTGATCAATGATGGCAAGCGTGAGGTCGCTGACTTTGGTACCAACCCATGCTCAGAGATCACACTTTTGTCTGGTCAGATGTGCAACCTAACCTCTGTGGTCGCTCGTTCTGATGACACATTCTCAAGCATGATGCGCAAGGTCCGCATCGCAACCATCCTGGGCACCATCCAGGCTACCTTGACCAAGTTCCCATACCTCAGACCAAAGTGGCGTGAGAACACCGAGAAAGAGGCTTTGCTGGGTGTCTCGATCACAGGCATCATGGATTGTAAGCTCATGAACAACCAGAACGCGGTCCTGGATCAGACTTTAGCTTCACTGCGCCATGTAGCAGTCAAGACCAACAATGAATACGCAGACAAGCTGGGCATCAACAGGTCAGCTGCTATCACTTGTGTCAAACCTGAAGGCACAAGCAGCCAACTCAATGACAGTGCCAGTGGGATCCACGCGCGCCACAGTCCATTCTATATCAGGACTGTCCGGGCAGACACCAAGGATCCCATCACTGAGTTCATGATTGCCCAGGGTATCCCACATGAGCCCTGTGTCATGAAGCCTGACACGACTGTGGTCTTCTCGTTCCCAGTGAAGTCACCAGAGGGATCGATCACACGCAATGACATGACAGCTATCGAGCAGCTGGAACTATGGCTGACATACCAACGTCACTTCTGCTGCCATAAGCCATCCATCACGGTGTCTGTCAGTGACGATGAGTGGGCTGACGTAGGTGACTGGGTCTATGACCACTTCGATGAGATGTCTGGTGTCTCATTCTTACCTCGATCTAACCACACATATGCCCAGGCACCATACCAGGACATCACAGAAGAGGAGTACGAGGACGCCATGATGGACTTTCCACTGAACATAGACTGGGATGACCTGGCTCTATACGAGAGAGGTGACACAACAGTCGGATCACAGACACTAGCATGCAGCGGCGATAGCTGCGAACTAGTAGACCTGGCATCCTAAGATGTGGATACTCTTGTGGCTCCAGGTGGTGGCAACAGACACCATGAAATACTATCATCTGGGGACCTACGGGTCCCTGGAAACCTGTGCGCAGGCTAAAGCTAAGGCTATGGTCATGAGTACCACCAAGGACACAATGGTGGCATGCATCGACGTAACATTAGCGAGTGATTGATGAAGCAGAAGCAGTGGTTGGTCAGGGGCGACACATGGTCGTAACTATGGTCATCTCCCTGACCAACCCAGATAGCCTGAACTATCCGATTCCCCTGTAACCAGCAGACCAGAGGCATTCAAGATCTTTCTTTGTAGTTCACGGGATGTACACTATCTACCCTACATCCGTTCTCTACCTCAGATCTGACACAGCACAGGCCAGGTACTAAGAGACCCCTCTAGAGAAGACCTAGCACTTCCGCTCAGGTTCTCACCAGTATCTCCCGCTCACTATCGTCATGTGAAAGATCAATCTAAGGTGTTTTCCTCCCGGTCACACTTAGGTTGGACAATAGTGAGCGGTGAGATCTCTGTACCTTAGTTCCTCTAGAACCAGGCTCATCAAGGTACGGTGATGCTGTCATCACAATCTTGAACACAACCTAGACAAACTAATGACAACTTAAGATGACCTAAGAGTAGGCCTTGTCTACTCTTGTCAGTCATTGGTCTGACTTAGGTGAGACTTAGGTCTGACTTAGGTGAGACTTAGGTGAGACTTAGGTGAGACTTAGGTGAGACTTAGGTGAGACTTAGGTCCGTATTTGTCATTCAAAGAAACGGCCTCTCAGCCTGACAAGAATCACAGAAGGTCAGCACTAATGACCTAATGTCATACCAAGTGTCATCGGATAAAGTATCCGTTTACCTAGGTCACTCCACAACATCAGTGACTTAGCTATCCTACGATCATCCCTGGCTATCCTACGATCAATCAATGCCAATCAATCAATGGGTCCACGGGTCCCTTGCCCACCTTTCGACCCCCCGGTGGGTCAATGAATGAGCCAATTTCAAAACAAGGGTTAAAGGCCGGCGTTGTTGTTGTTGTTGTCCGTCTCTTTCAACCCAAGTTCCCTCATGAAACACACTAGATAAGGACCATAGACATGGCTCTCGAAACTGGAACATACGTTGACTCTCTGGTCTCCGCGAACCCTGCCTCTACTGACGGTCTCGCACAAGCTGATGACCACATCCGCCTGATCAAGAGTACCA
>ERZ807291.5928-NODE-5928-length-15019-cov-7.264301_pt1 | contig 15019 bp, 22 predicted proteins | sample MGYA00521257_ERZ807291 | MGnify/ENA primary metagenome ERZ807291 (study PRJEB31413, sample SAMN03169783) | marine metagenome | biome: Marine; feature: Water; material: Subsurface seawater | place: North Sea | collected 2011-04-28 | depth 1 m m ...
TGTTAGATCTTCAATGTTATCAAAACTCGCACCTCCTTGTAAGCTTTGTACACTACTACCTTCACTACCCTGTCGTTTTGCAAACCAGTAACTGTCAAGCATGCTTTGAGGATCAAATGCATTGACTTTACCACCCTGATTACCGTCGAATGTTTTTCTTGTGAAATAATTATGCATCAGCTTTTTGAGATATGCTTCAGCTTTTGGAGGTGATAAATTACCTACATCAACATTAAACATTAACCGCTCTGGAGATCGAACTAGACGATGAACAACTACCGAATCTTCCATCATGGTCAACTGTCTATATGCACGTCGACAATTTTCAACAAACGGTAATCTCATTGTCATATCTTCATTCCATATACCACTATGTACGTAACATATTTGATGTTTATCAAACGGAATAAAATTATATTTTTCGATTGAGTTTGTCTTAGGGTTGATGACTGGTTGACGTAAGAGATATCCTTTAATCATCATGTTTTGAACATTATCGTAAATCGGGTCAACTAACTCTGTCGGTACTTCAACTAAACCTAAAATACCAGAATCAGCGTGGTCATCATGTATTATGTGCTCAAAAAATATCTCACCATCAACAAGCAAGTGTCTAAAATATTCCCAACCTTTGTTTTCGAAGTCAAAGTAATCATTAATTTTTTTAAACTCTTTGTCTAGTTCTTGCTTCACTACAGAACTGTAATCTGTATCTTTAAATTTTAGTGTAGTTATCTCGTTACGTTCATTTTCAACAACAATATTATCACATATTTCATCTAACGCATCCGCGACCTCTGCATATGCGGCCATGGTTCTGTAATCCATCAATCGTTTGCCTTTGTCTTGATCGACATTAGCGTACATATATTGATGATAATTTTGATCTATAGCTATAGTACCTTCTGCGAATCCTGGATCTGCTGATTTTTGTGATACACTATATTTGGCTAATACATTATCTCGACGTGTACCTGTATCATAAAAATGCTTATATGTAGGGTTAACTTGGTTAATTGTATCAATTGTTAATGACGAGTCTGTATACGGTAGTTTCGCTGAAACATACTTCATGAAGTCTCTACCAAATTGACCGACTTTACCTTTGTTTAATTGCCTATTTCCCATGTTAAATATTATTTAATCTCTTTTGCTCAATACTCAATGATATTAAGCGACGAGTATCATTCCAGATGACGGTATAGATAGTGTTGTTAAGTTAATAGAAGATTGGTCTTGTGATTGAAAGTAATCTTTACTTGATTGGCTATAACCTGCTCGGTTTGCTACAACAATGTCAATAAATGAAGCTGATAATGGAGCTGGTAGATAAAATGATAGTTTGTTTTCTGAAGCGACAACCGGTTCAACTTCTATACCTGTAAACGCTGGATATTTTGTCGTCATTGTTGGTTCCCTATCACCTGAACGTACAGAAGACTCATATAAATTATATGCGCATAATGAGTGAGAAAATATATTATATTGATCTGATCTATTTGCAGCCGGGCGGGGAATAGCGAAAACTCTCAACCGTTCGTGATATCCTTTGTTGTAAAATGGCACCTCAACAGAACTCGTCTCAATACCATCTTTCACAATCTTTTTATTACTCCAAAATCCATGTCCGGATATTGTTATTTTTATCCGCTCATCTGCTCGATCGTAATTACGTATATCAATTAACATCGGTTGAATATTAGTAATAACCGGTCTTGCACGAATTGTTATTATTTTGTCAGAATTTGCACTCATTAGTAGTCTAACAGTTTATTAAATTCATTAAGGTTGTCAGTATCTGATAACATCTCTGGTAGATCTTCTATGGACGATACAGCATATGTCTGTGTGTTGATTTCAAAAATTGTTTTAACAGGTGTTGTTTGTGTTTTAAACAACCATCCCTTTATAGTAAAGGTCGTGTCTGCAGAGACACGATAAGGTGTATCTGGAGATAACTCGATAGGATATGAGATGTTTATATTTTCATTCCACAATACTTCTGAACGAATCTCCCGAGGAAGTGCTGTAAAATCAACAGGTACTTTCCACGAAATTACAATATAAGGATTGCTGAATGGTATAAAGTTACTCAAAATTTGATCCATGTCGGATTGATATTTTGTTAATATTGACATGCTCACATTAATGTTGATAGGTACTGGTTGGGGTATACTGTCTTCACGACCAATATCTCCTGTTGGTGATGTCGGTTCAATATTTAAGTGGTATGATGAATCTAATTTATTAAAAACACGTGTCGGGTCTCGAGACACCGATGACATGCTCACTGCAATTACAGGTAGTGTTATATGTTTAGCTTTGTTTGTTATATCATGTATTACACGTTGTTTTGGTGAATATACATATTTTACTTGTATCTTGTCTTTAACCTCTCTTTTATTATTATATCTTTTAATAGTAACACCGTCAAACGCAGCAATAAATTGCGTTATCATATCTTTTATCTCAAAATAAAATGGATCAGCTTTCATCGTATAACAGTATAGTTATTTAATGAAATGTGTCGTTTGTTTATTGACAAACGCTTCTCAAATCGATATTATCATCGCTGATTGAATATTTATTACAGAGATATTGGAATGTTGTTTTAATTTGATGTGTGTTTAGATTTTCGTCAAACATGATATATTCACACAATCCAGAGCTTAAATTTTTGTTTTCATTTGGTAAAAATTTTAGATCCGTTTTTTGTGAAAAATTAATTTTATTTTTGTTTTTCGTGTGAGACTTTTTATAAACTAATGTGTTGTTCTCCCATGCATATGTTTTTTTCTCGTTAACTTGTATACAAAATATTTTTATATCATTTTGATTTACACGATTAATTGTCTGACTACCACTCGGAAGAGAGTAACTAATTTTTTGAGATGACCAATTAATTGAATGTTTGTTTGTTATGTTGATATTATTTTGTGATTTTTGATCTGTGTATCCATCATACACAACAATGAACATTGTATATTTATCGAGTTGATAATCATCAACAAATTTACCATATATTTGAGCTGTTTTGAGACATGATGTTTCATTATGTTGATTAATAGATGTTTTTGTTTTGCCTATGATAAACATGTCATCACCATTTATTGATATAGAGTCAAATATTGGTTCACCTCTGGTATATATACTCTTTATTGGTGTTCTATTAGATCTAATGAGAGACGCTGGAGACGTTACTATATCATTATGTTTATTTGAGTAGCCAGATAGTCTACGCGCGTCGAGATGTAATACAGGAGATGTACTTATATTATATGTACATACAGTTGTTGGCACACCTTCAGCATAACCTAATTCATTTACTAAATCATAAACATATATATGATCTGTAGAGATGCTAGCAGCCTTTAAATTCTCTTGATGTGTTATTACACGATAACTATAACACTCGTTTAAGTCAACATCGTCATCAATATAATATCCAGTCTCACTCTTAGGATCTAACCCATGTTTATCACCACTAGCAATTACTTTAATTTCAGCTTGTGAGTGATTAAAACATAATCTCTTACTACGCTGTATTGTAGTGTGTGTTGGATGGATTTTTGTACTGGTATTATACCACTGTATTGTTACTGGTTGTTTCATTATAAATTATTGGTGCGGCAATTTTTATACCTTCTTGGGTTGTTTTTATATTTGTTGATGGTGTTAGGGTTTGTTTTGTAGGTATACTAACTACTACATGTTTTGGTCTAGTTGGTTTATAAATTTTTTTAACATCGTTGTTATAAAATTCCCCTATTAAAACCGTTACACCGGGTTCGATTATCATATTATCACCTGGTTTTACTGTCTGTCTGGATCCATCCATACTAACTAAAATACCATTAAACGTAGACGTTGATTCAACAGGTTGTAATGTATGGTTGATATATCTGTCTGTTGTTTTAATAGTGTGTCTAAATTGATTTGTTATTTTTTCAACATGGGCTTGTATCGGGAAATCTTCATATTTATAACCAGCAGCAGTGTACATACTGAATATTTTTTGTACGTACTCTGTATATTCTCGCTCATGAGATTCATGAGTTGCTTGTGAAAGAAAGTCTACACGTGATATTGACACAAAATATTTACAAAATTTTTTATGTAACTCAATGTTGATTTATCAGATTTGTACTATATTATAATAATGTCATACAAGCGTGAGAAAACGCTACAATGACACCTATCGGCATTTTCGGTTCACGAGTGTGAGTAGTGGTCAGCTCAAGAGATAGGACTTGACTCGGCAGAGAGAACTGCTGGAATAGACAAAGCTAAATTAAACACACCCGAGATGTGACGGGATGCAAAACGGTGATTTAATCAATCACAGCGCACCGCACTGCGACAACTTTGTCGATATACCTTGGTGGTTGTTCTCAACCGGAGTTTATAGGTCAGGATTCTCCATAAAATTAAGGTCTCATTTAAATGAGTGTTTCACATCGTCTCAACCGGTATACCAGGAGAAAATATGTTGAGTCACAATATGTCCCGTTGTTATGACGGGTGTATTGTGTTATAAGGTTCCCAGGAGAATAATACCTGCTAACTATATCTTATCTTAAGTTGTTTGTTAAGGAATTTACTACTCGAGGAAGTAGGTTCAACGGCTGTAGTATTTTTCTTACCGATTAATTTATCCATGGTATAATCTAGATACACACATTGATCATTATCAATAACATCGAAAGGATAAAATATATCGTAACTTTTGTTGTTAGTAGGGGTTTTAATTATTAGTGTGATTGTGTAATCTTTAATTGTGTATAATATAAAAACACCTTTACGTATAACTTTACGTTCACAAACAATTTCTATGTCGCGCTGTAATATGCGATCAAATACATTAACGAGTTTCGTTATAGACTTCATGACATCATGTACGCGGTTTTTTGACTTGGTGTCATTGGATATAACACATCATTAAAGTATTTCCAGAATTGCTCAACATCCTCGATCACCTGCACAACATCACAATCATCAACACTCACACATCGATAATCTTGAACGAGTATGTCCCATGCAATTACAATATTTTTAGCTCGTGGGTTATACGCCGGAAAGGATTTGACAGAATCTCTAAAATTTAATAATTTCCTACCAGGCTCACTTTTCAGAATGCTATTACTGTTCGTGCATAACATTCTACGTGTTGGTGGTACACCAGGTTTTGGTCTACGTCGTGTGAATTTTAGCTCCAACACGTTTAACTCTAGCAGTGATTTAAGCGTTGGAAGAGCTACTTTCATTCTTGGGCTTACACACTCCGAATAATCGTTCTTCGTTTAGAAAAATACCATGTTCTAATTTACCGTGCCCTTCGATAGTTATACTAGAAATTGGTATTCCTTTGTCGTGTGGAAAAATTATATGGTCACCTGCTTTTACATTTTTACAACCAACACCAACTAGTATTACACGACCAACTCTCCAAGCACGTTGTACGGTACTAGCCGGCACAATCACACCATCACGGATGATATCTCCGTCAAGTGTTTCATCGACATACTCTGCTAGTAGCAGATCGTCGTAAAGACCACACAGATCATAATCTGTAAGTCCAAAGTCGTTATCAGAATGGGTGGATAAGTCAATTAGACTCTTCGTGGGAGTCAGTTGGTCGATGTTGGCGCTCATATTCTAATAAACATTTAATCTCTTTTGTTGAGAGTTCAAGATTGTACGCCAATATATTTAGTTCATTTGTTTGATCTGTTGTGTCAGTTGGTTGTTTTTTTGTCTTTTTAATATAAAAGATTCTTCTATTTGCCACACGTGGTAAGAATGTTTGTAAGAATTTAAAATATGAATCTGGTGTGTCAAATATATTATACAACCAATTACCGGTGTTGTTTATCAACACTGTCATCTGTGTTGAATACATACTTATCCATCTATTAATAATGTACGGATGTAATTGATCATTTCCAATATTTGTGTCTATTTTTTTCTTGCTAAATAGCACACTATCTAGAAGATCAAATAACATCACTTGCTTATGATCTTAGTAGTAGCGATGAATATATCATCATTCAAACCATAGAACATGTCAATGACCTCTCTCATAAAAACCTCTGCCTGTGTATCATCAATATTGGTGCTGTATGCATATGCTGGTGCTTTTCGACCAGCTTTAATATTAATACCTGTATGACCGAGAGCTGCCCCACCTTTTACATGAGTGATACTTACACTACATTTACCTTTAGGTTGCACAATACCGTGTTGTTCATGTTCTTTATGAACAATAATATCATCACCATTCATCTCGATAGGTGCTTGAATATGTTTATGTAAAATATTAGCAAGTTGTGTGTTGAACAGACGCTGATAAGCAATCGCTCCAAAACTATCTAGATTAGGGATCTCCCAAAGAAAATTAATCGCATCATCACTATATATAAACTCATTTTTCAGTACATCTTCATGATCGATCATTCCATCGGCTTCTACGAGCATGGGAGATCTAAAAGCTATAATATTACCGATCGGTAATGTTTTATTTCTAAAATAACTATATGCGAAACGATTATGTAAAATAGCACCATCGTATGTCTTTATATCATCAACTATCATACTTGATATTATACGATATAATTACCAAAAAAGCAATTTTTAATTTGGATTATGTGGGTTGTTTTACCCACACATTAACACAATCTTTCCACTCACCTTCTGGTTCGATGTATGATTCAATAAGTTTTATATCTGTATGGTTATTTCTATGTGCCCATTTTTCTAAGGCTTTACCTGCATCCGGATAAAACCTCCAACAATCTCCAGGATGTTTATGGTAATGACCAGCACTCGGTTTGTTTACATATATATAACCATCTTTTTTGATGACTCGACACATTTCTAGAAAAGTCACCCAAAACATTTCATCATGCTCGAAACACGATGTTGAAACAATCGCATCAACCGACTCATCTGGTAATTCAATATCGTGAGATGAGCTCACAATATCTACATTAGGACCTTCCATCATGTCTAGACCGATATACTCACCTTCTGTGAAGACAGGCTTAAGTGATCCGTTCACATCATATGACCCGATATCTAGTACTTTTTTATTTTCAAACTTTCCTTTGAGATATTTATTAAAGAATTTTTGACCGTTTCTCTTAGCTGTTGTATGCATTATTATACTGCTTGTTCATATTGTTTTTGTGATGTTAAGTTTAACCATAAATTTCTATTTATATCGAATTGCTGATATTCTAACACAACATTATTTTTATCTAGGCATTGTTGCGTACCGCGCTTAATTATTCCTAATCCATGATCTGAATCCACAACAAGCATGTTCAGGTCAGATCGCTCACAACGCAGTTTAACCCACGCTTTCCAGCAATCTCCATTCCAACCGACTTTTGGTACTGTATGACGTGGAACAACTTGATGAATTTCTTCTGCTGGATTCATATCATGACAAATGATTGTTCCATTCTCATTTAATATAGTAAGTGAATTTATTATATCTCTATAAACTTGCGCGCTCTCATGTAATCCATCGATAAAGATAATATCAAATCCTTCGTCGTGCTTTTTAAAATATTGATCAGATGTCATACAATAGGTTGGTCTCGCATATGAATATTGACCAATTGCAGGATCGACACTTACTTTTGTTTCACAATTTATTGATTTAAAATTGTTACCATTATCTATACCGATTTCGAGATACGATTTATAATCGTGTGTATCGATTAATTTTTGAATTAATATGGACCTGTATGGTAGTTTCACTTATATTTAATTATTGATTAAAATCAACCGGGGCAACTTTACCGTTGTATTTATATCCATCACCTCTATACCAATGATAAACATACACACCATTCATTAATCCTACTTTTATTTTTTTATTATTACACGCAACATGAATATTGTTATCAACTCCAAAAAACCCGGATTTAAATCCGCCAACTTTTTTCCAAGTCTGCTTTGATATAAGAATCACAACACCACTCAAAAGCCATCTGTTTTGATCTCCTGGAATTATCTGTGTGGTATATTTACCTGTGTCTGAAATTTTAGAAGCGATCTTTCGGTGGTAAGCTATATCATGTGAGTTACTATCTACATTTTTAGGTATCTGTATTGGTTGACCTATTCTGTTTGTAAAGGGAAAAAATAAACCAACATCTGGATTTTTTTTTATTATTTTAGTGAGTTGTTTATACCAGTCACTTGTTAAGAAGCAAGCATCGTGATCTAAAAAACATGCCCAATCATCATCATTTATATGCTGCATGAAGTTGTTATAAACCCATCCGATATCACCTTCGTGATCTTCTGGTGCATATGGTATATATGTGTGTATCATTTTACGTAGTGACTATATGATGCTGTCTTACCAGACATGATATTGTTAATATCATTAACTCTACACGTCCCGGTGTGTTTGTCTTGGTATAATTTTTTAGCGTTTATTCTTATATTTTCAATTAAGTTTGTGTTTTTAAGATAATGATCTACAAGCTCCGGTATTTCTTTCTGGTGTTTGTACCATACTAGATGCTCATGGTTAACAAACATTTTTTCTAGACCTGGTATATAATTTTGAAAAGCAACACCACCAGCGGCTAATATATTATACAACCTGTTAGAACTATAACAAATAGAATCCGGCCATGTTATACTGATAGATATAGGTACATTATTATATATGTACGATTGTGCTCGTGTATCCATCTCTCCATGGATAACACCCATTCGACTACATTTATGAAACTCACTCAATAATGTCCGTCGGTTATCATGCCAACATCCAGCCGGGGTCGATGCCGGATTACCTATAAAGATACAATCCAATTCATCACAACGGGAATATTTATACTTATCAGTATTATATGAATACCCAGACTGCGGTATATGATGTACATTAGATACATACTCTCTGTATTTATCGATCCAGTTTAACGATGGAACAAACATATAATCAACATTTTGTAAACTATGTCGATGTAAGTGCTCCTCCGGTTTTCGTAAATCACCTAACCACCAACCGACAGTTATATCGTCACGCAAACTATTTGCTGTTTTTGTCACTATTGATCGGTCATAGTCTCCCATTCCAGAGAATATAATAACTCGATCTATTTCTAATTTATTAACTTGATCAACTTCACTATAATCAAACAAGGTACATCCAGCTTCCGTTAGACTTGATCGTATAGGGCTCTGTGCGTGTCCTTTATTTGTTATTACTATCATAAATTTAGATACTCTTGTGCGACATTAATTTTATTAAATTTATCGAGATTATCTTCTTTATGCCAATAGTGTTTAAGTATGTTACCTTTATCATCAACATCAAATTGATATACTTTTTTACCACATAATAATCCTTCTATCGAGGTTCTACCTAAAAATATACCCGACACTATGTCACAATCCGCGTACTGTTTTTCAATATCCGTAGTTGATGGTATGGTTTCAAACCGCGGGTGTTTAACATTGTAATCACATCTACCTACATGTCTTACAATATAATTTTGATCTTCCGCCATATTTAGTAAGAACGAAACTGGTTGTATCCTCAGATAATCTAAACTACCTGGAAATAAAACAATACGCCTTTTATCTTCACGCTTTGTGTCGCAAATATTTTTATTGAATCGTTCTAGATCGAAAGGATTATATATAACTTTAGAGTCAATATTAAATTTCTGTTTGATAAATTCTTTTATAGATGGTCTTATACTCACATAGTTTGTTATTTTAGAATTTATAACAGGTGCTTCATGAGGTAATACTTCAGATCTTATAATATTTGTAAATCTATCTGACTTTACATCCTTTAATTTATCCCATATAACAGGTCCGTGAGAAAAAATAACATGATCATATGTTTTGTTTAATATACCTGTTGCTGTTTCAAATGTCACATTTTTTGTTTTACTTACTAATGGATCACCAGTGTTAATCGCGAATACAGAAACATCATGACCGAGACTTGTTAACGCTGTTGTTAATTCATAGAATGAACATTCCGACCCTGTGTAATTTTGATATAACCAACAACCGATTAATATCTTCATACGCTTCTATATTTCTTATTCTTTGATATAACAGATTGTAATACATCACTCGTTACATTTAAGGAATGTGAAAACATATTCAATGCATTTATATCTTTAGGAAAACACTTTCCACCAAAACCTCGACTGCTATCATGACCAGGTACATCAACATGCATAGGGAATATCCTACCATCAGATAATACACCTTGAATAACATTTTTATAGTCAATGTTTGCAGCTTGGCAAATGTCATAAAGTTCATTCATTATTGTCACCTTACATGCAAAAAATACATTGGTTGTATATTTGATCATTTCCGCTTCATCATGTGTACATAATGTATATTTAAAATCTGTTAAATTACTCACTTCGGATTGTATCAGCTCATCATAAACATTTTTATATACGTTATATACAATATCTCTAAACTTTTTCTCTCCACCAATAACTATAGATCTCGGATTCATTACGTCATGTCTTGCAAATCTTTCCGTTAAGAATTCTGGATTCATAACAACATTAACATTATATTTTCTCTCGAGCGATCGACATGTACCAGGTACAACAGTTGATTTAACTACAAATATTTTTTCTTCACTCGAATCTATCTGTATAATCTTGTCAAATACTTCATATATATATGATAGATCAATTCCATTTGTGGTTGACATAGGTGTTGGAACACAAATAAAAATTATATCACAATGATGTACAACATCAGATAGGTCGTGTTTTGATTTTGTTTTATCTGTATCATGTACAAATATATTATAGTGTGACTGTAAGCTATACGATATTGCATCACCAACAAACCCATTACCAATAATACCGATATTTTGCATATCTTATATTATATAGCCAAAGTGACACGAAAGCAATAAGTAATTGTAACATATGCCAAGAGCAACACGTTCCAAGAAACCTGCAGTCTCAAATGATGTAGCAGATGATATTCACGCCAAGCTTGAGAGAAATATCGATACAAATTTTAAAATTGTACAAAAATTCAAGCTTACAGACACACATAATAGTTTAGTCGAGCTCGGTTATAGAGACAAAACTAAAATGTTGTTCATCGACGGCCCGGCTGGTACAGCGAAAACGTACTGTGCTAGTTTGTTGGCATTGAATTTACTCAAGAGTAATCGCATGGGAGAGATTGTTTATATTCGAAGTATCGTAGAGAGTGCCAGTAAGAGCATGGGGGCTCTACCGGGAGAAGTAGATGATAAATTTTTACCATGGACATTACCTCTGATGGAGAAAATGAATGAATTGCTACCTTCTAGTGAGGTTAAACACCTGTTTGACAAAGATATCATTAGAGCAGTACCTGTCAATTATGTCCGAGGTTTAACATTCACAGATGCTGTAGTTATTGTTGATGAATCACAAAATTTAACGTTTAGTGAGCTAACTACTATTTTAACACGCTTTGGTCAAAATACAAAAATGATTGTAATCGGTGACACAAGACAGACAGATATAGGTGAAGGACGTAGTGGTTTTAAACCTATGTATAATTGTTTCAACGATGAAGAGAGCGAAGATAATGGTATATTTTGTTTTAAGTTATGTGAGAAAGATATTATGAGAAGTGAAATACTACAATTCCTGGTCAAGAAGATACAAGCAAATAAATAATTATATGCAACAATTTGATCAATTTTATGAACAACAAACTAACGTTAAGCCTAACGAATTGAAACCAGGTGATCACGTCGTTAATGTCAACCCGGAATGTGATCATTATAAGAGTGCCGGACGTGTTAAATCAATCAAAAAAATTAAACAAGACACTGATAAAACAGCAGGTAATATAATTGATTATGAAGTTGAAAATGATAGCGATAAAATTAACCAGAAAAATGGTGAGTTTCACCGCGGTGAAGATTTAGAGAAAACTGAAATTCAGCTGAAAAAAATTAAAGAATGGGTAGAAACACACGGAAATGAGCTTTGAAAATTATCACGATAACTTGATTGTCGAGCGTGTTTTTAATAACGATTGTGAACCGATATGTAAAGATTTTGTATCTTTCTGTAAGAAACAATTAAACATACACGATCGTGTTAAGATAAAGTTTTTAAAGGAACATGACCCTAATATAACAACCGGGTGTTATATACCTATGACTAGAGAGATTCGCGTACTTGTTAAAGATCGTGGGTTAATAGATATACTGAGAAGTATAGCTCACGAGATGGTACATCAAAAACAGCATCTCAACGACGAGTTAGATGAAAACTCTGGCCGTGATGGATCAGATCATGAAAATGAAGCACATGCCAAAGCCGGATTGATTATGAGATTGTATCAAGCCGAAAATAAAGATAAAATTTATTAAGAAATTTTCTTTAAGAGGAACGGTAAAGCTTTTTGCATTTCTGATAAAACTTTTTTCTTACATGGGTAAACGTTTTTATGTTTACCGGTTTCTTCATCAAGCACTTGTTCTGGTCTAGTTAACCTGTGATATTCTTCATTTAACGCTCTAATGAACTGTTCACTTATTTTACCTTTTAAATTTCTCGGAAATAATTTATATTTTGTTTCTTTAATTCTACCATAACCTTCACATAATTTTTCAAACTCTTTATCAAATGACATACTCATAATAGTATTTATTGATCTACTTTCTCTTTATTGTCTTCATCGACCATCTTCTCAGTTGATTCAACAAGATCCATCATAGCAGGATCGATCAAGTCACTTATACTTTTATCGTGTATAACATCACCAGATTCATCAAGATATAATTTAACCATTTGAAGTCTCTGTTGATCATTACCAAAGACTTCTATTATAGCTGGTTGATCATCTTTTGGTAAAAAACGACAGGTACCCTGTAGATATTGCTTATGTAATGCATCATATAAATTGTTTATCTCGATATCTTCTTTAGAAAACTTTCTTTCTGATTTATCGGCTTTCGTCACTGGTAGGAGAAATACAATATCTAAATACTTCATACTTTCCTGTATGATGGGTACACAGTTGTCAATAAACTTACTCTCAATTTTACTAACACCTGGTGCTTTCTCCATCATGTACAGAGAATATAAAATATTATCGAGAGTACATCCATCAAAAATAACTTTTGAGTCGCGATCATATTTTTGAAATGTATCGATCATATAATTGAGAATGTTCCACTGTATATCAACACTGCTTGTTTCTCTTTCTTCATTCTGCGATTTTTGGAAAATCGCTTCAATAACATCTTTATAACTCGTATCTGGAGTTGTGTATGATGGAAATTCTTTTAATAGTAATTTTTTGAATTGTTGCTTACCTATGTTGCTTGTTCCTGATATTGCTATTCTCATGATTTGTATAATTTATTATGTTCTATTGTAACATGCCACTTCACCTTTTAAAGTCACTCGGCTTAACACCATCAGCTTCCCAAGGAAAAATAACCCATTCATCATCTTCAACATCCACAGCATGCCATGTTGGTAAAAAATCTGTACGTGGTTTGACACATAGAGTGCATGTATGAATATTTTTATATGACCATGGCATGTGAGTAGGTTTACATAACTGCTTCTTAACATAACCGAGAGTTTCTCCGCGATCTGAAATATCATCAACAACTAGTATATGTTCACCTCGTACTGTGTCTGAACCAGCTAGTTGATATGTTTGTATGTCACCACCTGATTTATTATCATATGATCTAAGACCATATGAATAAACTTTATTTATACCTATCTGATTGGCTATCATCACCGCCGGTACCAAACCACCGCGGCTCAATCCTAATATTGTATCTATTGAAGCTTCAGATCTCGTTATATCTTTACATATTTTATCTACAGATTTGACAACATCTTGCCAATCCAATAATCTATGCTTGAATAATGTTCCCGCGCTCACACTCCTGTTGTTTGATCCCATGCACTAACATGTAATCTCGTCAAGGCTGTATAACCGTATTTTTTACCCATCTCCATACAAAACTTAGTACGCTCATGGTAATTTTCTTGCTTATCTAAACCAGGCATCATCAACACATGTTTCCAATTCAACCGAAATGGTTTCACAAAATCTTCTTCGATCTCTTTGATACAATCTTCAGTACTGATTACAAATTTAAAAAACCCTCCGTGGTGATTCCTTATCTGTTCAATAACTTCTGGTTTTATCCGTTTCTCTCTACTCATACCACTATTGGCGAGTTTGACTGAACAGTTAATCTGTGATAATCTATCATATAATTCATGTTCAATTAAACATGTACCGTTTGTTTCGATTTCATTTACAAGATGCTGCTCTGGGTGTTTGTCTTCAAACCATTTTAAAAAGTTAATAATAGCTCGTTGATTTTTCGGTATGGTTGGTTCTCCGCCAGTCCATATGAGATTTACTCGACCGTCTTTAATCCAGTTAAGAACATCTTGTTCTCTCCATCGCTCAACAAGATATGAGAATGGTTTCTCTAAACCTTTTTTCCATACATATTCTGTATCACACCACCATGTAGCTTTACCTTCCTTGACTAGACTACCATCAACTCCGCCGCACATCAAGTTACAAGCTTTAAGTCTGATAAAATAGGCAGGCACTCCGGTTGTGTGACCTTCACCTTGTACACTGTAAAAGTCTTCTGAAATGTTTAATGTATCAATTTCCATATTTTCTATAATATTATATTTTATTTAAAATAGCCACGAATTCTTTTTCGGAGCATTAGGGTCTAACCACGTATTTTTTTGTTTGTTATTATTGGTATTCAGAGGTGCCGCAGTAGATGTCTCACGTGGCTCTGATTGTTTCACCGGTGGGTCAGCAAGAGGTATCTCCATCTGTTTTATATTCACCGGTTCCTGATCAACAATAGGTGTATATACAGCTGAGTTATTCTCATGTTCAAACACCTCTACACGGATACATCTACATCTGTTGTTAGTAGCGGCTCGTACAAATAGATCTGCCACCTCGAAACACCATTCTGATATTCTTTCAATCC